>Ga0307509_10001654_pt1 | contig 37331 bp, 36 predicted proteins | sample 10_EM_MG_FD_202245 | JGI IMG/M metagenome (GOLD analysis project Ga0307509, IMG submission 202245) | Populus trichocarpa ectomycorrhiza microbial communities from riparian zone in the Pacific Northwest, United States - 10_EM | ecosystem: Host-associated > Plants > Roots > Unclassified | place...
TTCTGTGATCACAAGAAGAGCGGCAAAGTCCTTGAACAGTCTGGATAGGACTTTCAGAACATCTGGAAGGGTGACAGCAGGCACAAGGTCAGAGACACAATGTCCTTCATGAGTGGTGGAAGCTGGGCGGGTGACACCATCCTCAAGGTTCGTCCATTGAATACCGGCCAGAACTCCATTTGCATGGGAGGTAATCACTGCAGCCAGCAATCCTCTTCTAGTGACTGGAAATCCTTCCAGCAGGTGGAGAGAACAATGGCGCTCCTCTGTATTATTTCAGCTGACAGCGTGGAGGTCATAGCGGGTTGGTTCATTGGTGAGCTGTCTCCCGCGTTGATGAACTACTGCACGTGATGGTGTTGCGGACTTGTGTGACCGGCAGTGTCACCTCGTCTGGAGTTTACCAACCATTGGAAAACTCACCGGTTGGTAAGAATTTAACCAAAAAACCCCAAGAAACACAATGTTTACCAAAAAACCCCAAATCTATTACCTATTTTATCCGCACAGTGGATCATTGCGCATGGACACCCACATACAAGCAGTGATATGGTGAGTAATTGGACGACTTTCCGTAACGGTTTAGGATTTAGCGATTAGGAAATCACCGCCAAAATGAGAGGCCGGGAACAGACCGGAGTCGCTCGGCCTGGGTTTCATCTATATTTAGGGTTTTGTTCCTATGTGCTACCCAATCAGGTGCCATGGGACAAGTCCTAAACACCTTGATTTTGGTCGTGGCCTCAGTACACAGACCAAATTCTTGAAGTAGGCACATCCGCGCGTAACATAGAGCCACAAAAAACATATGGAATACAGGAGCCCCTCTCCCCCTTGCTCCCTTCACTACCCGCTCATCACTCTACAAACCTGAAGTAAAAAATGGCCAAGCGCAAGGTTCAGTTGTCCTACTATTGAGGGTTGAGTCAATAAAAGTCTGACAGACCACAGATCGACGAACCATCCACCTTTTCGAAGAAGAAGTCGAACAAAGGTTCGTCGAAGATCATCGAGCTCTTGGATCCACCCGACACTACCTCCGGTGATCCCGCCGTTGATGAACCTGCCAACACAACTGAAAATGACGACACACCTGTCACCGGTCGCCAGCATGGTGCGAAGAATTACACGCTCGAGGAGCTCACCCTGCTCAACAAGTGCATGGCTGCTGCGGTTCCAATTGGCCCAGAGGGGGTCACAGCGGCCTTGGAACTCTATGGTCGTGTTGCAGAAGAAAAGGGTTGGGCCAAGAGGAACGCCAAGGCACTTCGAAAAAAATGGGACAAGGTGAGCACGGTTACACGTGTATCCAATCCCACAAAGTTTATCTCACCATCACAAAGCTCCCAACAATCCGCCCGAGATCTGGGGACGACGAGATGCAGGCGATCATCCTCGAGGCTGACAGGATCGAGAAGAACCTTCAGGTTGAATCCGGAATGATCGTGGTTCAGGACCCACGGAATCCCCTCCACTGGGAACAAGCATACTTCGCGTTGACCACAGAGGATGACGACATCACCACTCCCCCACCCAGTCCTCCTCCACCCAGCTCTCGTCCACCCAATCCTCCTCCAACCAAACCCGCTGGTGGACTCGGCCGCAACAAGATGGGGTCGATCATCGACCTCACGCTTTCTGACAACGAGTCCCCTCTGACTCGAGTGGCTCGTGCCAAGGTTGAGTGTGCCAAGACCAGCCGCGCTAAGGCCGAGATCGTCGTCAAGCAGGAAATCATCGATGATGATGTCGTTGTGAAGGTGGCGGGTAAGGGCAAGGAGGTAAAGCCTGTGAAGGATTTTGGTATTGGTGTGGGAAATCTCAAGGTTGCAGCGAAGACCTACCGCCACGGTGAGGGGAATGTGGCAGCAAAGACAACGAAGGCTGAGACCATTTTGGCAAGTATTGCTGACGGTCTTTCCCCGGAGGCACAGGAGAAGCGCGAGATCTCTCGCATGAACCTCCTCCATGAAACCATGCATCAGGAACACAAGGACCGGGTGGCCAACGAGAGGGTCCAGGAGTTGAAGCTTGAGATCCAGGCCTTGAAGAAAGAAATCGCTGAGCTTCGTCGTGATAACGAATTTTACCGTTCCCAGGCGACCGAGGCTCTAACCGCACTTAGCCTCCTTACTTCCACCAGTCACTCATTCACACCTATTCATGCGTATGGTCATCCTGCCCCCTACACCCCGACAACGCCCGCCTTCACCACCGACCCATCCCTCTACTCCGTTCCGGCAACAGATGACCAATCTGTCGAGCCTGATGGCATCGCTGGCCCAGGTCCTCAGACTATGCGCTACCGTCAGCAGGTTGCAGAATTTGACGATTCAAAGATCCTGGAGGATGAGTAAATTACGTATGCAATCTGTCCCATTCCTATGTAAAACCAAATCGAATGACCGATGTACTTGATCTACCGAGCCTCCACCCCAAAGTGAAACCGGCTGACCTGATCTCGAGTCCTGATTTCACCGAACATTAACCGCTCGAATTCTGACCATAACCATGCCTCCTCTACAGGCGCCCATATTGGTTGGTAAACATTCCAGATTTGGTTGATCCCAACACACCACACTCAAATATTGTGGAGACGGACACAGATCTCCAACAAATCCTGTCGGGATGACGGATCCTCAATGGGAAGCGGAACACGAAGACGGCCAAACGCGCCCTGCAGGGAACGCATCCCCCATTCCGCAGATTGTCGGAATGAAAGGAGTTGGCGGTTGAATGCAAGAACATAAGTGAGTTCTTCCGGATCAACTGGTAAATTCGCACCAGCCTGAAGCGGGGCACGTATCTTCCCAGGGCACCGACCGGCACCCTGTGGGAACGCTGTATCAGCGACCATATAGAATCCAACCGGTAGCTTCTCCGATAACAGTTCGTAAAGTGGACGAGCAACCCTGGAATCATGCCAGCTTCCAGGGGCATTGAGGGCTGCATGAATGATTTCTCCTGTGGTTCATGTGAGTGCCAAATTGGCTCACAAAAGTTGAGAACACAATACCCGTTGGAGCAAACGTGATGACATTCGAAATGAAATGGGAATGAAGCCATCCATTGTACATCGCGTTCTCAATGCGAGAGTCCGAGGAAACTTCAACAGGGAGCTTAAGACCATCGAGAGTTCCGACCGCACCAACGAGCCTTGGATGTCGGGCCTGTGCCCAACACAGATTAGTGCAAACAGGGCGATGTGTGGGTGTTGTTATGCTCGCACCTGCACTAGCCTCATCATCTCATTAAGTTCCTCATCTTCCATCCAAGTTATCCTTGAAGCAGGATAGCCTCTAAGGGTGGCAAGCAGAATTTGACATGCGAAGGTGAGGTAGCGGTTGACGGTTGATGGAATCAATGCGAAGATCAGTTGGAGACCGACCTCCCTCATGGAAGATCGAAGGTAGTGGAGATACAGGCCCAACCCGCCTGCAGCGTCAAGAGAACGGGCCCCAAGACGGGGTTCACCAAAGGTGTTGGTATCGGTTTGTGGGATCGCGGTTGAATTCCACAGGTATTCGAAACCAACGTCGAGGATGACCTGGAAAGTTGTGGTGTCGACACCCATTGTTGTAATAAATGCTCTATCTGACTGGCTTTGATGTAGGAATTGCCATGGTGAACCAATATGGGGGTTTGGTATGAGCTCTGGCCGACACAGATAAAGCCTGTGTCGTCGTCGACCTTCAGCTCGCAACAGGTGGGCCAGGTTACCGTACGTGAAAATGGTCACCAGAAGTGCGTATGCAAGCAAATCCTCGAAATCTCCTTCGGCCCATACGGACTCAATGAGGTGCTCCATGAGATGGGGAGTGAGACTTGCAATCGCGTTGGTTGGGTCACGGAGTGGGATACCGGGGAAGTTTCTAATTTAGGAAGTTCTCCGGCATTTCAAATGTACCCTAGACTATTTTCTCAAGTCCTAAATCCTTACGGAAGGTCATCCATTCTCATCCGTGGAATTAACCCCCTGGGTTGACTCCTATGAACCAGCGGAGCTGGCTGAGTTTGAAGCCCGACAAAACGAGGTCACTCCGCACGGTCAAGGAGAAGGTCTCGTGGACACCCTCGGTCTTTCACCGCTCAAGCAACTCCGACCACAGCCTTCTCCCATATATCGACGATCCTGAGGGTGAGGGGTGCGCAAAATATAATTCTGTGTCCAGGTATCCTCCCACCTTACCCCTTCGTACTCCCGAAGCGCTTGTCAATTGCCACCCATTTCGTCGTTTACAGCTGGTCGTTCACCAGCACCACCATAATGCTAGCGGATAACATTTCGTCTTCACCCAAGGGACGGTCCAGCCGCCGACCAGTTCCTGCTGTCCGAGCGACGGACGCACAGGGGCGCAATGACAACGAAAACACTCGCCCAGGAGGTCTCCTAGTCGCGGTGGGGGACGTTGAGTGACAACCAGCCCCCGACCAAGATGCCTCAAGGTGTCCCACGCCCGCAATCATGGCAGGCGGCGGAGGTTCCCCTGAATGATGTACCAAATGGCATACGGTGGATAAGTCAAGGTATTACTCACAATTATCCACCCATCTATATATGTCTCAGTCGCCTCGTATATCCGTTTCATACTCCCGAGCCCTTAAATCTTCCCGTTCCCCCTTCACAATTTCCCATTCCACCCGCAAAAACACCCAAATCCATCTCCTCACCAGCTCAGCGACCTCAGTCCAGAATATCACACCGCTACCTTCTGAGTGAGAGTGAAGGTGCGGAGAAAGTTTGACCGACCAAGTCAACCTCAACACAAGGTTTGCGAGCACGATAAAAGGGTAGTATGACAGGGGATACAGCAGACGAGCCCGGAGACCGAACGGGTGGGGTCGTAGATTCTCGCCAGCAGTGGGCTTAGAGCGAAGCAAATCGAAGCCCCAGTCGTTGGTAAGATCCCACCAATAGGAATACAGAGAATTGATCAACGCCGCGAGCAACCTATGTAACGGGGATCGGTTTCGTTCTCATCACCTAGTTGGGGAGGGGGACACACACCAGAGACGGAAGAGCTGATGTTCGCCATGCCATGATTCATTACGAGCCTGACCGCCTCTCTCCGCGACAATGTCTGATACCACAATCCGTTGGGCTGCGGAGAGGTATATGACGGGAAATGATGTAGCGTATTTGACCGCATTGTACAGGGGACGCCGGCTCTGGTTAAGTGGTGTCATGTACTCCGCGAGGCACTGTCGGAAACGAATGAGATACGGGACACTACTCGGAGGGGTGGATGATCAGAAACAGAAGGAAACGGGACGAAACGGGACGAACCTCATCAGCGTCGGCAAAACCCAACGGGACCAGCCTTCCTGGGGTGGTAACAAGAGCAAACTGCCCCCAGGGAGTAACATCCACAAGGAAAGCCACAGATCCCCGAAAACTTTGGCATAAGACGTGAAGATATCCGCGAGAACCACATCGGAGAACGATACTCCAGATTTTTCAGGTACGATACACCTGCGGATTGCACTGCATATACCAGGTTACAATTTATGGGCTAAAAGACGAGAAGAACACGCACGAGAGAAATTTTTCCCGCTCACGAAGTTCCAGCACATCAAATGGACACACAAGACCAACCATAAGACCCAACGCGCCGACTGCTGGAAGGTACTTGAACACGTCAACATGTTCTACGTGACGGAGGGTTAAGTATCGGTATATGAACCAGATGGAAAGAGTCCACGCTGCGCAGTGGAGGAAAAGTCGATAGATTGGTCGATGCGCTCGGGCAACGCGATTTAAACCGAGCAATGGGAGGGTAGACCGGTCAAGGCGCAGAATGTTTGGACCATCTACCCCGTATAAGTGGAGACCGTGCAGATTCGTGGCCCAGGCAAGGACTCCGGAGGAAAGGAGGAAGAGGACACGGAAGGGGAGGGGGAAGGTGGCTGCGGATTGAACTTCTTGGGCCCAACGTTCGTCCATTTGGTCCGCCTTCTGCAGTTATTAGGCGAGATTAGTTCGGGTATATTCTTGCGGTTTTGAAGGTCGCGGCATGAAAGGGTGAGGATTTTTATTTTCTCACGACCACCTCCTCCGCAATGTCCGCCTCCGGAACAAACAAGGGCGGCGACACGGACTTCAGAAAGAAATGGGACAAACAAGAGTACGCAGAAAGGGCGAAGAAACGAGATCTGGAGGAGAAGGAGCGAATGCAGGAGAACGAGGAACGCATGAGACAAGGTACGCGACCCACGCACACATCCCATTTCTTTAACATCGCGAAACCCAGGAAAGAAACCAAGACGGGCCAAGAAGGATGACCTCCCAAAGCCCACCGAACTGATGAAACAACGCGAGGGGCCTCTCGAGCTGGAGAAGAACCTCGGCAAGACCATGGTCGTGCAGAATACCAGCGGGCGCGGTCCTGGAGTCCCTGGGTTCTATTGCGAAACGTGTAACCGTACGTACAAGGACAGTAATGCATACCTGGACCACATCAACGGGAGAGCTCGTGAGTGCTTCCCCTATCATCTTCGAACAGATTGGCCACTCAAACTGCTCATCTCTCACGTACGACAGACCTACGAGCCCTCGGCCAAACAACAAAGATATCGCGATCTACGGTCGAACAAGTTCGCGCCCGGATACAAATGCTTCGTGAAAAAACAAAGGAAGCTTCGAATGCCAAGTCGTATGACTTCGAGCAACGACTCGCTGAAATCAAAGCAAAGGAGATAGACCTGAGGACGGAGAAGAGGAGACAAAAACAAGCTGAGAAAGACAAGGCGCGCGCAGAGCTCGCCAAGGATTTCGCCGCACCACAGGACGGGGACGACATGATGAAGATGATGGGTTTCAGCGGGTTTGGTTCCTCGAAGAAGTAGAGGACGTCTCCCCCCTTGGGGGAACACTCACCCACCCCCTTTGCCAACTACGCGTTGCCCCAGTGTGGACTTGGTTGTGCTATTTGGTTCGACGACCTTTGGATTGCCGGACATGGGAAGTCCGGAACCTCCGTTCGCTTGTTCACTAGACGGTTCTCAGGATTGTAACGACACGCAGATATACATTGGAACAAAAACTACGAATCTAAGGTCTAACCAGCGATAGCATAAATTTGATCTCCGCAACTTCCTGCTCCTCAGCGATCAAAGTGTCTCCGCCTTTCCGTTCCCTCTCATCGACAGGAATGTTCCGTACCGTCTTCTGCATCGCTTCTACATGGCGCTCCATGGCCGCCACGATCTCCTCCCCTGACCCACCTTCAAACTTGTAATACACATCAATATCGTCAGTTGCCTGGAGGCCACCTTTCTTCCTTAGCTTCTGGACCCGGTTAGTCATTTCCCGTACAAGCCACTCGGACGTCAGCTCCGGGTACGCCTTGATATCCAATCTGACAACTACGTCGTTATCTGTGTGGGTTGCGTACTGGGTCTCGTGCCCAGCGGGGAGCTCGATGTAACGCTGGACTTGCAAGTCGCCCTCCACGAGTCCAATCCCTCCGACGACGATCTTTCCGGTCTCGACATACTGCTTGACATCGTCACTCGGTACGTCCGGTAGGGCAGTTTTCACCTTGACCAGATCCTTACGTAGCTTCTTCCCGAGGACCGCCCAATCGGCAACCGCCTTGTATCGTACACCAGATGCTACTTCATCAGAGGTGAACACCACATCTCGGACGTTGAGCTCTGATTGGACGTATCGCTGGAGCGAGCCGCAGTCACTCAGCCACTCTGGATCCGCATGGAATACCAGCAGCTCTTTAAGAGGTGTCTGCGATTCAAAGATGAGGATCGGTGCTGCCTCTGACGGAACCTAACCACCCACCTTGAACGACAGGTTAAGGCGCTCTCGGATATTCCTTGTTAACTCGATGACAGCCTGCATCCTCTTGACCTGCCGCTCGACGACCTGGTCAAAGTACTCCTCCTTCACCTCAGGGAAAAGCAAGAAGTGGACAGATCTCGTATCTCCGGCTGCTGGGTCTTCGGGGATAAAGGGTTTCAATCCTTGGTAAATGTTCTCGGTAAGGAATGGAGTGTAGGACGACTGGGTTCGAGCTTTAGTTGTATCTTAAATGGTGGAGTAAACGACGTACCATGGTCCGGCAGAGAGTAAAGAGAGTTTCGAATAAAGTGTTCAACGCGGCCACTGTATCCTCTAAGCCATCCTCCCCCTTCAACCTCCTCCGATTGAACCGAATGTACCAGTTGGTGAGTTCGTCGATCAAAGCCAAGAGCCGAGGAATAATGGTATACAGCCGATAAGCAGCCATTTCCTGCCTAACGAGTAAAATGAGAGATTGGCATCTTGCAAGGATCCAATGGTCCATGACGTTGTTGGAAAGGGGAGCATGAGGGTTATACTTGAACTCATAGTTTGCAGTTTTGCGGAGTAGGTTAACTTGACCGAGAAAGAAACGGAAGGCGTTGAGCCACGGGAGCAAGACACGAGAGATAACCTCCCGGACGCCTTCTTCGCGGAAACGCAGGTTATCGCCGCGAACAATGGGTGAATTCACGAGGAACATCCTACGTGGTGAATGAATAAGGGTAGCGCGGTTACACTGGAGAATAAACTAACCTCGTAGCATCAGCGCCATACGTGTCAATAACGATGTTGGGATCAGGGTAGTTCTTAAGGCTTTTGCTCATCTTCTTCCCATCACTGTGACGTCTTTGTTCATCGCATTTCTCGAGACCCTTTGACTTTAGGACTTACGCAGCAAGTACAAGACCCGTGACGATCACGTTCTTCCAAGGGGCAGCCCCGAAGAGGTGCGTAGAACAAACTAGCAGCGTGTAGAACCACCCACGCGTTTGGTCGATCCCTTCGCAGATGAAGTCTGCTGGGAAGTTTCTCTCGAAAGTTTCCTTGTTTTCGAACGGATAGTGAACCTGTGCGTATGGCATACTAGGAACAGTGGGTGTGATGGATGACCGCGCGCAGAGGGGAGAGCACTAACCTCCCAGACTCAAACCAACAATCAAAAACTTCCTCAACACGCTTTAGAACCCCCTTTCCTTGCTTCGAAGGGATGGTTATGTGGTCAATGCTTTCGCGATGAAGGTCAGAGATCCCAGTAACACCAGACAACTCCTCCAGTTCTTTAACGGAGCCAACACAGACGACCTGAACCGACGACAGTCAGACCTTGTTATTCATATTGTGAGCATGAGTTACCTCTTGCATATCTTCGCTGGCCCAGAGGGGGATGGGCGTCCCCCAATAACGGTTCCGTGAGACATTCCAATCTCGCGCATTCGCCAACCAGTTTCCGAACCGTCCTTCCCCCACAAATTGTGGCACCCTATTGCGGTTGGTGAAAAGGTGGAGTAAGGCGAGGGGGGAAGAGCTCCAAACCATCTCGTTTCGTTATTGTTCGCTACCAGCTGATCAACGATTGGCTGGACGCGGATGAACCAGACGGGGATTGCACGATAGATGAGTGGCGTTCCGGATCTGAATTTGAGGTTATAACTGGTGCAACGAGTGTACAGTGAGATCCCCTACCTCCAACAAAAGGGGTATGAGTGGGTGATAGTTGATTGTACAATCAACCGGCCCTTCGCCTTCAGGACCTTCTGAATTTCCTTGTCTGCGGCCTTCAAGTAGTGAGTAGGGAGGGTGTTATGAGCCGGCGAACCCCAAGGTACTCACTTTGACATGTTGCCCAACGAAATCCGGCACCTCACCCGTAAATCTTCCACCATCGTCAATGGGACAAGGGGGCATTTCTTCTGCAGATATCACACCGTGTGCAAGCAGGACACGGTGATCATCGTCACCGAAGGCAGGCGCTTGGTGGACAATACCTGTTCCGTCGGCATCGGTGACATAGGCATCGACAAGGACTCTAAAAGCCTTGGACGCATACTTGTGATCAATAGTGAGCGCCGCGTCAAAAAGGTTTGACATCCGCCCCAACCTTCTCCACGAAGTAGTCGAACAAAGGGACATAACGCCACCCCTTCATTTCCGAGCCCTTGAACTGACCCAGTTTCTTGAATTTGGCTTTCTTGGGATCTTTGTATAGCGTGCGTAGCAGGTTCTCGTGTAAGATGAAGTTCTGTTTCCTTTCTTGATCCTCAATCTTGATATATGTGTAATTGGGATTAACGCAGAGTGCGAGATTGGAAGGAAGAGTCCATGGGGTTGTTGTCCAGGCAAGCAGCGACGTTGAGGGGTCATCGACCAACGGGAAAGATACGGTCACTGGGGCACGGTCAGGCAGGGTCAATCGCCTTGATATAGGACCCACCGGCGGGAGCATTGACATCTCGGTAATCCTGACCGGCCTCAAAGTTCGAAAGCGGTGTAAGGCAACCAGTAGAGTACGGCATGACTCTCAACCCCCGATATACCAACCCCTTTTGAAACATCTGGCTGAAAGCCCACCAGACTGATTCCATAAAGCTTGGATTGAGCGTTTTATAATCGTTGTCGAAATCGATCCATCTGCCCATTCGTTCTACGGTAGACCTCCATTCCCCTGCGTACCTCATGACGATACTACGGCACTCGGCGTTGTATTTGTCGATCCCCATGCGCATAACGTCTTCCCTCCCTGTGATTCCCAGACGTTTGTCGATCTCGTGCTCGACAGGCAGGCCATGGGTATCCCAGCCAAATCGTCGGGAAACGTGATGCCCGCTCACATGAGCATGTCTGGTGACAATATCCTGGAAGTTGGGTCAACAGATATACTACGCGTTCTCCAATCGCATCGCCCACACACCTTGATGGTCCCCGCGAGTAGATGGCCGTAATGAGGTAGCCCGGTGGCGAATGGCGGTCCGTCATAGAATGTATATTCTGGTCGACCCTCCGAGAGCTTCGAGCTTGTCTGGAACGCGTTGATTTCGCGCCAAAACTTGAGAACCTTCTCCTCCTCTTTGGGGAAGTCGAAGGGTGCAGAGACTGAGTGCTAACGAGGTGAGTGCGGGCTAACCCGTGCGATGTTTAGATATCGCACGTACGATCGTGAGCAGGGAAGGACATGGTTGGGGGAAGAGTTGCGTGCCCGCTGTCGGGACACTTTTGTAAGATGGATGAAGAGTTTATCTCTGCTTGACTCGATCTCTGATCGTAATAGCCTATCACGTGACCCTACGCCGGCCTTGGCAGCGAAACCAGCAATAAATAAGTAAATATCACACGTATTTATTACAACTCAAACGCTTCAGGCGAGGACACGACGACCGTGGAATGCCCCTAGCACCAATGGAGTACAATCTACAACACAGCCGCCCCACTGACGACCACCCACACACCAACACACCGCTACCAAAAACTCGCTCGCCAAAAACATGTCGACTGACGGCTTCAGTGTTCCTCGTCATCCCACGGGCTAAACTTGGGTTTCCTGCGTGGCAAAGAATTCAACCACGCCATCGACTTCGCGAATGAACTGCCGGGAGCCACGGTTACGACATCATGGCTACTAGGAGTTGTGTTAGAAAGGACGGGGGAGGTGTGCAAACTCCCCGGCACATCGCTCAAGCTGGGGAGTTTCTCCAGGCTTGCGTGAAACCTTCCTGCACCCAACGCAGCACGCTCTGCGGGCGACGGCGCAAAGGCTTTGGAAAAGAAAGAGGAATGGGCGACACTTTCGGTGAGGCGACGGGAGGAACTGTCGGGTCCTATGGAGGAGACGAGCCCGGACTTGCTGGGGTTCAGTGCGTCAAAGAAGAAAGTGGGAACTGTCGGCTTGAAGAACGGCTTTGTGTTCGGGAGGTTGAAAGCTTCTGCCTCTGGGTTCAATTTCTTCTCCTTGACCGAGAACCAACGTCGAGGGGCAGGGGCTACCTCGAGATCCCTCGAGGGATCTACGAGGTTGGGGGTGGACGAGAATGGATCCAAAGCCGGATGATGATGTGGGGCAACAGTCCGCAGTGTCGCGCGCTGTTGATCTAAATTCGATTCTTCCCTAACTCCTGGATGAAAGTCGGAATTAAAATGGCTGACGGTCCGTCCGTTGCTATATTTGTTGCCAATAGTGGGTTCGAACGAGGAATCATCGACAAATCTTGGGGTTGTGGCATTCGTTGTTTCGTGCGCACCTGCCCCACCGCTCTTCCGCCACGTAGTCGTAACACGACTGGATTGGATGACGAATGGGTCGCTATCCGCTCTGAAGGAGCGGGAGAGGTCCATATCTGGAGCTGCGTCGGGGAGGGAATTGATCAGTCCGCTGGGAATCAAGAGTGTGGACTGCAACGTCTCCACTTCTGCGGCTGCAAGAGACGTCGGATCGTCAAAGGGTGCCAACTTGGCTAGGGGGTTAGGGTGGACCAGGTCATCCGACACAGGGAGCATGGCAGTAGGACGACCAACGGGGAGGGACGTAAGCCTCGGGGAAGGCTGTCCATTCTGCGTACTCCGGGGTTCCGGGTCTGGGACTTGATCCGAAGTGGGGACAGGAGAAATAGGAGAAGATTGAGCGGGAGGCCAGGAGGGGTTATCCTCCCGATCCTGATTGCGTAGGCCTGTCGGGAGGTTGACAGAGGTTGCGGGATTACGACCCTGTTCCGATTGCTGCGAAAGCCTGACTCGCGATGCTCGCTCGAGGACCACCTTTAGTCTCTCTCTCCCCTCCATAACATTGTCCTCGAGCTCCTTAGCCCGGGCTGTCAAAGCGGTGATAAGGTTTTCCGCGACCTGCATCTCGGCCTTCCTCTTTTCCAGTTCCTCGTCGAGGTGTACTCGTCCCCCCTTCCCATGATCACCATCCCCATCACCACCCAGCCGTACGATTTCCATCCATTCACGGTCGTCCCCAAGCTTTGACCTCGACTTGGTGATTTCGTTCCGAAGATGAGTGATCTTCCGCGCGACCTCGTCCCTCCTGGTTTCAGCGGACTTGAGCTTCCTCTCTGCATCCCTCTTTGCACTTTCTGCGCTCCTCTTGGAGTCCTCCAGTGATTTCGTTTTAGACTTAAGTTCGCTTCTAGTCAACTCCTCCTGGCGCTTTCGCTCCCGATGGGCCTCTAGTTCGCGATTGAGTGTCTCGCGTTGGTGAAAGCTATGCGTATCGAAGCCGGCGATTTGAGAACGAAGGTCTTGCACCCCAGCCTTTGTGGACGAAATCTGGCTCAAGAGATCCAATATCACCGGGGAATGGTCGAAGCTCTTCGGAGGGGATGCCGCAATAGGGTCAACAGCTGGTGGGTGAAACTGGTGGGGTACTGGTACACATGTGGATTGTTGAACGTTATGAAGCGGCAGTGAGGCAGTTGCTGGCAGTGGAGGAGGTGTAGTGCTACGAGAGGGTAAATTTCTCTGGACTCTCTGAACTCCGTCGGAGGGCTCGCCTCTCGGATTGCGTAACCTGGGTGGCGAATCGCGGGCTTTTTTGGCCTCGAACGACGAGAGGGGTAAAACAGAGACGCCTAAAAAGGTGAGAATTTGTTCTCAGTGGGGGTGTCGATGCACACACCATCATATTCATTCAGGTTATCAAGAGTTTTCGCACTCAGAACGCCCGGGGAAACGCCTTCCTCATCCTTCGACCTGACCACCGCATCCACCCACCATGAATACAAGGGCCCGCCTCTCCACCACCCACCGAACACGCCAATGAACCAGAGGTCGGAAATTGGAAAGTTGAAGTCTGATGACTTGGTGTCCGCCTCGGTGGGGGGTACGACGAAAGCAATGGTAAAGAAGGCCAGATTGTGGTAAACATGCGATGGAGTTCGCAAGCTCACAGACGCACGGTTCGCGAAATGCACTTGAGGGCGAACGGAGTCCGGATGGGAACCGTTGGCGATGGAACGACGCGAGGAATAGTGCAGACCAGACGTATCCGGATCCGGATCTTGGTCGGAGGGATAACCAAGATGTGTGAGGTGGCGTCGGAAGGATTGCTCGGTGAGGTAGGCGCGGAAAGACGACTCGGAGGGGTTTGTGAAGTATGCTGGAACAGGAACAGCGTCAGTAACGATGATTCCGACCGATCCTGACCGATGGGGTAACGAAAGGCGGTGGGGTCGTCCAGTATAAGGGGAGAAGGTACAAGTGATTAAAAAAAGGGAAATGGGTGGTGCGGGGGATATTTGCCAAGAAAAACGGAACGGGTGGACTGACCGAATACGAGAACGGCAACGAAGCAGACGGTGGCGTATACCATGGAACGGAAACCTAGGAGAGCATGGATGGGGGAGGGAAAGGATGACTGGGTGAGGCTGGTAACTGAGATGGACATGAACAACCAGAAAGTGAAGGAGAACAATCTTCCGTCTTTCCGACCGGCAGAGGTGGGTGGCTCGGGACGACGATTTGTGGGGCTGACCAGGGTGTTCGAGAGCGCAATTGTGGGGCTCTGGGGCTGATTCACTCCGCTCGCGCAGCCAACGGCGTGGAGGGAGAAGGGAGGGGAGAAAAAGAAAACCTAGAGCGAGAAATCGCGATGGGAGAAGGAGACCCTCGCTCAAGCGCTCAAGGCGGCGCCGATCTCCGTCACGCCCGCTGCTATTCCTCTTCGGTACCTAAAATACAAATAACGACCCCGCAAAAAATCCCGCCCCCGCTCCTACAACGACGTAGGCTCTCGCGCGGTAGAAAGTTCTATTCCAGTCCATTTCCTTGCGCTGGCGGGAACAGTTGGAGATCAAGCAACGATAATCAGAGTCGAACCGATCATCTCCTGACTTCGGCGACTTCTCGAATCGGTTCTCTCATCACTTCTGGAGGGCTGCCCTATGCCTACGATTGCACCAGGGTCCCCCGAACGCATACGGCTGGAAACGGTGAACCTCGCAGGTGCCATCGACTCGGTGCCGTGGCGCACGGCATTCCTTAGGCTTTTCCGCAGACACCTCATAACCAAGTTTTTTCAACATGGAGTCACTGGCTGGTTTCATCCACGGTGGGACCAACTCGAGTCCGCCCCAGTTCTACCTCTCTCTGCCTCCTACGGACAGTACGTCTCCCCATCCCCGTTGATGCAAACGGCCTCACGATACCGGGTTAAGGCCATTGGTGAACCCCCAGCTTCTCTTCGGCCACCCGGTGGCGCCTTCCGCCCTCTTATGATACACCCAGCCTGGTGACCCTACTGGCTTGGGCGTTCTATCATATCGGTCTGTGTCTCCTTCATGTGTCCGGATTTTTTATTCACAACATGGATTTCCGCAATGCAAAACCGGTCTCGGCTTCTGTACGAACGTTCTCGCCCCTCGGTCTTCAAGCTTCAACTCTGGGGGTGGCCCCCCTTCAACGGATTAGACAAAGCTGTTGTTTTCGGCCCCTGGCATGGTGTGCTCATTCTGAATGTAAAACGCAACCTCTTTCCGATCAGGGGCGTGAGCGTACCCCCCACTACGGGTAGGCGACGGGAACGCAACGGGTGTACGCCTATGCGACTGACCGGACCATGGGGTTCGTGATCGTCGATCGCGGCGTGGAACGCGAAATCAGGAAAATCTAGCGTTCGATTGTATACTACCGGTGTGCTTCGATGGCTTGCAGTTCGCTCTATACGCTTCCAAGCGATTCGGAGCGATTCCATGCGATTCCGTTGAATTTCCCGCTCTATGGAAGCGCATCGATATATGCTCCTTCGAAATCCTGTTCAGCGTACAATCAACTAAATTACTGGTTAGTCTAAGCACGAACGCCGTCCACTCCATCTGAATCCAGTCCATGCAGGGCAAGAAGGCATTCGGCCACGATTCCACAAGCTTCGGCACGCTTGGAAGTAACTGTCGATACCGGGAGCGCTTCCAGCCTGACTCAGCATTTTCCTGAGTATGGTGGGGGTTAGTACTGTAATGGTGCTCCTTGTAGCGTCTGGCCTGCTTTCTCCGTCCTTTGCCTGGGAACTACTATCCCAGATCGAATGCCGTCGAGTGTATAAAATCATAGTTACATAAACGTCAACAACCGGGAAATAACAGAGTTTGAAAGGATGAAGCCGATTCTGACACAGGGAGGGTGACACGGGAAAAGAAAAAAGTAAGGAGCGTGGAGAGGTGATGTTTCAACAACGACAAAGCGAAGCTAAGACACAGCTTTTAGGAGAGGACAACGAAATCGAAACGACAGGGAAAGCGAGAGGTACCACCAGCTTATGTGCAACGGGAAGAGGTGAAGAGCGTCGTGAAAACGTATGATTGCTAGGTACTATGTATATGAACAACACATGGGAGGGGAAGAAAATCGGCACGCAAGCCCAGGAAGGGTATCAGGAAGCTAGAGCTAGTCGAGAAGAAACGAGGAGTGAATACTGGGAAACTGACTGGATGATGGCCGTATATACCAGGGTCGGAGACGGTATGGAAAAACACGGAATGAAATCACAGAATAAAGAGCGTTCCATTCATGAGATGTAAGGGTGGATGTATGTGGATAGATGTGTGCAATCTTGGACAGCGGAGAGAGGAGAGGTGGTGCGAGGGGGCGGAAGGGCCAGGGTTGAATTATCGGAGGAATCAGAGGGGCAGCCTACGACCACACGGTTGACGTTGGATCGCCTTGGCGGATCGGGGCGACATGAACCTCTCTATACACAAGGAACTATAATCCACCATCCAAAACAGCTCTGACGTCGTCTACAGTCCTCAGATCAGTCAAAAACGGACAAAGGTCTGTGAGTTCGGTATCGTGAGGGTCGTTGAACCAGGAGGAGACTGGCACAGCGTTGTTGGGATGGAAGATGTAAGAAGCCGGGGAGTTATCGAGGATAATGGTATCCGACATTGGCCGACCAAGCTGTGACAAGTCCTGGGGATCAAGGGGTCTGAGATTCATAAACAGGGTAGTCAGGGAACGAAAGTGGAACTGACCTTGACGTAATTTCCCTTGTGGTTGTAGCAGCTTTCTCGGAATAGCCGGTGGGATACAACCCGGTGTATGTCGAGCTTATCGAGAACGGGATCTGCGTACTGTTGCAGTGTTAACGTCTCATCAGGGATGACTCCGGATCAGCATAAGGTGACAGTACCTTGCTCAAACTCGCAGTGAAGACAACAATCTCATACAACTCTCCCATCTTCTTGAGGAAATTGTCAACGCCGGGGCGTTTGATCACGTAAACATTATGCCAGTGATACTCAATCTCTACCGGGACGACGTAGTCCGCATGTTGGATAGACTATGTGGGGCGTGAGGTTTTGGAGAAAGAGCAGGGGTGAAAACGGACCTTGAAGCTACTGTGGAGCAATGTCTCATCGAGATCGAGAACGAGACATTTACGGCCAGCATGTTGAGGGGCGAGGGGAGGTAACAAGGGACGCGGGACACCATCCTATGGTTGCTCGATTGGGCGTGAAGATGTGACGAGGGAATAGGTAACTCACGGGCCCAATAGGGATACCCACTCCGCCGTTCATGATTAGCCGTTCTTCTTCGTCCTCCAAATCGTCGATAACGTTCTCCTCTCCTTCGTCTTCCTCTGTGAAAGTCGTCGTAGCATCAGACTCATCACCAGAGTCTTGTGAGTGCGTACGGGTGTGCACAATATCATCCCCTTTGGACCCAGGCGGCTGGACAGCCCCTGAAGTCATCTCCGCAACGGGCGATGAAGTCTTAGAAGGTGTCGAGATGACGGTGAGGTTGGCAGTCGCGAGGTCAACCGAAGTCGCGTCCTTAGGCGGTTGCGGGAGGGTATCAGGTCGGGGGACGAGTTGTGGGGAGACCACCAACGAGGTTGAAGGGTCGCCGGTTTGGTGGAAGGACTGTGCGGGTTCAGGGGTGCGGCCGTTCTGGACTGAGGTCGAGGGTTCTCCAACCGTGCCCACGGGCACCTGCTTCTCCTTGGCAGCTGGGTCGGTTGAGGTCGGTTGGGCATCACCGGGAAGTTCGATGTCATGAGCACGACTCGAAGTGGTAACGCATGGAATGAGGACCCGAACGAGTTTGTTTAAGAATGACTGCTTGGTCTGGGATTTTGGAGGCTTTTCGCGCTTGACAGGAGAGGTGGTGGTGGCGTCTGAAGCAGAGAGGGCGGCTTCAGAGGAAGATTTGTTGCCCTTGAGGGCAGAATGGGTCCGCGTTCCGGCGGAGGTGGAGAGAGAACCCTTGTCCTTCTCATCTGCTACGTGCTTCTCCCCAGCAGGTATGTCCATTGAAGCAGTCGGTTTGGGTGTGGCATTAGTCGTCGTCGCGGTCGTCGTCGGCGTCGTAGTTGGTTGCTGAACAGGGTCCGGCCCTGGCTGTTGTTGGGTGGAAGGTTGTCTGGGCGGAGAAGCGTCGGAGGGGTCTGGGACAGACTGCTCGGGTTCAGAATGGGGGGTGTCCTCGACGTTTGTCACGGGTTGTTCGGCTTGCTTGCCCTTCTGGATCAAGATGAGTGAAAACGGGTATCAAAGAGTCGAGGAAAAAGGACGGACGGGGTTTGTAGACTCTTTGGACTCCGAGGCCATTTGTTTACACGTACAGCAGCGGACGGGACGGCCACCGAAAACGACTGGGAACGGGTGGGGGAGCGAGAGCGGAAGGAGGGAACGACGAATTCGCGGCGGCGGGGATTCCCACGGTAATAAAACCAAAGTGTAGTGAGACTAGAAAAGCCACGTGGCTGACTCAGCAATCCAAATAAGGCAATACCACCCTTTGTGTGCTCTCCCCCTCAAGCGATTTAAATAAGACAGAGGGAACTGGGGACGATAATCTGGAAGAGAAGAAGACGATACTATGCAAGGTGGGCCTGTTTTTGCATTTTGTTCTCTTTTTATTTGTTTTGCATTTCCCTATGGGGTGCTCGCATTTGGACGATGGATTGTGGATGGTGCTGACTAATTATTGGTAATCCAGCCCAGTATGCTGCTACAACGACTGGAGAAGGAGAGCAGGGGCACAATGGTGTCTTTCACTCTCCACCTCCGGTGCACACCCTCCGACTGAAAGATCCTGCGCCGACGGTGACGACGACGACGACGACAGGTCGAGCCTCCAAGAAGCGTAAGGTCGCCGATGCCCCCACGCTGGTTGATCACCAACTAGCCCATCCGATGATTCATCCCCACCTCCACCATATCTCTCAGTTCCCCTTTGGCCCTGTTGACTACTCTCCGGGTGGCCTGCCGCCAACTATCCCGAACATGCCCGTCCCCGGCGCTGTCACGGTTCCATCCCCTTCGAACATCCAACAGCCAGATCAGGCTCCGAAATCACCCTCGGACGAGGACGGAGAGACCCCAAAGGCCGGAAGGGCCCTCGCACAGAGCAAACGTGCCGAGCAGAACCGCAAAGCCCAACGAGCCTTTCGCGAGCGGCGAGATGCGTGAGTTCCCGATCTCCCCCTTGATTTACAGATACTGGTGCTCAAGCCCGACAGTCATGTGAAGGCCCTCGAATCTCGTTCCCAGCTTTTGGATTCCGCCCTCGCATCAGCAGACGAAGCAAATAGGCGTTGGGAAGAATGCCGCGCGCTCGTCGACCAGTTGCGCATTGAGAATGCTGCTCTTCGTCAGGCCCTCAACCAAGCCCAGCTCCTCGCGAACGCCAACGGCCATCTCCCTCAGCCACCCCCTCAAGTTAATCTCCCTCCCCATTTGACCACAAACCCTCCCGCTATCCAGCCGTCCCGACTCACTGCTCCGTCAACGGAAAATAAGCAGAAGGACAAAGAAAAGGATGACAAGCGACCTTAGTTACTTTATGTATGTCATTTCGTGTAATTACACACCTTCGGATGAGTGCCACGAAAATCGGATTTTTGATCGACTTGACATCGCCACAACCTCTTCCTTCTCCTGCTATCACCATGGCCAAGAAACCTCCCACCGTGAAACAGCCCTGTGAGTTGCTCCCACAATCTTCGTGACCAGCATTAAATGGACGCGGACTCAGCACCTGTCGCGAATTATTACTTGATATTGTACAACACGCTCTCGTGCCTTGGATGGGGCTACGTCCTTGTCACGACATACCTCCACCTCACTGACATCCCCCTCCCTGAAATTTTTGGGTCAACCCCTGGGGGTGCCTCGGCTTTCTCGTTCCAAGCTCTCATTGAACACGTTCGCGAACTCGTTGAAGAACTTATCAGGGAGACAAAAGGCTTGCTCACCCCGTCCAACAATCCCTTAATGGCTACCATAATCCCACTTCAACTCTTAGACGTCTACAATAGGATGACCACGACGTACGACGTCGTCGGAGGTACTGTGGCTATCGTCCAGACCGCTGCTGCCCTTGAAATTGTCCACTCTCTCGTTGGCTTGGTGAAGAGCCCCCTACCTACCGTTGTAATCCAAGTGTACAGTCGGTTGTTCCTTGTCTGGGGTGTCACGCAGAAGTATGAACAGGTGTGTTGACAGATTTTGATCCCTACCACATTTTTTACGTGTCCCATTTCCAGTCGCGTCACAGTGCGCTTTACTCGATCATGGTCCTCGCCTGGTCCGCGACAGAAGTAATCCGTTACGCCTTCTACGCGCTTTCGCTGACTCGAAGTACGGTCCCGGGCGTTTTGGTCTACCTGCGGTACACCACCTTCTACCTTCTCTACCCTCTTGGCGCCTCCAGCGAGGCGCTGTTAATCCTCTCTTCCCTCCCGGCATCCAACCCGCTCGAGGGACTCAAAAGTGGATCTTGGAACGTTTGGGATTGTTTCAGAGGGGCTATGTTTGTCGCATGGTGGCCAGGTGCGTATTTTCGTTCAAGTCTATTCCCAAATACCGACCTGGGGTTCGTCAGGCCTTCTCGTGATGATGTTACACATGGTAAAGCAGCGGAGGAGGGTATATAGACGAAGTGCTGGAAGCACAAAGTTCAAGTCTTCTTGAGGGAGGTGGCCGTCGAGCTGCACTTACGGGCCACCCTCGCTCCTGGTAGCTGTGTCATCTCGTTTGGCCCGTTATGTTCTCTATCTTGGCTTGGTGGAAATAAACCCTCTTTCAATATCCACCTGACCCGGTTTTCCTGTGTTCCCGGCTCAATGGGTGCGTGCTTCATGTATCACCGACCCATTCCCCATAAGACTCGATAAGATGGTTCAATTGAAGGAAGCTAAACGGGTTACAATATCCAGGACCGGACCGGCCCATTATTTGCGGTATAAATTACAATAGCAGCTGATAGGTAGGTAAAGAAGCTACGGGATCGCGGGATGATCGATGGGCACAGAAAAGTGGGGGAGATCTACTCAATAAGGTACCTCTGAGGTGGAAATCGGGACAAAAAGAATTCGCTGGTACGCGGCGAGGTGGGTCGGGGCATCGGTTGTTTCCTGCGTTGGGGATTAAAGAGAACCACGGAATCCGACCATCTCCGCCTCTAGAGTGCGAACGACCCCCCAGATGTTCGTGCGTTTTGACGGTGCTCTCTCCCAACACTGTTTAATCATCTCCCACACTCTGTCAGAAACGTCGGGATGCTCGGGGCGTGGTGGCCGAGCACCCTTCCACATCTTGTACGCAGCAGTGATGGGGAGACTACCGGAGAAGATAGGGCGTCCCGCGAAAACCTAGAGAGGTTGTTTCAGCGAGCGATTGGTGAATTTCTGTGAAAACTCTTGCCTCCCAAGCGAGCACACCGAACGCATAGACGTCACTAGCTTTGGTAGTGCGCGGATGAGACAACCCAAACTCTTCGGGATGCATCAATTCTGGTGCACTCCCTCGGCACGGCACCTCGGATTTCGCCTCCGGCTGAGCGGTTGTGTGTCCGAGAAAGGACGCTGACCCAAACCCCGCGATACGTGCGGTCCCATTGAGGTCTACCAAGATATTTTCCTACAGCGAGGTGAACATGTGACACGGGTGGCAAAAACGAGGGAGTGACCTCACAATACTGAGGCCCCCGTGAACGATATTGAGATCATGCATGTGATTCAATCCCCGAGCGATGCCAGCTAGCTTGTGATCAAGAAGTGTCAAGCCGGGAGATCCAGAGGATCTCGGAAGAATGGAAGCGTACCAGCTCCAGTCTCCTAGCCGCCGGGTGGGTCCTCAGGTATTGCCTGAGATCGAGATGTCCTGCAAAGTCGAATACGAGAGAAAACGGGTGAATTGTGGTGCTATAAATTCCTATGAACGACACGATGTGTCGGTGTGAGAGGCGGCCGCACACAAGGGCTTCCTGAGAAAATCTCTGCGGATGGCGTTTCAGCCGCCGGAGCTTCATGAGATGAGATTAAGCGAACTCACCAGACAGGCCCGAGAGAGATCAAAAGATAAATAGCGCCGATAAGACTTGACCGCAACTTGGCGAGCGTCTAGGGACCCCTTCCAGATGTCTGCGAATCCACCGGCGCCGACGGGTCGTTCCCCAACTATCCGCACATCATCCTTTGCCAACAGATGGGGGATCGAAGACGAGGACGGGCGAAGTTTCTGAGCCAGGCCCAAGTGATACTGGCATAGGATATCGTCGTCGGGAAAGGGGGGGTTGTGAACCATGGGTGGCAAAACCGGTGGGGGTGGCGGGCGGGCCACCAGCGATCGCCCCCATGGGTGAACCGCTTTGTTAAACATGACACAACCGAACCTATAAAGCAAATCGACCAGCGAATAGGTGGGAGACCTAGCTTGGAACCACGTTTCGGTAACCAGGGCTTCTTCAGAGTAGCGCATATCGGTGGCTTACGAGGGGTGGTCCCAAACTCCAACAAAATGGCCGGCTTTAAGTAGTATCCTCCCCACGACTCACCATGGACGAGTGTGTATTCCACAAGTCCGTGGTGGTTTTACGAAAGCTATGTCTCCGCGTTCATTTCGAACTGAACTGTTTCGACACCCGGGTTCGATCTCGTAAACTCACTGCAATTCGTGGAGGCTGAGGCGCTAACCCCGTTCAACTGTGGTTGTGTTGTGGAAGACGGACTGATCGCCAGAGGGGACACGCGCGGCGAGTAACAATTACGTTTCGTGGGGAAGAAGAGATGAGCTGATCATTACTTGTGCCTGCACGGAGGCGCGTGGAAGGCTTACTATACTAGTAGGGCGATGCCACCATCATGAAGTTTAGGTGGATGTGATAGTACTAGTGTGATGACATCGGTGAAACCACCGACTGTCCACACTTTGCACAACAGGCAACCTTGCCACTCTGGGATTAGATGGGAATGAAGGACCCCACCAGAAAGGAATTTCCAGTGACTTTTTGAGTAGTCTTTCCATTCCTCAGGCCGGATTTAGGCGTATCACAGCAAACGGAGACGATTGAAAATGCCCCCACCGCCAAAGTGATCGGGTTCCTGGTTAGGTTAACTATCGCCACTGGCTCGGGTGGCCTGGAGAGTCTCCCCGATGAAGGTGCACGTACCTCCTCCGTGCAACCGGCTGGATATCTGGAGTCGTGGTGTTTTAATGCCCCGTTATTTTCTGGCCTTCCGAGCGTTGAACGCGTACATCACTCAGCCCGACATCCTGGCTCCCCGCAGATGCCACCATCTACTAAACCGGCGCTGCCGATACGTGTTCGTACCTCGTGTGCATCCATTTGTAGGATGGAGTGGATCAAAAGATGTGCAAGGCGGAGGAGGTTAACACACGTCATGGGTGTGGCCTCAAATTGACTAACTCTCGCAGAACATGCGACAGCTATTGACAATATTGACGGCCCACGGCCCAGTTCGTTGTTGCACCGTGCCAATTCCGTGGTGCGAACCTTCGCTCGAACAGAAGAGCACTGCCTTGCTTGCCTTTAGGGAGGCCCGTGGGCGGCTGAGTATTTGCGATTATCGCATCGCGTGCTGTGGGCTCAATCTGGGAGTGGTGAGGAACGACCACTGCTTGGAGAACCGGACCGTATGGAATGGCGTTGGGATTTACACGGCCAGTTGTCTACTACGACCTATTTTGCTCAAATAACAACCAGTCCGAAGGATTGGCTACCGCGAGCGTCACGACGCATGAAAGACGATCCAAACTGAATACAAAATGTCACAGGTCATAACCAAATAGAACTGAAACCAGCACTTTGTCGTAACTCAGCCGTAAAGCGTCTGATCATGTGGTGTTCCAAACAGGCCGCGATTCCAACTCCTTGGTTGTTTCCATTCAATACCGCTCACCCCACTCTCCGTAGACGGTCCATCGAATAGCTTGGAAACAACAGAAGCGAGGAACTGTGCATCTGCTCTGTTATCCCCTTCGAAGACGAACTGCAGGAGGGATAGGGTAGGTGTTGACCACCCTCGCGGGAAAGACGACAAGATGCGACGTGTAAGGCCACCCCCGGGTATGAAGGGTACTGCCTCAATAACGCTCCCTTCCTGCAGACGGGAGAAGGGTTGTCGAGGGACAGAGGTGTAAATTGGGAGGGTAAGTTGGGTAAATGTTGCAAGGGGGGAGGAGTCCCATGACGGGGTTCCTGGGGGAACGAACTTGTACGTCGGTGCCCTTGGAATGGGTTACGTGGGCGTGCCTCACAAATAGTCGAGAGGAAAACGTACGACATTTGCCCGTCAGTCCGATTTGAGGTGTCCACCCCCGAGAGGAATACCACCGCGGAAAACCGGGAAGATTGGATGAAACCCTGCAAGTTGGAGATGAATTCGTCCTTGCGACTCTGGGGCCAAGGTTGTCAGGAAATAATCAGTTTCGTGGAGTGTTACAATACCTTGAGCACCGGGGACCTTTGCTGAATTACGACGGTATTCGCTTCCTGGCTGCCATAGACTGGGACGGTGAGCAGAAAATAGATATGAGCTGTGGGACGAGAAGCTACGTTCGAGCGGGGTAGAGACCCCGGGTTCGTTGTCTTCCCTGGCGCCAACGACGGGAACGACATCTCTTGGGTCGAATGTACCGATCCGGTGGAGATCGAGGGAGGATATGATAAGATCAGCGGCCAGTTGGCCAACATTGGCGGCCGAAACGACAGGCTGAGGGTCTCGTTTAGGCTCGCGGGTCTTGGGAACTATTTCTTACTCACGACGATGAGAATTTTTCCCTCGAGGTTTCCCTCGGACGGAGAGTAGAATTGGTGATGCATGGGGCTGACGTAGTCGCTGTGCGGGTGATCACCAGTCGCTCCACAGTAATCAGGGTTTGTGTTTCCTGTCGCCCCGGGCCGCTCCCTGTGCACTAGATGCCAGAGATATCGACCGAAGGTAATTTTCTGAAATGGGGGAGGACAAAGCTAACCACGTGGATTTCACGCCAATAGCCTCATCCGAGCGGAGACGACGGTGAGTGGAGATCACTGCCACCCTCCTTTTGCGATCTCGCTTCCTTTTCTCCCTCATCACTTTCTCCAAGTAGCCCCCATCTTTCCCTCGTCTCCCTCCCAATTATGCCTCCGAAAGACACCTCGCCCCCCGTGGGCATCGTTCAGGTCTCCCAGCCCTATGATGGCCAAACGGTGCACGATCGCGACTATTCACCCTCCCCCCAACTTGCCTACTAACAGATCAACCCTCCCCACAGACTCCACCCCTACATTGGCCCCAATATGTCAAGTATTCGTGTGCAGTCGCTCATACTCAAGGTCCAAGGAGATTCATGGAAGATTCTCATGCTCTCATTGCTCCATTCAACCAAATCCATGGACAGGGGTTTTTTGCCGTCTTTGACGGTCATGCGGGCAAACACGCTGCAGAGTGGTGTGGTCAACACTTCCATGAGGTACGCCCACCTCCCGAAACAGGGAGCCACGCTGGAGAGCTGACCTCACTGGCGGATACGATCGTGCCCCCCCCCCACCCGCGTCACCGCTCCAGTACCTCCAGAAGGCGATGAAGAGCAACCCTACCTTGTCCATTCCCGATATCCTCAACCAGACATTTCACGACGTCGACTCCCACTTATCTAAATTGGCTGAAGATGCTGATGGGAAGATGCATTCTGGGTGCACAGCCGTCACAGCCTTCCTGCGGATCGAGGACCTCGATGGAAAGCAATCTTTCCTTGAAAACTATAGTTCTGATGTGACCACCCCTGCCTCCCCCGAGTGCACGACTACACCATCTCCCGTCTCTTCTACGCCCACGAAACCTAATCTCAACACCGACAATGGAGTCGAAGACAGCGGTACCGAAAGTCCATCAGATGACAAAGAGAAGAAGTCTCGAAGGCGGAGCAGGATCAAGAACGCTTTAAAGTCCCTCTCCCACTCCTCTGTCGGCTCTAATAATTCCACCACACCGAACGCGGTCGCTCCTCTGAATACTTTCACGCCTACCGATCCTAACCTTCGCCGGGTTCTTTACTGCGCAAACGCGGGTGACGCCCGCGGAGTGCTCTGCCGAGGTGGCAAGGCGATTAGGTTGACCTACGATCACAAAGGCTCGGATAAGCAAGAGGCGAAACGGATCATGGATGCTGGCGGCTTCGTTATGAGCGGAAGAGTTAATGGCGTGTTAGCCGTTACCCGGAGTTTGGGAGACTCTTCCATGAAAGAATTTGTGGTTGGATCACCATACACCACCGAGACGGAGTTATACGACGAGGACGAATTTGTCATCTTGGCTTGTGACGGGGTAAGTTCGATCCTCACCCACAACGTACACTGTCAGCGTGGCTAACCCATGCTGCCCTTTGTCTTAGTTGTGGGACATCGCGGAAGACAAGGAAGCCATTGACCACGTACGGTACATCAAGAGCCCGAACGAGGCGGTGGAAGAGCTCGTCAAATATGCCAAAGCCAGGTACTCGAACGACAACGTTACTGTGGCTGTGATCAGGTTGAGAGACCCCCCTGCACAAGAGAAAGAGAAAACCCAGTGATCCCATGGTCGTCTTGCGTCCGAGACCCGAGCTTGATGGTTTGGGCGGTTACCTTGCTCCTCTTTTCCCTCCCCCCGTCGCGTTCCCCCGACCGGGCCTTTTGACGACGTGCTTACCCTGACACACCACGAGTTGTAGTCTGTTATCAACCCAAAGTCGTGTACACACAGATATCATCCTGTGTTAATTCATCCTCCCATCCAACAGTCGCCCAAGTCCTCACCCACGCCTCTCACCCGACATCAGAGGGGCCCCCTTCCATGTAAGTATGGCAGGTAGAACGACCAGTCTCCAAGAAATTGTTCAGGATCCGACAAACCTCCGACAATTGCATTCGATTCCGTCATGAGTTGGCGGAAAAGCAACCCCAAGCGACCCTAACCAAACCTCGTACAGCCTGTTCGTCGCCCGGGTGCCACAAGCTGCCCTCCTATCGCAACAACAACCTATTATCGCTACATCCGGATATCCCAGGCAGGTGATCGTCAGTGGGAATTAGGCTGGAATCCAACCTCGACTTCAGAGGGAGGCAGGTCGTGGGAATACGTGGTCGCTTGAGGAGACTACGCAACAACCCACCGTCCACGACGAGGAAAACCTTCCGCGCCACCGTCGCGATCTCGTGCGGCGGAATGCCTTGAGATCCGGATTTGCAATTCAACATAACCGGCTCGGACTGGTCACCACCTACCATGACTCTTCGCCGAGTTTGGGAGTTTGTCTCGCAGTTTTCATGTAGGGCGGCCGTAGTGGTCCCGCGGAGCGGTATTGGCAATGAAAAACACCAGGCCCAGTCTCATGTACCTTGTCTTTATCTTTTGCTTTTCGTGGCTGCCGTTGATTTGGCCATCTCGGCTCTCTACCTCGGCCCCCACGGATTCGCAAAAGTAGTCGTGGACGTCGCGATTGACGTCAGTTTCTTGGTTGGGTTGGTCGCTGGAATGGATCTGGCGCGATCTCCTCTCGGCGCGGTTTGTACGCACTGTGCGTGTACTGGTTGTGCGTCTGTAAGAGTACTTTCTTCGGTCTCGACAACCAGGTGGTGTCGTTTACAGCTGGACCTATCACCTTGGGAATCATCGCTCTATTCCGTCTTATTTCGGTCTTCGGGTTGCGGGTGCCTTCAAGTTTTGTAGCCTTCTGCTTCAAGCCGTCGTGGGTGTTTCGAATCGCCGCGGAAGTGTCCACGCTGTCGCGTGTCAACACAGCTCCTATGGGAAGCTAGGAAGCAAATCATATGTATACGGGATTATCTCCCGCACACACGCACACGCACGCACCTGCAATGCGAACGCTCTAAGCCGGCTCGCTGCCTCTAACTGACCGTCCCGCTACTGGCCTCCAGATATCTATCTGGACGTTTATCTCCGTCCTGACCCGGTTTCATCCGTAGTACTGACCCGTCGTTCGCAACGGAGGGTAGCATCTCTACGGTGTACCTTCCGATTACATCGTATGTTCCAGTGCTGATTGCTGTTGGCCTGGGAGAATGCCCGCTTTACAGCACAACAATCACCTCCTTCCTTGGTGATTACAGAGCGATGACGGACTGTTCTGCACAGCCCCAGGAATCCAACCTGGGGAGCCGGAGGCGCGTCTATATATGGCAGTCTTGGACAATATAGCCATGTACTCGGGCCCTCAACTCTCGAACGTTCCATGATTGGTGTTGTATTACGTGTATCCACGTAGTTCCAGGCGAGGTGTCATTCCCAGGGTCGACCTATCCATGCCGTGAATCGGTTTTCGTGTGTACATTCCCTTTAGTCGGAGCGCACGGTTCCTCGGACGGGTGGCGGGCTGTGGGGCAAAGCGAACTGAATCACGGCGAAGCACAATGACGCTAATCCCTCGGCAACCTCCGCGGCCTCCGCCAAGTCAGACCACTAATATTGCGCGCTTATGAAGTAGCCGCCGTCCTGGATTTCAGCCTACTGCACCACCCCGTCTTCCAAACCGCCCCTCCAGGGGATCCGACCCAAGCCAGCGGGACGTCGGTAGTTATGTGAATGGGTGGTTGGTAGGCGACTCGGAGAGGACTTTGAGAGGGGGGTAAATTACGGCACAAATGGGAGGGAACACCCATAGTATGAGTTATTACGGCGACTACGAGCGACAAGATTTCTCTAAGAGAGTGACGACCTCCCGGATAGCAGGACGCTCCGATGGATTTTTTCGCCAACACCTTTCAATTATCTCCCACAGTCGATCGGACAGCTGTTCGTGAGCAGGGCGGGAAGGACGCTCGTCCGTGGTGATAACAGTGACCACGGCGGCTGTATCTGTCCTATCGTGGAACGGCACTCGACCAGAGAAAACCTAAGTGACGATTGAGCAACGTCAAGGTACTATCCAGAAAATTGGACCCACTTCATAGGTTAACATGCCGAAGGCATATATGTCACCAGCCTTGGTGGGTCTTGCTTTGGCTAATCCGAAACCCCCAGGGTGTAGGATTTCGGGGCTGCACCATCGCGACACGTTGGATTCAACAGACCCATCAATATCTTCTAACGCAATGCTGGGCTGTAAGATAATGGTCGCGGAGGCGAATCCTGCAATTCGGGCAGTGCCGCGGTCACCGATGCGGATGTTTGTCTGGAGCTATAGTGAGTACGGAACGGCCACTGAGGACGGAACGTTCGTACGCCTCTGATGCTACCGTGGACGATATTCAAGTCGTGGATGTGATGGAGACCACGCGCAACCTCCATCAACTGATGTCCCGATGTAACGAGGTTAGCATAGGAACTACGACAGAATGAAGTATGGTTCCGCACCAACTTCAACCTTGGGGCACCGGGATTGCTCACGAGGTATTGAGCAAGGTTCCCTTTACCAATCGATTCGAAAACACAGGCGTAGGGAAACTTATTGCTGGAGAAGATGCCAAGAAAAGGGACGATGTTCGCATGAGATAGGCTGCTGCAGACGAGGGCATGGCGGTAGAATCTCTGCATTCGAACAGTCAATGAAATGCCAAACGTGAAGTGAATGTTCGACCGTGCCTTGAGAGTGGGGGTGTTGCCCTGCGAGTCAGCCGCATAGCACCGGTGAGATTCGATCACGACTGCGAGTCCTTCGCTGGTTTCGCCCGGCGAAACGTCACAGAATCTGTTGGTGTGGTCGGGAGCCCCACTTATCTTTGGTAATTCCTGTGGGCTGAATCTGACGCAGGATTGCTCTCGGAATGTACACCTGTGATCCGGGGAACGCAGAGCCACGACGAGCCCGTCGTTATTGAGAATCCCGTCCACAGTCACGGCGTCATTGGCCTGGATAATTTCAGTGTGATGGACAAAATGGAGTCGTGGACTGCGGTACCTTGAAAGCTTCGTCGGCTCGCGCCCTGGCGGTGTTGGCGGAGTGAAGGCGACTAACATCGGCGAGGGCGGAATGTATCGTCATGTCTGGGTTGAGAGTGGGGGCTGGAGTGGGGATTGTATCGACAAGACTGATCGCTTTTATACTCAAGAGGGTGCAACCATTGAGCCCGGTCTATGATATGTGGAAATGGTGAGCCCAGGGTGAATCCCACGGGAAGCATGGAAGTTCGATATCGAATGTTTGATCGATCCCATGAGGGCTGTGATTGAATTCGGGACGCGGAATGAATCAGGCTCCATATCACCCCAAGGATCATCGGATTGTCTGGTCTGAGGGCACACACAAGCGAGCCCTCAGACCGTAATCGAGCAACTCCCGAGTTGCGAAACGAACAAGGGCGCGCCCCACAACACCGAGGAATTCTGTATCCAGATAAGCTCGGCACTGAACGTGGGGGCGGTGCGCGGGTGGTGGCACTCGCGATATTAATTTGGTCGTATCCGGAATTAGCCGGGGGTTAGGGCACGCCACGAAAAAGCCACTTCTGATGATTGGAAGGTCTTTCGGTGGTCTAACCAAGGTCACCGGGGGCAGTGGAAAGACCCTACACACCATTCGGCATGGTTTATTACGTTATAGTTGGACGATACCTTGAAACGCGTCCGCGGACACCATAGCAGTGTGTTTGTAGAAGGGGGGAATCAGGAGCACGGCGGTGGGAACCGTCCGCAATCTGGGGTGGGTAATGTGTTGGGCCCAACACGCGGGAAAACGTTACCGGCAGAGAGAAAGAGACCGAATCCGTAGTCCTCTGTAGTACCGCGTGGGGTGTGACCCGACTGTATCCATAGACGAACGTATTAGAATGTATTCCGGACGGGAAAGGTCGTGGTGAGATGGAATACGCCGGCAAGCCTTTACTCTGAGGTCTGATGGTGGAGAGGAGTACAAATGGATCGGTTGTTGCCGGCCGGTCGTCATCCGTCCCACAACCCTGATCTCCAAAGAACAGGATGCTTGCCCAGTACTCGGATGTCTACGTGACCCTTGAACGGTGCAGTGCTATCACAGCGGTGCGATCCGAGGTCACCGAACGGTTTATGGAACTCCCGTCCGATCCGGACGCATGTTTCACAGCACCAATCGCTGGGGGCGGAGAGGCGGTAGTATTGTCCGACCCTGTGCATTATTGACACTTTGGGATCCTCCTTCGAACAGAACGTCGGGCAGCAACCCCGCTCCCTTCGGAATCACAGACAACCGTATAGTTGGATCCCACCAGGGCTCGCTATCCGGAATTCCCCATGACTGACTACTCCCCGCGTTCAGCATACCACGTCACCTTCTCCTGTTTAAGCTCACCCACCTCCGCCTCCACCATAAATGGAGGGAGACGGTGACACAAGCCTGTGGGCTTTCAACCACCCAAGGCAGTCCCCATCCCCGTAGCGAGCGTGGAGACTTCCCTCCCAACGTCCCATATCACGTGGCTTCTGCTGCGAACCCACCTATCTGCAGGGCGTTGTGGTTGGGGGATCTGACCTCGGTGAATCATCCGGGATCAAGGTTCTCAAGATCCGCAGCCCCCTCCCAGGTCGTCCTCGAGGCCGGACGCGTGAGGCGGGTCTCTGGTTACCCACTGGGACGTGGGAGATCGTTGCCTACGGGAGGTCCAGAGGTCCCCGTAAACGCCGTCAGCCCACACGAAGGAGTTATACTCTCTATGAAATAGTTCCAGAGCGTTTCCGGACTGGAGTCCGAGTTGGACCTTTCCCTCCTTTCAGAGTGGTGTGGAGTTTTGAATTGTATGTTTCGCCCCCGTTCTGGGACCGGCTGCCGTTGAATCCTCTCCCCCATGACCGACAATGTGTATCCCTTCACCGTAGTAGCAAACACTAGACTCTACTGTAAGGGCGGGAGTATGTAGAAGCGTCGGGGAACAAGTAGTAGCGTGGCGAACCGGTGGGATCGACGCCGGTTCGACACTGGGGGATGGCGAACTATTTTGGATCATTTGCTACCGTGCCTCGATCACGCGCAGGATCACAACTCCCTCACCCATACCCACCAGCTGGTTGTCGACGCTCGGTATCCTAAGTGATGGGCACCAACCTCCTCGACCTCGGGGACCCATTCGTCCGAGAGTTGTGGGCCTGTATTCTTCCATCCGCGTTTGTTATCCTTTTTTGCGCCACCCTCATCCCGGTTCCGGGATGGCTCCGTTCCCTCTGGCAGAAAGCCTCCCGCCCGTTCAGAAACTCTCTCACTCTCGAGGAAGCTGAAGCCTTCGAAGCCGCACACGAGAACAAAAAGGGCAGCCCTGCGGACCACTCCACTTCCGCCAAATCCGTCACCTCCGTTTTCCGGACCATTGCACTCTCCGGCTTGGGGCTGCTCCAGGTCCTCGTGTGGTTGGGGCTTGGCTCATATTCGTTTGCCATTCACGCCAAACCTTGGGACGGGATCCTACCCATCATTACCGCCGCGACATGGCTGTACGCGTCCCTTCGCCCAATCATATGGTCATCCCAAACCGTCTTCTACGACCTCTTCGCCCTCTACCTCACCCATCTCATAACGGGGCTCACCGTTTTGGGCGGGTTATTCTTCGATCACAGTGTCTACCAACTCCCATTGCCTTCCCGGGTGGTGCTGGGGGCACGTGTTATCAACCTGTCCGTACTCGCCGCCCTCCTCGCCATCGTGTTGAACATGCCGTTTGCCGTCCCGAGCACGAGAATCAATAAGGATGACGTCGGCAAGAGCGTGTCACCCGAAGATTATTGCACCCTCTGGGATTGGATCTCCTTCCACTGGGTCGTCCCCCTCATCAAGAAAGGTACTTACAACACCTTAAACGAGGACGATGTATGGAAGTTGAGCCCGACACTCGCCTCCCGCCCGCTCACTTCGTTGTTCAAAGACCTCGGCCACGCCCACATTGTTTGGAAACTCTGGACTGCTAATTCTGGCGATATGATTTGGGATTTCCTCCTGACCCTCGTCAGTGTCACTTTCACCTACGCCGGCCCGTTCTTCCTCCAGAGAATCCTCTCTGCAATCGATAACCCCACTCCAGAGAACCGGGCAAAGGCGTACATCTACGCGTTTGCCGCATTTTTTACCACACTACTGAAGGTATGCAGCTAGAACCGCGCCCCATGCGCTTTTTCACTGATCAGCGCATTGTAGGCAGAGACTGATTGTTTACACCTGTGGTTCGGTCGTCGCGCTCAAGTCAGAATCCGCACCCTCCTTATGGCCTCGATTTATGATAAAGCGCTCAAGAGGAAGGACTTCTCTGGAACCGTTCGCAAAGACGACAAGGATGCGGAAAAGGCCAATGATCCCAAGTCCAGTGCCGACGTCGGGAAAGTCGTCAACATGATGTCCGGGGATGCTAATCAGATCGCTTTTCTCGTCTCTGGGATGTATTTCATCTATGGCGCACCTTTCGAAATCGCACTCGCAGGCGTGTACTTGTACAAACTCCTGGGTTGGAGTGCGTTTTCTGGATTGATCGTACTCATTATCTTCTGGCCGCTGAACCAGTACGTCGCTCCTCATGGGTGGGCGCCTCATAGATTGACTCCCCCTTAGGCTTTTGGCACGACGCTCCATTTCGATCTCCAAGGGCCTCCTGGCTGCTCGCGACAAACGCATGGGCGTTTTGAACGAACTCCTCGGTGCCATCAAGTTCATCAAATTCTTTGCCTGGGAAGGCCGTTGGACCGAGCGAACTATGGATGCCAGGGAGAAGGAACTCTCATGGATGGTTAAATCGCGTATCAACTCCGTCCTGTTCTCCGCAATTTGGACTCTGGCACCCATCCTCGTCTCCGTTGTCTCCTTCGCGTCTTACATTTGGTTCGGTAACCAACTCACAGTCAGCGTTGCCTTCACTGCCATCTCTTTGTTCGCCATGGTCCGCGCCCCCTTGAATGTCATCCCCACCTGGATCGTGTTCATGATGCAGACGAAGGTCGCTTTGGACCGTATTCAAGGTTACATTGACGAGGATGAAGTCGACGAGCAGGTCTCGAGCCTCAAGGAAGATACCCAGGGATACAACAGCAAAGAGGGTCTTGGCATCATCAAAGGCTCGTTCAAGTGGAACGAGGTCGAAGACAAAGACAAGGACAAGGGAAAGGTTGCCAAATCGAGTGCTTCAAACGCAGAATCGGATACCACCTCAACTCTCACCGACGCCGCCCTGGAGCGTAGGTTTGAGCTGAGTGACATCTCAGTTATCTTCCCCGACAGACAATTGACCGTCGTCACCGGTATGGTGCACTCCCCCACATACTTTTTTCACGACGTTTACCCCTCTGTACTACAGGACCCACGGCTAGCGGAAAAACTGCCCTCCTTGTAAGTAGGGTATACACCCCATGAAACTCATTAACTTCTGGTTTAGATGGCCCTTCTCGGAGAGATGACTAAACTCGAGGGGGAGCTCGTACTCTCTAAAACCCCCCACAAAGTCGACAGAAACGGTTTCATGCATTGCCTATCCTATGCCGCGCAATCTCCATGGCTCCAGCATCTTTCCATCAGGGACAACATACTTTTCGGTGCTCCTCCCGAAGAGGAGAGGTATGAACAGGTTATTGATGCTTGTGCTCTGAGAGCAGACCTGGATATGCTCGAGGACGGAGATGCTACGGAGATTGGTGCTCGGGGTGTCAGTCTATCTGGCGGCCAAAAAGCCCGGTATGGACTTCGTCTTGGCTTACGACATTGGATCGCTAACATGTAAACTCAGCGTCGCTCTCGCTCGTGCTGTGTACGCCCGAACGAAATACGTTCTCCTCGACGACCCATTGAGCGCTGTGGTTTGTACCTTGCCGAGCTCCGCATTACGAGTGATCTCATGGTCCATGTAGGACAGTCATACCGCGAGAGCTCTGTTCGAGAAGCTCTTTTGTGGACCCCTCTTCGCGAACCGTACTGTCGTCCTCGTCACCCACCACGTCGAATTGGTTTTGCCCGCAACAGCTTATCTCATTCGCATGTTGGATGGCCGTATCGACGCCCAGGGCACTCCGAAGGATCTGCGTGCTCAAGGAATCCTCGAGGAAATTACCCACGATGAGAGCGTTCACGCCTCCCAACAAGAAGTCGTACAGACCAAGGAAGGTGAAGACCCTGAGGCAGAGGCTCCGAAGGCCGATGCTAGCCCCACGAAGGATAAGAAGAAAACCCCGAGGAAGCTTGTGAAGGATGAACACCGTGAGGAAGGAAGTGTCAAGTGGGAGATCTATAACACCTACTTGAAGGCCACGTGAGGATTGAATCCTTCGCACCGTCATATAACTGAGCTATTCCCCTAGTTCCTACTGGTCTTGGGGAGTAATTTGCGTCTTGATCGTGATCCAACAGGTAAGCACTATCGTCGCACTATCTCCCGTTGCACGATCAGACCGTTTGCCCAGCTGGCCACTGTTGGGGAGAAAGTGTGGATAAAGGTCAGCACTCCCCCGCACGCTCCTAACTAGTGCTGAACTCTCGACCGCCTTACAGTATTGGGACGCCGCGTACCCTGAAAGGTCCAAACTTGATGCCTCTGCCTTTTCATCCTTCATCACCCCGGAGCACGAATTCGTCACGCAGTCCCCCATGTCCGCCTTCCATCACTTAAACCCAGCCGCTCACCACCACGCATTAACGCACGCCAACATGTCGTTCATTACCCAAGATTTCAAGCTTCCACCTGCCGACAAACACCCAATGTTTTACGTCGGGGTCTTTGCAGCCATCGGAATTGGCGGCGGGCTGGTCCTCCTTTTGACCCTCGTCGTGCAATACGTCGCCGCTCTCAGGGCTTCCAAGAAGATGTTCAAGCAACTTTTGGACACCGTCGTCCACGCCACCATGCGGTGGTTCGATACCACTCCCCAAGGCCGCCTTCTGAACAGGTTCTCGAAGGTACGCAATCACGGCGCTTCTACCACTCCCCAAGCTTAATCGATCTCCTAGGACATCGAAACGATAGACGGCTCACTCGCCGGAACCTTAAACGCTGTCAACAATTCCTTGGCTACATTCTTCTCCTCTGTCCTGGTTGTCACGTACGTGCCTGGGATATTTCGTGTAAGGTTGTACTTACACGCGCTCAATAGTGTCATTTTTCCATTCTTCCTGTTCCCCGCCGCCGTCATTGGTTACATGTACCAACGCCTCGCTGTCGGGTACCTCAATACTGGACGTGACCTCCGGCGGATGGAATCCAACTCTCGCTCTCCCATCTTTTCGGGGTTCAGTGAAATGTTGGAAGGAATTGTCACCGTGCGGGCGTTCGGGGCCGAGCAGCGTTTCCTGAACGACATCCACGTCAAGATCGATCTGACTGTTCGGATGTTCTACAACTTCTGGATGTTGAATCGTCACCTCCTGTTGCATTTCGACGCCTTGGGCGGCATGGGAGTTCTTGCGGCTACTCTCTTCTGCCTTTCCGGTTACGTTTCCGCCGGCACAGCTGGTGTGTGCATCACTTCGGCCATGTCGTTCTGTACCTCAGTGTACTGGGCCTGCCGCCACTGGACCGGGCTTGAACTGGACCTGAATTCTGTGGAGCGGCTCGTAGAATACCTCGACCTCCCCCAAGAACCCTCTTCGATAATCGAATCCAGCAGACCACCGGCTTACTGGCCATCAAGCTCGAACGGGGATAATCTACTTGTCGTGGAGGACCTTTCCGTTAGTTACGCCCCAGAACTCCCAGCCGTGCTCCACAACGTATCATTCAACCTCAGAGCGAAGGAGCGAGTTGGGCTCCTAGGACGTACGGGAAGTGGAAAGTCTACGTTGGCCATGAGTCTACTGCGATTCGTCGATCCCTCAAGCGGGCGAATCATCATCGATGGCATCGACATCTGCAAGATAGGTGTCTCTGACTTGCGGTCCAGGATCGTGAGTCCCCACTTTGTTCGCATTGAATGCGTGGGCTGAACCTTTTGCAGACATTCATTCCTCAGGACGCCACTCTGTTCTCGGGGACCCTGCGAGAAAACCTGGATCCATTCAGTGCGTTTTCACGACCCCGTTCCGGTGTCCATTCTTATTCGTTTTACCCGTAGACGAACATGATGATTCTGAATGTTTGGATGTTTTGTACCGGGTTCAGCTACTCACCCAGAGCCAACACCAATCGCAAAGGACATCAGCACAGGCGTCCAGAGCAGCGTCTATCCACGAGGCAGAGGGCACCGCGTCAACTGCGGCCTCTGTTGCAGAGTCTGAGACGGGCAAGATGAAGATCACGCTCGACACTCAGATCTCGGCGGGTGGCACTAACTTCTCGAATGGGCAGCGTCAATTGATCGCCATGGCTCGCGCGTTACTCCGCCGAAGTTCGATCATCATCCTAGACGAGGCGACTTCCAGTATTGACTTTGCCACCGACGCCAAGATTCAAG
>Ga0307509_10001655_pt1 | contig 37324 bp, 34 predicted proteins | sample 10_EM_MG_FD_202245 | JGI IMG/M metagenome (GOLD analysis project Ga0307509, IMG submission 202245) | Populus trichocarpa ectomycorrhiza microbial communities from riparian zone in the Pacific Northwest, United States - 10_EM | ecosystem: Host-associated > Plants > Roots > Unclassified | place...
CGTACACGTACTCGTCGTTCTCGAAGGTCGTGATGACCAGGATCTTCGGCGGGTCCTCGACGGTCCGCAGTACCGCGCGCGTGGCCTCGATGCCGTCCAGGAGCGGCATCCGTACGTCCATGGCGACCACATCGGGCCGCAGCTGCCGCACCAGCGGGATCACCGCGGCCCCGTCGGCGGCCTCCCCGACCACCTCGATGTCCGGCTGCGCCTCCAGCACGGCCCGCAGGCCCGCGCGTACGAGAGGTTCGTCATCGACGAGAAGAACGGTGACCGGCATCCGGCCACCCTAGATCAGCTCAGCGGCAGCTCCGCATGCACCTGCCAGTCGCCCTCGTCGGGCCCCGTGTGCGCCCGGCCCCCGAGCAGCGCCGCCCGCTCGCGTATGCCCCGCAGCCCACTGCCCCGGCCCGGGCCGGATATCGCCGCCGTCAGCGGATTGCGCACCTCCAGATGGAGTGTGCCGTCCGCGACCTGAATACGGACCCGGACGGGTACCGACCCCGCGTGCCGCAGCACATTGGTCAGCGCCTCCTGAAGAATCCGGTAACCCTCCCGGGAGACCGGCCCCGGCACCGTCTCCAACGGCCCGGTCACCTCCGCGTCGACCTTCGCCCCGGACGCCCGCGCGGACTCCCACAGCCGGTCGGCGTCCACCAGCGTCGGCCGACTGCTCACCGGCCGCTCCGTCTCACGCAGTACGCCCAACACCCGCTCCAGGTCCTCCAGCGCGGCCCGGCCGGTCTCCTCGATGGCACCCAGCGCGCGCTCGGTGAACTCCGGGTCGCCCGCCGTCCGGGCGGCACCAGCCTGCACCACCGCCACCGTCAACGCGTGCCCGATGGAGTCGTGCAACTCCCGCGCGATCCGGTTGCGCTCCAGCAACTGCTCGGTGCGCTCCTCCAGGGCGGCGAGCTGCTCCGCGCGCGAGGGACCGAGCAACACGCGGGCCGTCGACGTGGCCACCTTGCCGAGGCCGACGACGGCGCCGTACAACGCGATCACGGGCAGAGGTGCCAGCCAGGCGTACCACCCGCTCGGTGACGCCTCCTTGAGAACCCATACATCGTCGGGCACGCGCCCGCGTGCGATCTCGATCAGCTGGAAGGAGATGACCGGAAACCAGACACAGGCGAACGTGGTCACCCAGCCCAGCGCCATCCGCGCCTCCAGCCACAGCACGGTGCGCCCCCGGTCCCGCCAGGTCGCCGACGGCGCCACAGAGATCCCCGAGTCCTCCTTGCCCGGCGTCAGCAGCAGCTGCGCCTGCACCCCCTCGCCCATCCGCACGGCCGGGATCAGGCCGACGGGGAGCAGCGCGATCGCGGGTGCATACGGAGTCCCCGGGCTGATGAAGAGCCACAGGCTGGTGATCAGCATCGGCACCCAGAGGTGCAGCAGACGCGTGTACGTCGTCCCCCGGAGCAGCGGGCGCAGGAAGCGGGCCATTCCGACATCGTGACAGCCGGCACCGACAATCGGCCTCCCCCGGGCGGGGGAGACGATCTCCACCGACGGGGGAGGACCCAACTCCCTTGAACGGCCAGGCTGTTGGCCATGACCAGCATCGACGTACGAGACCTCACCAAGGAGTACGGCACCCGGCGGGCCGTGGACCATGTCACCTTCGGCGTCCGTCCCGGCAAGGTGACCGGCTTTCTCGGTCCCAACGGCGCCGGAAAGTCCACCACCATGCGCCTCGTCCTCGGCCTCGACCGGCCCACCTCCGGCACCGCCACCGTCGGAGGCCGCCCCTACGCCGAACTCACCGAGCCGCTGCGCCATGTGGGCGCCCTGCTCGACGCCCAGGCCGCCCACGGCTCCCGCACCGGCCGCGACCACCTGCGTGCCCTCGCCGCGAGCAACCGCATCCCGGCCGCCCGGGTCGACGCGGTACTGGAGGAGACGGGACTCGCGTCGGTGGCGCGACGCCGGGTGAAGACGTACTCCCTGGGCATGCGGCAGCGGCTGGGCATCGCGGGTGCTCTCCTGGGTGATCCCGAAGTCATCCTGCTGGATGAGCCGTCGAACGGCCTCGATCCGGAAGGCATCGTCTGGATCCGGGAGTTGCTGCGCCGACTGGCGGCGGAGGGTCGCACGGTCCTGGTCTCCAGCCACCTCATGAACGAGACCGCCTCCTTCGCCGACCACCTGGTCGTCCTCGGCCGCGGCCGACTCCTCGCCGACACCCCCATGAGGGACTTCATCGACGCGCGCGTGCAGCCGCACGTACTCATCCGTACGACGGACGCCGGTGCGCTCAAGGCGGCGCTCGCCGGGCACGGTCACGACGCCGTGGAGCAGGAGGACGGGCACTGGACCGTGACGCACGCACGCGTGGACGAGATCGGCACCCTGTTGTCGGCGGCGGGCGTACCGATCCTCGAACTGACCTCTGCCGAGGGCACGTTGGAGCAGGCCTATTTCGATCTGACCGCCACCGAAGCCGAGTTCACCGCATCCCACCAGGAGGCCTGACCATGGCATTCACGCCCGTGTTCCACTCCGAGTGGATCAAGATCCGTACCCTGCGCTCCCAGATCGTGTCCCTCGCCACGATCGTCGCGGTGACGGCACTCTTCTCCGCGCTCGCCTCGTCCGACACCGGGGGAGACGACTTCGACCCGCTCTTCTCGGTCTTCTTCGGCGTGAGCTTCGGGCAGATCGCGGCGATCGCCTTCGGCACGGCCGCGGTGTCCGCCGAATTCCAGGGCGGAGCCCTACGGCTGTCGCTGGCCGCGGTGCCGCGCCGGGGGCGCTGGTTCGCGGCCAAGGCGACGGCGATCGCCGTACCCGTGCTGGCCGTCGGCCTGGTGACCGGTGTCGTGACACTACTGGTGGGCAAGGCGGTGCTAGGCGCGAAGGCCGACGGGCTCGGCTGGGCGGACCAGGTGCGCGGCGTTGTCGGCTGCGCCGTCTATCTCACGCTGATGGCACTGTTCGCGGCCGGACTCACGGCACTGCTGCGCAGCGGTGCGGCCACGCTGGGCATCCTCATCCCGTTCCTGCTGATCGTGTCCTTCGTCATCGGCGACATGTCGAACAACATCGCGGACCTGCTGCCCGACCGGGCCGGCCAGGTGGTGCTGCACGAGACCTGGGACGGCGCGATGGGCCCGTGGACCGGGCTCGCGGCAACGGCGCTGTGGGCGGCGGTGGCTCTGGCGGCCGGGGCGTGGAGTGTGCGGCGCCGGGACGCCTGATCCGGGGAAGCCGCTGACGCCCCGTCAATTGTCAGTGGTGGCCGGTTTACTGGAGCCATGAACATCAGGCACTGGCTGACCACGATCGACCTGCTGTGCACCCGGGACTTCCCCGCGGAGCAGGGCAGGACGGACGTCGGCTCGGGGGGACCCGGCTATCACATCGCCGAGCTACAGACGAGCGGCGACTTCTGGGAGGACGACGGCACGGAGCGGGAGGAGACCAAGACGCAGTTCGAATTCGACCGCGACGGACTCGGAGAGCGACTGATCGAGCGCTGGGGAGCGCCCGATGTCATCAGCCTGGCCGGCACGTTCGAACGGGCGGGGGACGGCGAGGACATACCGGAGCCCTGGGCCTCCCTGAGCTCGCACGTGCCGGACGTCCAGCTGTGGACGCCGCCGGACGAGAACCGGCGGATCGCCCTCGGCATATCCCAGTGGGACAAGGAACTCCCGTTCCAGCTCCTGGCCGTCGTCACGGAGACAGACCCGCCCTGACCCGCGGGACACGACCTAGCCCCGCGCAGCCTCCCGCAACCGCCCGAACTCCTCCGCCATCGTCGCGGCCGTCCAATGCGCGTTCAGCCCGCTCGGATTGGGCAGCACCCACACCCGCGTGTCCCCGAACATCCGCTCCTGTGGCCCCACTTGGGCCTTCCGGTCGTCAAATGCCGCCCGGTACGCGGTGACTCCGAGCACCGCCAGCCACCGCGGCTGCCACCCCGCCAGCTTCGACGCGAGCGACTGCCCGCCCTCCCGGTACTCCTCCGCGCTCAGCTCGTCGGCCCGTGCCGTCGCTCGGGCCACCACGTTCGTGATGCCGAGCCCGAACGACAGCAACTCGCCCTGTTCCGAAGGCTTCATGAGCCTCGGTGTGAAGCCGGACAGATGCAGCACCGGCCAGAAGCGGTTGCCGGGACGGGCGAAGTGATGGCCCGTGGCCGCCGTCATCAGACCCGGGTTGATCCCGCAGAAGAATCCGCTGAGCTGGGATACGGCAGGTCAGAGCGGCGCCGATCCCCTGACCTGCAACGCAGCGTGCGTGTTCGGGTAGTTCGCTGCGTCTTCGTGTAGTACGGCGCAGAGATTTGCATGATCGTTTTCCCGTCGGTTTCCCAGTTTCCCGCCTGATCGGGCGGGGAGGCGGGAAACGCGAGCGGGGCGTCACAGGGGTCGGAGGTCAGCAATGGCCTCCGGCCCCCGGCCTCACTGCCGCGCTAGGTGATCACGCCGCACCGAGTACTGCTGGCCAGTCCTGAGCGACGTGAAGGAGTAACTGGCGGTGCTGCATTCGAGCAGTACTGCTGGGCGGCCGAGGTGCAAGGTCCCACCGGCCTGAGCGAGTCGGCCCGGTGCCACGGCGCCAAGACAATGGCCCAGTACGCTGATGCAGTCCCTCGCCGCGGACTTCCAGCTCGACGATCAGCGCGACCAGAGCAATGCTCAAGATCTAATAGCAGTGCACGGTGACGGGTGACCCCTACTCAAGACCTGGAGCTGGACTCCTCTCCACAGGCAGAGGGCCCCGTCACCGTGCATCTGCCGGAGTACGTCGCGCAACTCCACGATGACGTCATGATCGTGACCTGAGCCGTCCGTACGGCCACCTCTCCCTCACTACGCGAGCCGCCGAGCTCCTTCCAGAGACCGGGGACCGTGCGGGGAGCTGGGTCTGCGAACTGCTCATCGGATGTCGGGCCACCGAGCCCTCCTATTAGGTCGCGGCGTGCCCTGCGCAGGTTCACACCAGGACGAGCATGAACAGTAGGGAGCTTGAAGTTGACGATCACGTGCGGGATCGACTGGGCGGAAAACCACGTGCGCCACGAGGCGCTTGAAGTCGAGCGGGGGTGAAAGACCTTCGACTCCTGGCTGTCGCAGCGGCCGGGTGAAGCTGAGGGCAGCCTGATCCGGGAGATGCCGGGGAGGGTGGGAGCAGCCCTGACAACGCCGGGACGCGCCAGCACTGCCAGATGGCGTGGGTCCGGTCAGCGAGACGGGAAGGTGTACGCGAGGAACCAGTGTCTGACGCCTCTTAACGGCCCACCAGCTCCAATCTGGCGGATATGGGCTGGTCGCGGCGCGCACCTGCTGTCTTCGGACGGCGGGGAACTCCTTGGTCGCCATGTGATCAACGGCCAGGAGGCCACGGTGAATGTCTGCGGCGTAACCGTGGCGATGCCGCAGGGGTAGAGCTGGACGCCTCACCCGTCGATCGACTCTCAAGTGAACGTGGGAACCGTCCGGTGTCGTCCTGACCCCGTGCAGCCAACGCGGAGGAAGGACAGGCGCGTCGTCTGCTGTTGGCGCCGGGCGGGGCGGAGGCTCCGTAGTAGTCCGAGGCCGGGAAAGCCGGCCGCATGGCCAAGGGAGCCAGCAAGTCAGTAGTGGAAGTACTGGAAGACCGGGAGGGCACTGGTGAATACGAGTGAGCTGCCGCTTGGTTCGTTCCGGGCTGAGCGGCGGGTACTGGAGATCCAGACCAAGCTGCACCGTTGGGTGAAGGACGATCCTCATCGTCGGTTCGACGATCTTTACAACCTCGTCGCCGATCCCAGCTTTCTTGCGATGGCCTGGGAACGGGTTGCGGGGAACAAGGGCGCACGCTCGGCCGGAGTCGACGGGATGACCGTCGCCTTCGTCCGGGAGCGGGTCGGCGAGGAGTACTTCCTCGCCGAAATGCGGGAGCAGTTGAGGTCCCGCAGTTTCCGCCCGGTGCCGGTCAGGGAACGGATGATCCCCAAGCCGGGGTCGCGCAAGCGGCGACGCCTTGGGATTCCGTCCGTGGCCGACCGGGTGGTCCAGGCGTCCTTGAAGCTGGTGCTGGAGCCGATCTCCGAGGCGGACTTTGCGCCGTGCTCGTACGGGTTCAGGCCCAACCGGCGTGCGCACGATGCGATGGCCGAGACACGTTTTCTGGCATCCAAGACCTACGAATGGGTGCTGGAGGGCGACATCAAGGCCTGCTTCGACGAGATCTCGCACTCGGCCCTGATGGACCGTGTGAGGGCTCGGATCGGAGACAAACGCGTGCTCGCGCTGGTGAAGGCGTTCTTGAAGGCGGGCATCCTCACCGAGGTGGGCGCCTCCAAGGAGACAGTCACCGGCACCCCGCAGGGCGGGATCCTTTCGCCATTGATGAGCAATGTGGCTCTCTCGGTCCTGGACGAGCACTTCGTCAAGGCTCCGGGCGGGGCGCAGTCCACGACGAAGCAACGGTGGACACGGCGCCAGAAGGGTCTGCCCAACTACCGGTTGATCCGGTACGCGGACGACTTTGTCATTCTGGTGTCGGGCACCCGAGCGCACACTGAGGCGCTCCTTCCGGAAGTGGCGGAGGTCCTCTCCACCGTCGGCCTGCGGCTGTCGGAGGAGAAGACGCTGATCACGCACATCGACGAGGGCCTCGACTTTCTCGGCTGGCGCATCCAGCGTCACCAGAAGCGAGGAACCGACCGGCAGTACGTCTACAACTACCCGGCCAAGAAGGCACTTCGGTCCATCAAGGCCAAGACGAAGACGCTCTGCCGGATGAACGTCAGCCTGCCGCTGGCAGTCCTGCCGCACAAGCTCAACCAGGTGCTGCGGGGCTGGACCGCCTACTTCCGTCCAGGGGTGTCGGCCCGGACCTTCCAATACCTCCGCATGATTGTCTGGCGGCAGGTCTTCGGATGGCTCCGGCGCAAACACCTCGGCACGGGGTGGAAGGAACTCCGCCGCCGTTACTGCGACGGCGGATGGTGGCCTCACGACGGAGAAGTCGTCCTGTTTAACCCCGGGTCGGTAGTCACCACGCGTTACCGACCCCGCGGGACGACGATTCCATCGCCATGGCCCAGCACAAGCTGAGGACAGCAATTGCCCAACGGGGCTTGTGGAGAGCCGGATGCGGGGCCAACTCGTACGTCCGGTTCGGGAGGGCGGCATGGAGAAACGGGCCGGGAGCAATCCCGGAACCGCGCTCCATGCCGACCCCACCACGACGTGGCGCTGGTCGACGAGACGGGAAAGCTGGTCGCCAAGCAGCGCATCAAAGACGACGCGGACGGTTTCCGCCAGCCGATTGCCGAGGCTGTGGCCTTGAAGGGGGTACGCGAGCAGACCCTTGCTCTGCTGGTGGTGCACGAGTCCAACGGCTTCTGAGCTGCAGAAATGCGTGAAATCGCCTGACGGGAGGTGGAGTTGGTCCGCTCCTGGTCCGGATCTTGGTGGGTGGGGGCCTTCTTCCGCAGATAACAGAGGGCCTGTGTTTCAGCGCGTCGGAGGTGCCCCGCATCGGGACTGTCTCTGTGGGTGCGGAGAGTGGAGAACGTTGTCGTACAGGCTGCGCACGGCCGGGGGATGTTCCCCGCGTGCGGTGAGTGGGCCGGATCCCGAGCACGATGGACCGAGTGGACCAGAACAGAATCCGCCGCCACTCGTGAGCGCGGACCGTCTTTGTGGGCCGTGTCCTACGTGGTGAGGCGGACGAGTCGTTTCGTAGCGCAGGGCCGAGCGGGACCGAGGACAGACCGCCAGGGATCTTGGCGAGCGCGACGACCGGATTGGCGGGGCCACGAAGACGGTAAGCCTGATTCGGCCGTCCTCACCACCGCTCTGCCTCTTGCCCTCGTCGGGTGCCCGGGGGCCTGCCCACCTACCTGTATCCCGGCCACGGATACGTCCACCTCTCACCTACCGACAGGTCCCCGTGTCCGAGCTGGGCAGCGACTCCTTCCAGGTGCTGCTCATCCGTTCCGGGCTGCACGCAGGGGATACCTGGGGGTGTGCACTGCGGCGAGGGCATCGGCGTACAGGCCGCGGATGTCGGCGTGACCGTCCGCGCTGACCCATTCCTGGATCGCGGCATCTGCGCAGCCGAGGGCGGCGGTGACGAGTGCGCGGGCGCGGGCGTCGGGGGCGTTGCTGTGGTCGTGGCCGAGGCGGGCGCGTACGTCGGGGATGAGCATCTCCTGCCAGAGGAGCTGCTTCTCGATGTGGCGGGCGCGCAGTGACGGGGTGTCCGCGAGCATGGCCTGGGCGCGCAGAGTGCGCTCGGGGTTGTTGACGAAACTGCTCAGAAGGAGCGCGACCGCATGGCTCAGGGACTCCCAGGCCGACTCCTCCGCCGGACGGGCCCGAAGGTCGTCGCGCACGCGCTCGCCGGCGCTGGCGAAGCTGCCGAGTACGACGTCCTCCTTGGTCGGGAAGTGCCGGAAGAAGCTGCTGCGCGAGACGCCGGCGTGGGCGGCGATCTGGTCGGCGGTGGTCTCGTCGAAGCCGTTGGCCAGGAACAACTCCATCGCCGCAGCGGTGATCTCGGCGCGGACGGCGGCGCGTTGCCGTTCCCGCAGTGTCGGCTTGGGGATCGTCGTCCTGTCCTCCTGCATGAGATCACTCTATCGGACTGCAATGCAATGTGGGACTGGGTGTCATATAGGGTCTCAGTGTCTCACTGTCTCAGTCGTGATCGCCCGTTCTAAGGAAGGCCCCATGCAGTACAGGACCCTCGGCCGCACCGGCGTCCAGGTCAGCTCGCTCGCACTCGGGACGATGAACTTCGGCGGGTTCGGGAACATCTCCGAGGCGGAGACGACCCCGATGGTGCGACGCGCCCTGGACGCCGGCGTCAACCTCATCGACACCGCCGACGCCTACTCCGGAGGCGTCTCGGAGGAACTCGTCGGCAAGGCGCTCAAGGGCGTCGACCGCGACTCGGTGGTGCTGGCCACGAAGTTCCGCCTGCCGGTGGGTGACATCAGCAGGCTGGGCGAGTCGAAGGGGCCGGACGTCATGAATCGGCAGGGCGGCTCGCGCCGTTGGATCGTCAAGGCCGTCGAGGACAGTCTGCGCCGCCTGGGCACCGACCACATCGACCTATATCAGATGCACCGTCCCGACCCGGCCACGGATATCGAGGAGTCCTTGGCGGCCCTCACCGACCTGCAACGCGCGGGCAAGATCCTCTACGTCGGTTCGTCGACCTTCTCCGCCGCGGAGATGGTCGAGGCACAGTGGACGTCCGAACGGCGCTCACTGGCGCGCTTCGTCGCCGAACAGCCCCCGTACTCGATCCTCGTCCGCGGTATCGAGGCCGACGTCCTGCCCACGGCACGGAAGTACGGCATGGGTGTGCTCACGTGGAGTCCGCTGGCGAGCGGCTTCCTTTCGGGCAAGTACCGGCCGGGGGCCGAGGCGCGGCAGTCGCACCGGGACCGGCTGGCGGCTGGACGCCCGATGCCGCCCGCCACCGCCTACGACGCTCTCAAGCGCGAGGCCGCCGAGAAGCTGTACACCTTGGCGGAGGAGCACGGTATGTCGCTGATCGAGATGTCTCTGGCGTTCGCGGCCGGACATCCCGGTGTCACCAGCGTGATCATCGGTCCGCGGACCCTGGAGCACCTCGAGACGCAACTGCCCGTCGGCGACCGTGTGCTGCCCGGCGAACTCCTCGACCGGATAGACGAGATCGTCGTTCCTGGTAACACCGTGAAGCCGGGCGACGCCCACGCAGTCGTCCCGGCTCTGGAGAAGGCCAACCGCCGCCGCTGAGCCGGCGGTTGGCCCGGCCGCTGGTACGGGACGTCGACCCCGATCCAGTAGTTCGGCAACCAACACGTACCTGCGTGGAACATGCGAGAGGGACTCCGCCGAGATCCAGCCATGGCGGTGTGATCTGCGCGATTCATGGTGCCGGGCAACTCGCCGAGCAGTTTTGGTGCAGCCGCGGCATCCACCTGGGTCCGGCCGGAAGTCCGGCCGGGCCCAGGCGTACAGGCTTCTTGCGTGTACGGCGCCCGGGTTCGGCGCGACGGGTAACCCGGGACGTAGGGAGAACCTGAGGCGGGTCTGCCGGGGGCGGGCTCTTGACGGGACTGGTTCGGGCTGGTTGTCGTCGTGTTCTGCGGGCGCGTGCGGCTGTCGTGTGCCGGTGCGGAGGATTTCGTTGACGCGTGTGGTGTCGAGGGGGTGTTCCCATCGGGCGACGACGAGGGTGGCGGCGCTGTTGCCCGCCTTGTCGATGCCGAAGATCAGCATGATGCAGGCAGTGGGAACGGTGCCGACGCTGGACAGAGTGGCGGCAAGAGCAGTTAACCTCGCTGTTTCGGTTGGGGTGATGAGACGTCGTTGATCGTCAACTGTCGTGTGGGCTGGGTGTTTTCACCGTTCGGGCATGGCGGTGTCCCGGCGCGGTGGTCGGGTTCTCCAAGGTCTTTCGGGTTGTGTGCGGGCAGGGTTGTGCCGGTCAGCCGACGGGACGGGGCAGTGTGGCGAGGCGGTTGAAGGCCGTGGTGAGTTCGTGTCTCCAGGGCCAGGTCGCTGATATCCGCAAGCGTAGGCGTCGGCTGCCGCGGGTGAGGCGTGCGGCGACGTGCAGCAGCCGGTAGCGGAGCTTCTTCGGCTCGGCGGTGGCGAGTTCGCCGTCCAGCAGCAGGACACGGGTCCAGGCCAGGAGGTCGATCGCAGCGAGGCTGAGTTCGAGCCAGACGGCGTTGACGTTGAAGTCACGAGAGGGGAAGCGGCCGAAGCCGGTGCTCTTGCCGCACCGGATGTGGTCTTCGACGCATGTGTGCCCGCGGTGGCGGACCTCCAGGAACTGGGCGGAGCCGCCGCCGGTGTATGGGGTGTCGGTGAGGAACACTTGGTGCCGCAGGCCCTCGTCGTGGTCGAACAGGGTCAACTGGGCTCCTGGGTGCGGGCGTTCGCGTCGCACGATGATGCGGGTGCCTGCTGGATAGCCGTCCAGGTTGACCATGCCGGTCAGCTCGGCGACTTCAGCCTCGGCTCGCAGTGTCCCGTCCTGTTCAGGGCGGGATGCCAGAGGCGGTCGGGCATGGCCCGGACAGCGCGCCGGATCGGCTCGGTGATGGCGTATCCGACCGAGAAGAAGGTACGGACGCCTCGTTTGCGCAGGTCGCGGACGTGGGTGAGGAAGGCTTTCGCGGATCCGGCGCTGTCGGTGCGGATGAGGATGTCGGTGCCGTGGCGGTGGGCGTCCGGGATCTGCGCGAGTGCGTGGTCGAGCACGGTGATGTGGTCGCTTGCGGTGTTGGCGCCGGCGTTCCCGGGCCGCAGGCGGCCCGACAGTGCCTCGCCGGTGTTGGCCAGGAAGCACAGCAGCCGGTGGAAGCCGAAGCCGCCCTTGTAGGTGGGTGCGGCCTGCTGTTTCTCGGAGTGGCAGGTGACCAGAGTGGCGTCGAGGTCCAGGACCAGACCGGTCAGCATGCGCCCCGCGGCCCGGACTTCGGGTATGCCCCCGCCCTGCTCGGCGGCCTGTAGCCAGGCGACTTCCCGGGCCGTGGCGCGGGACGGGGCCAGCGAGGCGAGGGCGGTCTCGTCGATGTCGGCCAGCAGTCGCCAGGCCGTCGGTGTCGAGGCGACGGGACCGAACACCCCAGCCTGGTCCTGTAGCACGGCCAGGTCCGCGATGGCCTCGCCGCCGTCGGCGAGCATCACCGCCAGGTCGGTGGCGATCCTGCCCGGGTCATGGCCGGTCCCACGCGGCCGAAGCGACCGTAAGGCGGTCGAGTACGCGGCGCTCAGCCCGGTGACATCCGCAAGATCGGCCAGCAGTCGTGTCCCGGCATGCCCGACCACCCCCGAACCATCGGCACTGACATGGACCTTGGGACGCAACCCGATACCTTGCACGTAGAAAGTGCCCTCCGCCTGGACCGACAGAACCCCTCAGCAAGGTTCATCGTCCCAGGTCAGGAAGGCACTTTCGCGTTTCCGCCTCAACAACCGCCGTACCCAAGCGAAACGGCGAGGTTAGGTGTGTATGGCATGCGCGCGCTGGTTCCCTCCTTTCGGCGTCCACTTCTTCCAGTGGCTTCTCAGTGGTGGGGTTTGTCGATCAAGCGACCTGAACGTCATGCGGCCGCACACCGGCACTCGCCCGGCAGCCGCTCTGTCGAACGATGGAGCCGGGCGCGTGGGCGGGACTGGGGTGTGCCTCGGGTGGGTGGACGCGGCCCGGTCGTTCGGTGGTGATGTCAGGTGAGGTCGGAGATCCAGGCGTCGACGGTGGTGACGTCGGCCTGGTGCGGGAAGACCTTCTGCGTCAACACGCGGTGGACTTCGGGGTCGCCGTCGACGCAGCAGTCGGCCAGGGCGGTGAGGCGGTAGTCGAGGTCGGCGGCCTGGCGGAGGGTGGACAGGACGACGCCGCTGGTGGCGAGGCCGGTCAGAACCAGGTGGTCGATGGCGCCGCCGCGCAGCACGAGGTCGAGGTCGCTGCCGGCGAAGGCACTGACGCGCTTCTTGGTGACGACACTCTCGTCGGGGCGGGGTGCGACGTCGGGATGGATGGCGGCACCCGGGTCGCCGTCGGTGAAGGCTCCTTCGGGCAGGGCGCTGAACAGGGAGCTGGACTTGGCCTCCGGATGGCCGGGGCGGAAGCCGACGACGACGTAGACCACGGGTACGCCCGCGGATCGCGCGCCGGCGACGGCGCGTGCGAGGCGGGGTGTGTAGTCGGGGTCGAGGTCGGGGACACGGCTGAGGATGGCCTTCTGGACGTCCATCACGAGCAGGGCGGAGTTGGTCACGTTTCATCCTTGGTGGTTCGGGGCGGTTCGGGGAGCCGTGCGCGGCGGGGTGCCGCGGGGCACGGTGGTGCCGGGCGGAGGTCCGGAGGTCTCGGTCACCGGTCGGTGTGCTGGGGTTCGGTCCCGGCGGGGGTGTCGTTCGTGCGTGGTGCGCCGATGCGGCCCAGGGAGCGGTCGAGGACGGTCATCACGAAGAACAGGGCACTGATGGCGAACATGAACCAGGCGAGGTGGTGCAGGCCAGCGGTGCCGACGCGCTGACCGAAGAAGGCGCCGTTGGCGGCGGAGGCGATGATGGCGCCGAGGTAGCCGAAGGTGCGCAGGAGCCCGGCGGAGGAGCCCATCCGTTCGGCGTCGGCCTGGTGGTAGACGGAGTTCTGCAGGGCGAGGCTGTTCAGGCCCTGGGGGATTCCGAGGACGATCACGACGGCCAGGAGCATCCACACGGAGCTGTCGGCGTCCAGAAGAAGCAGCAGGCCGCAGGCGGCGATCTGGCCGACGGCGCCGACCAGCAGCTTGCCGCGGACGGCCCGGTGTCGTCCGGTGAGAGTGGAGACGACGATCGCGACGGCGAACAGGGGGAGTTGCACCAGGCCGGCCTGGGAGGCGGACAGCCCGCGCCCCTCCTCCGTCCACTGGGTGTAGCCGTACAGGAAGGCGTAGGTCACGACGTAGCAGAGCAGGGCCCTGACGTAGGTGGCGAGGAGCGGCAGGTTGCCGCCGAGTACGCGTACGTCGATGAAGGGCTGGCGCGCTCGTAGTTCGCGCCAGGTGAAGCCGGCTGCCGCGGCGGCGACCAGGACCAGCAGGTACCAGTCGCCCCGGCCGGGGTTCATGAGGAACAGCAGGAGGCAGACGAGCGCCACGGAGAACAGGCCCATGCCCGGCAGGTCCAGGTCGCTCACGGGGTGGCGGCCGTCGTCGCGGCGGGAGGTGGGGGTCGCAGGCAGGCGGCGGACGCCGAGGTAGAGGCCGGCCATCGCAAGCGGGATGTTGACGGCCAGGGTCGCGCGCCAGCCGCCGATGCCGATCAGCAGGCCGCCGAGGCTGGGGCCGATGACGGAGATGGTCTGGGTGGTGACGGCGAGGACGGTGAGGATGCCGGCGGGGCTCTCTTGGCCGGTGCGTCGGGCCTCGCTGCGAATGAGGTACATGGCCGCTGGATAGCCGGCGCAGGTGCCGAAGCCGAGGAGTACCCGTGCGGCGATGAGCACGCCGAGACCGGGGGCGAGCATGCCGACGATGCCCGCGATGCCGGTCAGTGCCGTTCCGGTCAGGAAGAGGCGGCGGGGCCCGAAAAGATCGATCAACCGTCCCACGACAGGTTGCCCGATGGAGGTGGCCAGGTAGAGGGCGGAGATGAGCCACGCCGTCTGGGAGGGCGGGGCGCCGAAGGCGGCGCCGATCGGCACCAACGATACGGAGATGATGGAGGAGTTGACCGGATTGAGCGCCGATCCCAGCATCATCGGGGCCAGCAGGCGTTGGTCGAAGCCGTTCGCCGGCCTCTTGGCTCCGCCGGGCCGCAACCGGCCGATTATGTGGGGCAGGCTTCCGGTCATGACCGGATGATCCGTTCCAGCAGGGCCGTCGCCGCGAGGAGGGTGCGGCGCTCGTCCTCCGTGCACTGGTCCTCCATGGCACGGGTGAGCCAGCTCTCGCCGGCTCGACGGCGGTCCTCTAGGAAGTCGTGGCCGCTGGCGGTGACGAAGACTAGCTGGCGACGGCCGTCCGCGGGGTCCGGGCGGCGGGAGACGAGACCACGCTCCACCAGAACGTTGACGGTGGCGGCCACGGACTGGTGCCTGACCCGCTCGACGACCGCCAGATCGCTGACCGACGCCTCGCCGTCCTTGTCCAGCCGACTGAGGACGGACGTCTGGGACGGGGTGAGGTCGCCGGGGTCGTAGGTCTCGCGCATGCGGCGCCTCAGCCGGCTGAAGACCACACGGACCTCGCGCGCCGCGCGCGCGGCCGTTTCGGACACTCCGTCGGTGGTGCTGGTCATCTCATGCATATACGCAATGTAGCTTGCGCAGTCCAGGCTGCGCAAATTGAACTGTGCTTCTCTGGGGTCAACTGCACACGGATGCGTTGCGGCAGGTCAGGGCGGGCGCGAACGGGCGCGACGATGGAGCGAGGACCGCCAAGCGCCCCAACCTTAGAAGCCGTATGCCTATCGATCATGAGGTCGGCTCTGATCGAACAGGGTGCCTGGTGTCCGGGCCATGCCAGACCGCCTGGTCCCGTAGCACGGCCAGGTCCGCGATGGCCTCGCCGCCGTCGGCGAGCATCACCGCCAGGTCGGTGGCGATCCTGCCCGGGTCATGGCCGGTCCCACGTGAACGGGAAGCCTGTGCGTATGATCCACGCGGACGGGCTCGTGCAGTCGCGCCCGATGGACGTTCCCTTGTGGCTCAGCGCGTTCGGACCGCGAGGCGCCGAGCTGGCGGCCGAAATCGCCGACGGGATCATCGGCCCCGTCCACCCCGACCTCCCCACGGCGACCATGGTGTCCGGCACCGTCCTGGACCCGGGCGAGGACTCGGGCAGCGTCCGAGTCCTCCGGGCGATCGGGCCGTGGAGGGTCCTGGACTGGCACAACGCCTATGCGCACGGCGGAGCTGAGGCCGTGGACGCCCTGCCGAGCGGCCGGCAGTGGCGGGACATGGTAGAGGCCCTCGAACCGGCCGAGTCACGCCACCTGCTGACCTTCGAAGGCCACGTCACCCACCTGCCCGACCGCGACCGCTTGCTGCTGGAACACATCGATCACACCACCATGGTCGGTGACCTTTACCGCATCCGACAGAGCGTTGAGCGCCTCGTCGACGAAGGCTTCAGCGAGGTCATCTACACGCCGAGCGGCCCAGACATCGCCCGTGAGTTGTCAAGCTTTGCCCTCGCCCACGTGCATCCTCATGGCCGGGCATCCGGCCCGCGTGAGCCCCGGCAGCCATCCCGCAGTCGTATTTGATGGGTGGGGTGCCGGTCGCAGCGTACACAGGGCCCCGTCGGCTACGAGGCGCGTCGAGCGCCAGATCATGAAGTGCGTCTTCCGGCGCCTTCGAGCGTGTGAGTAACTACATAAATGGTGGGGCGCTTGGAAGGCACCTGCGCTATCGACCCAGCAGGCACTTTGGCCTGAGGGGTCTGGGGCAAGTTAAGGTGTCACCCGATCGTGAAGCAGACCCATGCGTCAGCATGCGCAGGACACAAGCAATGGTTGCGCTACCGTGCCCTCGCCATCCCGAGATCCACTCTGCTAGTTTCCGCCTGGGCCAATTCGGGCATTGATGCTGCCCAGATCTCCCTCATGTCAATCACGCAGAGAAGGATTTTCTGCGTTGCCACTAGAACGTTCCAGTACCTTGGCTGGGCGAACGTCGGACGAAAGCGAGCCTTGTGAGAACGGCCGCGCCTCAGGACGGCATCGCTTTACGCAAGGCCAAAAGGGCGGAACTGCGCGCGAAGGTGTCCAGCGTCTTCGATGCCGACTACGTGCGTCACATCATGGTAGGTCGTGGCGGAGACCTGGACTCCGTGCTCGACTACGCCTGCCACCGCGTCGAAAGCACCCCCAAAACGGCCGGCGCGCCGATGAGGATCGCGTCGATCGGCCCGGTCGGCACTGGCTTGGCGCAGATGCTGATTGGCGATGCCTACGCCGAAGCGAGAGTACCGTCGGCGACGTGGCGTGGGGCGCGAGTACCTGGGCGCCAGAACCGCCCCAGGATCCGACCTCGGCTTCCTCCGCATCGGCGGCACCGCCCAACTGGCCCCGTTGAGCAGTACACGCCCACCCTGCGACCCGTCTGTGCCCCGGCAGGTCGACTTTTCGCCCTTGCCCAGATCCGCACCACCCTCGTTTGTCTCGGCGACGACGACCCCGTACCTCGTCCCCACTTGCAGGTCTTCCCTGCAACAGCCCAGCGCTGTCCGTCTCGACACCGACGTCACGCGCAGCAGAAAGGCTCCCTACGCATGCCCATGTCCAGCAGACGACTGCTCGCAACCGCCGTTGGCCTTGGCCTCTTGGCGACCGGATGCACTCTGGATTCCGCCAACAGCACCGATACCACCGGCCCTGTCGTCTTGGGGTTCATCAACGGGGGGACCACTTCGTTCCACACCTGTCTGCAGACGGCGGTCACGAAGACCACGTCGAACAACCTGGCAAGAGTGCGGACGGCCGACTCGCATGGGAGCAAGTCGGCGGAGCTGCGCAATGTGCGGGACATGATCGCGCACAAGGTCGACGCCATCATCCTGCTCAGCGTGGACGCCAGCGCCCTGGACGCCGACATCGCTGCGGCGCGAAAGGCGAAGATACCCATCAGTCTGATCGCGGTGACGCCTTCGGACGACAGCAAGATCCTTGGCGCCGTCATCATTGACCTACCCGGGATAGGCAAGTTGGACGCCCAATGGGTCAACGACGACGCCGCCGGAAAGCCGGCCAAGGCGGGTGTCATCTCCGGCGACGGGAGCACGTCGTCCAACTTGATGGTCGGCGGATTCACCAAGAACCTGGCAGCCAATGTGCAGGTGGTGGGGGACGAGCGGGGTATGTTCGACCGGGCGACGGCCAAGGCCGCCGCGACCAAGCTGATCCAGGCTCACCCCGACATGCAGTACGCGTTCGTCGCGAACGAGGACATGGCCTTCGGTGTGCGGGAGGCGTTCGACGCGGCGGGCGCGTACGGCGTGAAGATCGTGACCGTCAACGGCACCGACGAGGGGCTCGCCGCCCTCAAGGACGGGAAGTTCGCGGCGACGGTCTCCAACTCCGTCCAGGACTTGGGGGCACTGGCGGTGACACACACTCTCGGCCTCCTGCGCAAGGAGGAGAAGAACAAGATCGTTGATATCGACGCCCGTCTGGTGACCAAGGCCAACGCGGACACCGCGCCCCTGTACTGCGATACGGATGGCTGACCGTCCAACCACAGTGCGATTGATCGCCGCTGCGGCTCGTGCAGGGCGGTCATGGCCGGCGGGGGAGAGTCGAGGGTGGCCGCGTTGTCAGCGCCCCGGGGCACGGCTAGGAGTGAGCTGGTATGTCTCGGCCGCTGTACCGGAGAAGAGCCGGGTGCGTTCGGCGGTGCTGAAGTCGGCGGTCAGTTCGCCGAAGGCGGCATAGAGGTCAGTGAAGGTCGAATACAGGCTGTCCACCGGGAAGTTGCCGGCGAACATTGCGCGGTCGGGTCCGAATGCCTCGATGGCGCCCAGGACAACCGGCTGGATCGAGTCGACGGTCCAGTGGTGGTCCTGTGTCCCGATGCCGGAGATCTTGCAGACGACGTTCGGACAGTGTGCGAGGCGGCTCATTCGCTCCTGCCAGTCGGCCAAGTCTGTTCCGGTCCGGCTGATCGGCATCCCCGCGTGGTCCAGAATGATGCGGACGTCCGGGAAGGCGCGGGCAAGGGCGATCGCCTGCTCGATCTGGTGCGGGTAGATCTGCAGGTCGAAAGAGAGGTCCAGCGCGGCCAGACGGCCGAAGTTGGCCAACCACGAGGGATCTTCGATGATCCCGGGGCTTGATGTGTGCGTGTACACGGGATCGGGATGCCAGCTGAGGATCTGCCGGGTTCCTCGTACCCCGGGTTGGGCCGCCTGCCACTCCAGGTCTTCCGCGGCGGTGTCGGCCAGCAGGTCGACCTTGGCCACCAGCGCCGTGGGAATCGGTGCGGTACGCATGACGTCGACAAGCCACGTGGTCTCCGCGCGGGGGTCTGCGGCTCCGTTCTCGATGTGTACCGACCCAATCAGGTCGATCTCACCGACGTCGGTCAGGTAGTCCTTCACGGCGTAGTCCCGGCGAATCGGTCGGTCGTCGCCGTGATAGGGAAACCCCTGCTCGACCGGTCGTTCCAGCCATGGGTAGGACTGCTGGGAGAGGTTGCAGAGATGGTGATGGGCGTCGACCACCGGGACGTCCGGCAGCCGCTGTTCCGTTTCCCGGCGTGGAGCACCGCTCATGATGGTCTCCCGGTCGGAGTCTTCGCGATGGTTTTGATGAGACCCGAGTGGTCGAGGTCGCCGTCGCCCCCGGCCACCATTCTGGTGAACTGACCGAGTAGCAGTTCGGTCAGCTCGGACGGTGCTCCGGCGGCCTCCTCGGCCTCGCGCGCGAACACGAGGTCCTTGAGCTGATTGCGGGCGCTGCCACCGCCGGCGAAGTCCCCGTGCAGCCAGCGATCGCCCTTCTGGTTCAGCGCCTCGGATCCGGCGAGTCCGCCGGTGAGAGCGGTCAGCAGGTCGGCACGCGGCAGACCGTACCTCTCCGCCAGGCAGAGTGCCTCGCACAGTGCCGCGATCGTTCCCGCCACCACCACTTGGTTGCACGCCTTGGCCAACTGACCCGAGCCGCAGGCCCCCATGTACACGACTGTCCTGGCGACGGTGGTGAACACCGGCGCGAGCGACTCGACGGTCGGCCGGTCGCCTCCCACCATCAGGCTCAGGTCTCCGCGTTCCGCCCCGGGCACGCCCCCGCTCATGGGGGCGTCGACGAGCCGGATCCGGTGCTCTTTCCACAGGTCGTCGGCGAACGCCCTTACGGCGACGGGCGATACGGTTCCGTGGACGACGAGTATCGGTTGCTCGACGCCGTTGGCGCGCCATCCCGCGAGCAGGCCGTCCGCACCGGGCAACAGGGACTGCACCTGTGGGAGGTCGGGCAGCACGGTGAGGACTACGTCACGGGCGGCTTCGGCCGGTGACGCGGCTTGCCGGGCCCCCAGCGCGACTATCCCTGCGGCACGTTCCGGCGTGCGGTTCCAGACGGTGAGTTCTCCCAGCCGGCGGACGAGATTCGCCGCCATCGGGGCCCCCATCGGCCCCAGGCCGAGCAGGGACACCGTGCGCTGCGGAATGTTCGAAGGTGTCGTCGTCATTGTCATTGCGGCAAGTCCTCGGCGTCGCCGTCCGCGTAGTCGCCGATGCTGATGAGTGCCTCGGGTGCCACATCGTCGAGCAGGGTGAGCGCCTCGAACCGGAGGAGGTCGTGGCAGCGGTCCAGGTTCACCGGAACGTTCCTGCCCGGCACGGGGGTTCTCTCGACTCCGGGCGCGTAACGGGCCAGTGCGTCAACGGTGTTGTCCCGCAGGTATGTGCGAGGCGCGGCAACGAGGATGCCGGGCGCCGGCGGTGTGTCGTGTGTCAGCGCCGCGGCCACCGCACGGGCGGCGTCGGTGACGTTCAGGTACGTCCAGCCCTCGCACGCGGCTCGGCGTGGGTCGTCTCTCATCAGCGTGTCCAGGTGCTCGGCGAACCGCCGTCCCCCATCGAGGGTGATGTCGCGTACGAGCGGGAATCGAAGCCCGGTGATGCTCATGGCCGTGCGGCTGCCGATCTGGGCGGCGGCTTGTTCGTTCGCCTTCTTGGAGAGCGAATAGGGGTCGGTGAAGTCCTCGGTCGTCACCTCGTCGAAGGGGTACCGCTCCGGGAGCAACGGCCGGTCGTTGAGCGGTAGTCCGGTCGCGTTGATGCTCGACGCGTAGACCACCTTGCGGACGCCGCACTCCGCGGCAGCGTGGAGCACGGCGTAGGTGCCCACCGTATTCACGGCGTACGTCGTCACGTCGTCGGCGATGAGGGGCCCGGGAATGCCGGCGAGGTGCACCACCGCGTCCTGACCTTTGACCGCCCGGCGAACCGTCTCCGGGTCGGCGACGTCCCCTTCGATGACGTGCACCTGGGCGCCGAAGTCCTGGCGGTCCCGGTCCAGCACGGTGACGCTCGCACCGGATTCCAACAGATGACGCACTGTCGGACGGCCGATGAGACCCGAACCGCCGGTCACGAGGATGCGCTCGAAGGTCACGAGGCTTCAGCTCCCACGGTTTCGCCCGCCGGTTTACCGGTCTCCGCCTCGGCCGGAGGCTTCGTTCGTCGCGTCCCCGCCATGGGCCAGCCCTTGGCGCCCTGGTCCACGGCGACGGCCACGATGACGACGGCACCGGTGACGATCTGTTCGTAGAAGCTCGGCACGTTCAGCAGTACCAGGCCGTTGGTGAGGGCACCGAGGATCAACGCGCCGACGAGGGTGCCGACGATGCGGCCCTCGCCGCCCATCAGGTTCGCCCCGCCGATGACTGCCGCGGCGATTGCGGTCAGCAGATAGGAGCCTCCGCCCTCGGGCTGGGCCGCGTTGATGCGTGCCACCAGGACGAGTCCGGCCACACCCGCGAGCGCGCCGGACAGGGCGTAGACGCCGAGCTTCACCCGGTTGACATGGATACCCGACAGCCAGGCTGTTTCCTGGCTGCCGCCGACCGCGATCACGTTCTCGCCGAAGAGGGTCTTCCGCAGCAGCAACCACGCGGCGGCTCCCAGGACGACCACCAGGACAACCGCGATGGGGAACCCCGCGACATAGCTGTTCAGCATGAGCACGAAGGACGAGGGGACGTTGTAGACCGGGTTCCCGTTCGTCACCACATAGGCGCATCCCTGGAACACACTCATCGTGCCCAACGTCGCTATGAACGGGGGCAGTTTGAGGCCCGTGACCAGGGCGCCGTTGACCAGTCCGCAGAGCATGCCCGCCACCAGGCCGATGACGAGGCCCAGGACCGGCGTGACGCCGTGGTTGACCATCAGGTTGGCGCTGACGATTCCGACCAGGCTCGCGATGGACCCGACGGAGAGATCGATGCCTCCGGTGATGATGACGAATGTGACGCCCAGGCCGATGATCGCGTTGATGCACGCGGACACCGCCACGTCGCGGAGGTTGCTCAGCGTCAGGAAGTCGGAACTCAGTACGCCGAACAGGACGAAGATCGCCACCGCGGCGATGTAGATCCCGAGTGCCTGCGCGCTGACGGCCGGAAGTTTGATGTGCCGCCGCTCGGCCGTGTGGTTCGGCTCAGTCATGGAACGCCTCCGTCTGGCCCATGGCGCTCGCCACGAGTGCGTGTTCGGTTATCTCGGCTCCCGCGTGCGCGGAGTTGATCCGGCCGGCCCGCATGACCAGGACACGGTCGCAGAGGGTGATGAGTTCCGGAAGATCCGAGGAAACGACCACGACCGCCTTGCCCGCGCCGGCCAGTTCGTCGATGAACTTGTAGATTTCGTAGCGCCCGCCGACGTCGACGCCCTTCGTCGGCTCGTCGAACAGATACACCGCGGAGTCCCGCCACATCCATTTGGCGATGACGAGCTTCTGCTGGTTGCCACCGGAGAACTGACGCGCCTTCAACTCGACGTTGTGCGGCCGTAGATCGAGAGCGCGCGCGGCGTCACGAGTGGCCGACAGCTGCTTCCGGCGACTCGTGAACGGGCCGGCACCGTTGAACTCCCGGCCGGCCGTCATCGCCACGTTGGTGTAGGCGGGGAGACCGAGCACCAGCCCCTGCCCCTTGCGGTCCTCCGGAATGAACGCGATCCCCGCACGCCGGCTGTCCCGCGGACTGGCGATGTGGATGCTCCTGCCGTCCAGTTCGACGTGACCGGAGCAGCCGTTGTCAGCCCGGATGACAGCCCGCAGGAACTCGGTCCGACCCGAGCCCACCAGTCCGGCGATGCCCAGTACTTCGCCCTTTCTCACGTCCATGGAGATCGGGCCGATGCCGCGTGGATGGGTTACGTCGGTCGCGGAGAACATCACCGGACTGTCCGGCCGGACGGGGTGTGAGCGGGTGAACTGGAGGAGTTCGCGGCCGACCATGCGGCGCACGATCTCGTCCTGATCCGTCTCCCCGATCGGGCTCCGGAACGCCACCTTGCCGTCACGCAGCACCAGGACCGAGTCGGAGACGGCCATGACCTCGGGCAGTTTGTGCGACACATAGAGGATGCCCACGCCCCGTTCGTGGGCGAGGTCCCTGATCCTGGTCAGCACGTGATCGACGTTGTGCTCGAGCATGCTGGTGGTCGGCTCGTCCAGCGCGACGACCTTGGGGTCGAACGCGAAGGCCCGGGCGATCGTCAGGGCGTGCCGCTGCGCCGGACTCAGCGTGGACAACCGGGTCTTGGGACTCATGGGGAAGCCCATCAGCCGAACATCGTCGAGCGCCCGGCCGACGATGTCGGCCATGGTGGCCCGTTGGGCCCGGGAGCGGCCGAGCATCAGGTTCTGCGCGACCGTGAGTTGGGGCACCACCGCGGGTTCCTGCTGGGCGATCACCAGTCCGCCGGCCAGCGCGTCACGTGGGTTGTAGGTGTGGCGTACGACGCCGTCAACGATCACCGAGCCGCTGTCGGGCGTCAGCGCTCCACCGAGGATGGCCAGGAGGGTGCTCTTGCCGGCCCCGTTCTCGCCGGCGATCGAGCACACCTCTCCGCGGTCGAGGCGGAAGGTCACACCGTCCAGTGCGCGGACACCCGGAAAGGACTTGGCGACCTTGTTCACTTCAAGGAGATGGGTTGACATCTTCGTCGAACCTCCTGGTCATCTCGTGGCGACGTGACCTACGGCATGCCGGCCTGGTACTTGGCGACGTTCTTCTTGTCGATGACGAAGGCGGGGACGTCGACCCAGGCCGGTACCTTCTTCCCGGCGAGCAGCCACAGGGCTGTGTCCACACCGGTCGCGCCCTCGGTCGTCGGCCGCTCGCTGACCGTGGCGGTCATGTTGCCGGCGGCTATCTCCTTCTTCGCCTGGGGGATCCCGTCGGTGCCCACGAGGAGGACCTTTCCGGTGAGCCCCTTCGCCTTGATCGCGGCCGCCACACCGAAGGCCATCACGTCGTTCTGGGAGTAGAAGGCCTTGATGTCCGGATGCGCCGTCAGCATCGCCGTGGCGATGTCCTGTGCCGCTCTCTGATCCCACTTCGCGGTCTGGGAGGCGACCAGCTTCAGGTTGGGGTGCGCCTTCAACCCGGCCTTGAAACCGGCGCCGCGGTTGAGTGCGTTGGAGGATCCGGGGTCGCCCTCGATCATCGCCACCTCACCGCCGCCCGGCAGGTCGCCGGCGATGTAGTCGGCCGCGGTGTTGCCGATGACCTTCGCATCCGGTCCGATGTAGACCACGCCCGGCACGGTTCCTTGCGCGTCGTTGAGCACGAGGGCCGGCTTGCCGGACGAGAGCGACTGTTTGAAGACGCTGTCCAGAGCGGTCGCGGAGATCGGCGAGGCGAGCAGCGCGTCACAGCCCTGTTTCATCGCGGTCTGCGCTTTGTCCAACTGCTCGGTGATGGATGACTCGTCGGTCACGGCGTACGTCTTGTAGTCGACGCCCAGCTTCTTGGCTTCCTGCTCGAAACCGGTGCGCTCATAGCCCCAGAACTCGTTGGACAGTGTTCTGGTGATGTAGCAGAGCTTCGTTCCCTTCTTCGCCTTCGGTGTACCGAGGCTGGAGTGCACATCGTCCACGGGTGTTTTGGCACCGGCGCCGACCAGGCTGGTGATGGACGATGTCGACCCGCCGCCGTCCGGCGTTGCGGAGCAGGCGACCAGCACTACGGCAGCGGGAGCAGCGAACGCCGCCGCCCAAGTACGTCTTTGTACCCTCATCTGTCTGCCTTCCGATGTGGAGCAAATTGAACGCTGTTCCGCACGCGGTTACCGAGAGAGGAACTGTTCGGTTTCCCGCCTGAGTTCGAGTACCTGGCTGAGCGAGTCGTCGAGTCGCACGTCGTCCCAGGTGAGGATCGAGCCCTTCGCGATGTCGCGGCGCAGCTCGACGTGGTGGGCCATGGCGACGGGCAGGGCGCCTCGCTCGACCGAGGCCCGGGCGGAGATCAGCTTCCCCCACACGGTGTAGCCGCCTTCGCCGTCGAGTTCTTCGCCCGCGTGCAGATCCTTCTTCGCCGTTGCCACCACATCACCGAAGAAGCCCTTGGGCGTACCGGTGGCGACGCCACGGAGCGCGGCATTCGCGATGGAGATCCCCAGTTCGAGACCCACGTAGTGGTAGGGCCGGTAGAGCGCGGCGTACTGGTTCGTGGGGTCCGGGTGCCAGGGGTATTCCGAGAAGCAGCCGGAGACGTAGTCGTTCGTGGCCTTGACGACGACGAAGACACCTTCCTGGGTGTTGTGCGGAATCCAGGAGCCGTCACGGGTGACGCTGGACATGACGTCCACGGAACCCTCGTGCGCCAGAACGCCGCCCGCGTCCTTGGGCCGGCAGATGGTGGCGATGTCCTCGACGTCGCCCGGTGTGAACGTGAGACCGTCGTCGGACGGAACGAGGCCCGCGGCGTTCGCGACGGCGGCCATCTCGATGGCGGCCTTCGTGCCGTCGCGGAACGAGGTGTGCATGTAGGGGTTGAGCTGGCCGGAGTCGGTGAGTTCCTGGGAGAACTCCCAGTTCTCCCACACGTTGTCGGGGTTCATGTCGTGGTAGTGCTCCAGGTACTTGGCGCCCTTTCCGGCACACACCACCTGGAAGCCCGACGTCCTCGCCCAGTCGACGAGTTCCATGATCAGCGCGGGCTGGTCCCCGTAGGCGAGGGAGTACACCAGCCCTCGCTCCGCGGCCCGCCTGGCAAGGGCGGGTCCGACCAGCGCGTCCGCCTCGACGGTCACCATGATGATGTGCTGGCCGGCCGCGATGGCCTTGAGCGCGTGTGACGCACCGACGATGGGGTTCCCGGTGGCCTCCACGATGACGTCGATGCCTTCGACGAACAGGTGGCCCGCGTCGGACAGGACAGCGGTCCGGCCGTGGGCCAGCGCGTCGTCGAGATCGTCCGTCGCGGCGTCCTCGGGCCAGTCGACCAGCTTGAGCGCCTGGTGTGCGCGGTCGAGGTTGATGTCGGCTATGGCCGCTACGTGGATTCCAGGAGTGGCGCGCACCTGGGCGAGGAACATCGTGCCGAACCGGCCGGCGCCGATGACGCCGACGCGAATGGGGTTGTCGTCCTGCTCACGGGCCAGCAACAAGTCGTGCAAGTTCACCGGAGACTCCTGAAACTGGTAGGATGTGGTACCGGTACCAGTTGTATAGCATCCACGTTTCCGGAGCGTCAACGGACAGGTCGGGGAGCCTTGTTGACCATCGCTCCCGGGAAGCGGGGCGGCGATGCACGTGCGCCAGGCCGCCAAGTGGCTCGGTGCCGGTGCTTTACTGCAGGTCACGTCGGGGAGAGGGAAATCATGAAGAAGGCGGCCACCATCCGGGACGTCGCGGCCCAGGCGGGCGTGTCCGTCTCCGTGGTGTCACGCGTCCTCAACGACACGGGTCCGGTCGCTCCCGCGAAACGTATCCAAGTGCTGGAGGCGATCGAAGCGCTCGCCTACCGCCCCCGCGCCGCGGCGCGGCAGCTGAGTCACGGTCAAAGCAGCACCATCGGCCTGCTGTTGGCGGATCTGACCAACCCGTTCTTCGCCCGGCTCGCGGACAGGGTCGTCGCCGAGGCACGCTCGCGCGAACTGCAGATCCTGCTCATGACGACGCAGGAGGACCCTCACCTGGAGGCGCAGGCGCTCGAAACCCTCCTGGACCGGTCCGTGGCCGGCATGATCGGGACGCCGACCGGCCACAACATCGAGAGCTGGGAAAAGCTCACGGCGCTCGACATTCCGGTGGTCTTCGTCGACCGAGCCATCAGCCAACTCGAAAACATAGACGTGGTGAGCATCGAGAACGTCGAATCCGCCGCCACCTCGACGACCCACCTGCTCGCACGTGGGCACCGACGGATCGGAATCATCTCCGGTCCGCTCGACACCACCACCGGGCGCGAACGGGTTCAGGGTTATGAGCAGGCCCTGCGCGAATACGGGCTGTCCCGGGACGACAGGCTGGTGTGCCCGGTGCCCTTCCGCGGCGATCAAGGAGCCGACGTGATGGCGCAGATGCTGTCACTCGAAGACCCGCCCACCGGCGTCGTCATCGCCAATACCGCGCAGGTGCGCGTGGTGCTGCGCATGCTTTCGCAGGCCCGTGTGTCCATTCCCGACGATCAGTCGGTCGTTGTCTTCGACGACAATCCGTGGACGGAACTCATTCAGCCTCCCCTGACAGCCGTTCGTCAGCCGATCGACATGCTCGCGCTCCACTCCGTGGAACTGATTCATGCGCGGATGAGGCAGAAGCTGCCTCCGACACCGCGTCACGTACGTGTCGCCGCCGAGTTCCTGGAGAGATCCAGCACTTCGTACGTTGGAACCCGAACGGCACAGGGCACGGCTCTCCTGAAGTGATTTGTTGGCTGGTGTGGTTGACGGAGCGCAGTCGTCAAGGCGGCGACGGGAGCAGGGCTCTTCCTCCTGGATTGGGTATCAACCAGACGTCCTCGGAGAGAAGAGCCCCGTGGAGCGGTAGGACACACCCTCGACAGCTGATTCCTTTGACCGTTCAACTCGTTTGTTAACCAGGCTCGTTTCTGACCTCATCGGCCCGGCGAGGGTCGGTCTGCGCCACGCTGAGCTGGAAGAGCTCCTTGACCTGCGGGGCTGCGACGTCCTAGGAGGAGGACGCGGCCGGTGCCCGTCCGCACCCACCGAGTGGTGCGGACGCGCCGCAAGTGGTCACCGGCTGTTGGCGATGCTGTTCGGCACGGTCATCGTGAGCCGGTGCGCGTAAGTGGCTCCTGGCGGCACCAACCTCCAGCCCGACCAACTGGAGTTGCCCCTGCCCCGGCTGCGGCACAGCCGCCAACCGGTGTGGCAGACCGCGATCGATGTCATGCAGGCGTGACGGCAAGGGGATGGCTCAGAGTTTCCGCCCCGAGCTGCCACAGACCTGAGACCTGAGAAAGGAGCGGCCACGCCGCTGCCGTCAACCGTTCGGACTGCCGGCACCGCCGAGCGCGTGCCTGGGCTGTCCTTCCGGCGCCTGGACAGGCGGGCTGTGGAGCAGGACCTTGTGCACGGTCGACCAGGCGCCGAACACCCGCGGTATCTGCCGTCACTGCGCGTCTGTCATGAACCGTCAGTTCTTCCCCTCGAACTGCTGCCGCAGGCGCACGGGACACGGGTCGTACTCCGCTACCGGCAGGAACGGTTTCGTGAACTCCCGTTCCTGGTCGGTGAGTTGCCCTCTCGTCACGCAAACAGTTCTACGGACCAGCCTTCAGGGCGAGGACACATCCACCGAATTGATCACGACCCGATACGCCCCTAACGCGCGAACGACTTGCCGGCGAACACCTCGTTGCACTCACGCTGCAGCGCTGCGTCGCCCCACATGGGGTGATGCGGAGCCGCGTTGGAGCACACGATGGTGCCCCACGCGCCGACCTGCGCGCTCAGATGCATGGCGTACCGGCAGAAGTCCGCGCCCACGGGCCCCTCCTCGAAGTTGCCCTGCAGCGGGGTGTAGCCGATCCAACCCTCGCCGAACACCAGCGGAATGCCCCGGCCGGCGCAGAAGTCGGCAGCCGCCCCCATCCAAGTCTCCAGGGTGCGCCGCATGGCGATGCGGTGCTCACCGTACCGTTCGTAGAGCAGCCGGTCCCAGGACTCGGCATCACACCAGTCGTGTACGTAGATCTCCGGCTTGCCGACGATGGTGGCCTGCTGGCGCCATTCCTCGCCCGTCGGCGGGCGCCACTGGTCGAACGTCGGAGCGCCGGGGCGCATCAGGTCGGTGCGGGCTCGTTCCTCGTCGAAGCCGTCATCGGTCGAGCGCAGGCCGTACCCCTCGACGATCTCGTCGAGCACACCGTAGACATAGGGGTGAAAAATGCCCACGTCGATGTTCCCGGGGATGCCCCGGAAAGCCTCCAGGGGGACACGAGCGTAATTGACCGTGACCGGAGTTTCCGGGCGGCGTTCGTGGAAGCGGGTCAAGCCGCGTTCCAGCCGGTCCCGCAGCTCGACGACTGCCGATTCCTGGCCGGGCAGTCCCTGGGTGAGGTAGCCGCCCTGGACCTCGTTGTGCAGTTCGACGAAGGCGATCACGTCCGCCAGGCCCTCGGCTTCGGCGAGCTCGCAGCAATCGGCGAGGGCGTCGGCCAGCCGGACCGGTCGGTCCTCGGGTGCGACGGCCATCAGCGCGTCGAACCATCTGCGGTCACCGGCGAATGCGCTGCTCTGCTGGTACTCCCAGCTGGAGAGGATCACCACGACGCCGTGGCGCTGAGCGGCACGCAGGAGTAGCACAAGGTGGGCTCGGGGGTCGAGCTTCGTCCGGTGGCGCACGTCGTACCAGCGGGTGCCTTGAGCGTACTCACCGCCGAGCGGACCGAACTCCATCTCACCGGACAGCCCTGAGCCGAAGACGAGGAACGGCATGGCGCAGATGCGGATCGTGTTGTAGCCGCGGTCGATGGCCTCGGCGAAGGCGCGGTCGAGGTCCTCGAAGGGCTCCCCGGGGCCCGTGCGGGTGTACCAGGTGAAGTCCCACAGAGTGATGGTGAGTCGCTCGGGCAGGTGCTGGGGAAGCGGCACGGGCGTATAGGTCATGGCCTCTCCTCTACTGGTTGTCGTGCTGCGGGAACGGGCACGAAGGGGCGCCGATACGGGTGGTGCCGATGTGGGCCTGGAACGTCTGCGGCGTCAGCCCCCGCGGTCTTCAGATGCACCGCATCAGGGCGCTGATTCGGGGAACGTCGTCACCGAGCGCCGCACCCCCGCCACGTGAGGCGTCCCCATCTCGGCGACGGTGGTGCGGGGGACAGCAGGGACTGCGGACTTCGGTCTCCCGGTCGGCAGGTCCGGATGGCGGGGTGGTTGATGGCCGCGAGACGGGACCCGGAAGCCGCGCGGGCGGATCGCAGTGTCGGCCTCCCTGGCCTGCCGTCAGAAGGTGTGCGCTGTCGACCGACCCGCGGCAACGGCAGCGAACGACCGCAGATTAATTCATAATTTCTCAAAAGAGAAGCCTTCTGTGGCGTGACCCGACCAGGCCGCACGCCTCGACCGCCGAAGCGGGGCGGTCGTACCGCATCGGCGCGGAATCCTGCGATGCAATGCCGTCCGGGTCGGAGGCGGGGGAGCCTCTCGACGTCGACCGGATCGTCGATGGCGCGGCCGACTCGGGGGTGCGAGGCGATGTGCGGATCCGGCAAGGGGTCGCCGGCCGTGCGGCTGCTCACCGCCGGCGGGGCGCCGTCGAACGGCTTCGAGAAGGCCTCTTGGCATCGCTGAATAATTCATATTTAATTTGGGAGCTGTTGCTGTCATCCCACACAGGAGCCCCCGTGCATCCCGCTGCCATCTGTCCTCCCGGTCGCCTGGACGGCCGGTGCACGCTGGTCACTGGCGCGGCCTCCGGAATCGGTGCCGCCACGGCGCACCGCCTGGCCGCTGAGGGGGCCCGCGTCCTGGTCGCGGATATCGACTCATGCGCCGGCGCCGCGGTCGCCGCGGACATCCGCGAGGCCGGCGGCACCGCGCTGTTCCAGCACTGCGACGTCGCGGACGAGGCATCCTGGCGCAGCGTCGTGAAGGTGGCCCGCGAAGCGTTCGGGCCCGTGCACGCCCTGGTCAGCAACGCCTACACCGTTCGCATCGCTGCCGCCCACGAGACCACTGCGGCCGAGTGGAACCGGCAGCTCGCCGTGAACCTCACCGGCTCCTTCCTCGGCGTTCGCGCCTGTCTGGACGATCTGGTCCCGACCGGCGGCAGCGTCGTGCTGGTTTCCTCTGTACATGCTCTGGTGGGCTTGCCCGGCCGGCCCGCATACGCCGCGGCGAAGGCCGGACTCACCGGTCTGGCACGGCAGTTGGCCGTCGAGTACGGCGGGCGGGTACGGGTCAACAGCGTTTTGCCTGGACCGGTCCTGACTCGGGCCTGGAAAGGCATCGGAGAGGAGGACCGGCAAGCTACGGCGCGGGAGACCGCCGCCGGACGGCTTGGCCGGCCCGAGGAGGTCGCCGCAGTGGTCGCCTTCCTCGTCAGTGACGACGCCTCCTTCGTGACCGGCGCCTCACTCGTCGTCGACGGCGGATGGAGCGTCATGAAGAACTCCTCCTGAGCCCAGGCCGACACGTCCTGGTCCGAGTCAACCCCCACTGCCCCTGGGAGGGCACTCTTGAAAATCACCCGGATCGAGACCTTCGCCGTCCCGCCTCGTTGGCTGTTCTGCCGTATCGAGACCGACGACGGTGTAGTGGGTTGGGGTGAACCGGTCGTGGAGGGCCGGGCGGCTACGGTCCGCACCGCCGTCCATGAACTCGCCCAATATCTCGTCGGACAGGACCCGCTGCGGATCGAGGACCACTGGCAGGTCATGACCAAGGGATCCTTCTACCGCGGCGGCCCGATCCTCTCCAGTGCCGTCGCCGGACTCGACCAGGCGTTGTGGGACATCGCGGGCAAAAAGTTGGGAGTGCCGGTCCACGTGATGCTCGGCGGCCCGGTGCGCGAACGGGTGCGGGCCTACAGCTGGGTCGGCGGCGATGAACCCGCGGAAATCGCGGATGCCGTCAAAGCGCAGGTAGAGGCTGGATTCACCGCGATCAAGATGAACGCGTGCGGCCGGCTGAACAAGCTCGCCACTGCGGCGGAGATCGCTGCGGTTGTCGAAAGGGCAGCGACGGCCCGCGAGGTCCTCGGACCCGAGCGGGACTTCGCGATCGACTTCCACGGCCGCTTCAGCGCAGCCAACGCGCGCCGTGTCCTGCCGCACCTGGCCCCGCTTCACCCGCTCTTCGTGGAAGAGCCCGTCCTGCCCGAGTACTCCCACCGGCTGGCCGGCGTGGTGTCGGCCTCCTCGGTCCCCATCGCCACCGGCGAGCGGATCTTCTCGCGCGCCGAGGCCCTTCCCGCTCTTCAGGCGGGCATAGCCGTCCTGCAGCCGGACCTTTCCCACGCCGGCGGCATCTCCGAGGTGCGGCGCCTGGCCTCGCTTGCGGAGATATTCGACGTACTGCTCGCACCCCACTGCCCCCTGGGCCCGATCTCACTGGCTTCCAGCCTCCAAGTCGCCTTCGCCACACCGAACTTCCTCATCCAGGAACAGAGCATCGGCATCCACTACAACCAGGGGGCCGGAGTCCTCGACTACCTCGTCGACCCCGAGGTCTTCCGGATCGACGAAGGCCACCTGAACCGACCGCTCGGCCCCGGCCTGGGCATCGAGATCGACGAGCGGGCGGTACGCCGCGCTGACGACAGCGCACCGGACTGGCGCAGCCCTGTGTGGCGTCACGCCGACGGCTCGTTCGCCGAGTGGTGACCTTTTCCATCCCCTGTGACACGCGGAGCACACCCTTGCCGGACCTCACCCCCTTCACCGACACCCTGCGTCGCGACCGCCTGATCGCCATCGTGCGCGGCAGCAATCCTGACGCCGCGCTGCGCAGTGTCGTCACCCTCGCCGAGGAGGGCGTCCACCTCATCGAGATTTCTCTGACCACCCCTGACGCCGAACGTGTCATCAGCCGGGCCGTGCACGAGACCGGCACGGAGACGATCATCGGCGCGGGTACCGTCGTCACACGACAGGACGCGTTGCGGGCCCGGGACGCAGGCGCGCGCTGGATCGTCACACCTGCACTGGGTGACGGGGTCGAGCAGGCCATCGCCCTGGGCCTGCCGGTACTGGCCGGCGCCCTGACACCCACCGAGGCGGTGGCTGCCATAGAGACAGGGGCCACCGCGGTGAAGCTGTTCCCCGCCTCCCTGGGTGGCCCCGGCTACCTGCGAGCGCTGCGGGATCCGCTGCCGAACACGCCGTTCGTCCCCGTGGGCGGTGTGGACGCCGAAGCGGCCCGCCAGTACCTCGCGGCCGGCGCCGTCGCCGTCGGTGTGGGTTCACCCCTGCTAGGTGACGCCCCGCAGGGCGGTGACCTGGCTGCGCTGCGGGAGCGGGCACGGGTCTTCCGCGCCGGGTGCCAGGCAGGAGCCCGAACATGAGCGCGGAGCCGGTGGATGTTCTGACCTTCGGCGAGACCATGCTCTCCGTCCAGGTCGACGGACCGCTGACGGCAGGCGGGCAGGCCCGCACCGCGGTGGCGGGAGCGGAGTCCAACGTCGCCGTCGGCCTGGCCCGGCTGGGCCACCGGGTGCGCTGGGCGGGCCGGGTCGGCGCCGATGAACCGGGCCGGGTGATCCTTCGCACGCTCCGCGGCGAAGGTGTCGACGTGCATCACGCAAGCACTGATCACGACGCGCCCACCGCGGTCATGCTCCGCGAACGCCGGGTCGCGGACCTGGCCGCGTGCACTACTGGCGCTCTGGATCGGCGGCTTCACGCCTGAGCCCCGAGCACGTGAAGAGCGCCCTGGACACCGGAGCGCGGATCCTCCACCTGACCGGCATCACCTGCGCGCTGGGGCAGCGTCCGCTGGACACGGTGCGCGAGGCGGCCGAGCGCGCCGCGCAGGCGGGCTGGACCGTTGCGCTCGACGTCAACCATCGCAGCCGCCTTTGGGACGCCACTGCGGCAGCCGCCGCCCTGCAGCCACTGCTGCCCCTGGTCGACATCCTCATCGCGTCCGACGACGAGTTGCCGCTGGTGGGCGGCGGGGCCGGGGCGAGCACGGCTGAGCAGGTGGCACGCGTGCTGGCCTGCGGAGTCGGGGAAGTCCTGGTCAAGCGGGGTGCCGAGGGAGCAGACCTCTACCTCGGCTCGGCCGCGCCCCTGCACGCGCCCGCCCACTCGGTGCCCGTCGCCGACACCGTCGGCGCGGGTGACGCGTTCTGCGCCGGCTATCTCTCCGCCCTACTGGACGGACTGCCCCCCGAGCAGCGGCTGCAGCGCGCGACCCGGACGGCCGCGTTCGCCGTAGCCTGTGCAGGCGACTGGGAGGGGTTGCCGCACCGGGACGAAATCGCCCTCCTCGACGTGGCTCCCGGAGGAGCCGTCCGCTGATCCGCGACCGCCCGCGTTTTCCCCTCGAAGCCCGTCACCTGACAGGGTTCTGCATGCTTATGGACCACCACGACTACTTGGTCACGGACCACGGCATCTGCCACTGCATCAGCTACGCACGATCCCGAAGAGCGTCAACTGTCAACGAATCGACTGGATCGGCACCGGCAGTACCCACCTCCGGCGCCGGGTCCGACGTCCTGGTCGACCCGCTCCGGGACACCGTCATGCACGAGGTCTCACCACGTGGCGCGGAGCGGCTCACGGCACGGTCAAAATGATCTTGCCGTAGGCCTGGTGGCCGCGCATGCGGTCCGCGGCCTCGTCGGCCCGGTCGAATGCGTGGACGCTGTCGATGACGGCGCGGATACGGCCGTCCGCCACGGCGGGCATCACCTCGTCGATCGCGGCGGCGACGACCTGGCCGAGGGCTTCGGGTCGGCTGAAACCGAAGGAGACACCGCGTACGTGGAGGTGGCGGTAGGACAGGGCGTCGAGGTCGATGGTGGACCGGGGCCCGTCCAGGCGGCCGATGTTGACGACATGGCCGTCCACTCGGGTGGCGGGCAGGCAGTCGGCGAAGGTCCGCCCGCCGACGTGGTCCAGGACTACCTCCACGCCCTCCTCGCCGGTGGCGTCGAGGACCGCCCGCGTGAGGTCCTGGCCCTGGGTGACGACGACCGAGTCGGCTCCGGCATCCTTCAGCAGGGCTTCCTTGGCCTTCGAGCGAGTGGTGGCGATGACGTGCGCGGCCCCCATCGCTTTCGCCATCTGGACGCCGATCAGGCCGATGCTGGACGTGGCACCGGTGACCAGGACGCTCTGCCCGCTGCGGAAGCGGGCCCGGGTGAGAGCGCCGTGCTCGGTGAGCAGGCCGGTGGGCAGGGCGCTGGCCTCGTCGTAGCCCAGACTCTCGGGGATCGGCATGACATGCCGGTGGTCGGCCAGGACGTACTGTGCGAAGGCTCCCTGGGTGGTGCCCATGACACGGTCCCCGATGTGGACGCTGCCGACGCCGGGCCCGGTCGCGGCGATGTCACCGGCGAACTCGTAGCCGGCCAGGTACTCGGTCTTCTTGCCGGTGGCCGGGCCGAAGGAACTGTCGAGCTGCTGCACATCGGCGTTGTTGAGGGACACGGCGCGGGCACGTACCAGAACCTGGCCGGGGCCGGGTTCGGGCACCGGAATCTCGCGGGTCTCCCACTGCGGCGCGGTGCCGCCGAAGAGCGCGGCCATTGTCGCGGTCATGTTTCTTCCTCCAGATATGAGGCGGCCCGCCCTTTTCCGTGCGCGGTGGCGTGGGTGAGGGCGGGCGGGCCGGCCTGGTCAGCTGATGGCGAGGGCGGCGTCGTACTGCTCGTCGGTGACGGGCTCCAGCCAGGTGGTGCCGTCGCCGGTGCCGTCGCCGACCACGAGGGCGATGTGCGCCATGAGTGTGGTGTCGGTGGCGCCGTGCCAGTGCTCCTCGCCGGCCGGGCACTTGAGGCTGTCGCCGGCGCTGATGCGTACGACACTGCCGTCGCGGGTGCCGACCAGGCCGACGCCGTCGGTGACGTAGAGGACCTGGCCCAGGGCGTGGGAGTGCCAGTTGGTGCGGGCTCCGGGGGTGAAGCGAACCAGGCCGGCCGCGAGGCGGGCGGGCTCGGTGGGGGCTTCGATCATGTTGAGGTAGACGTCGCCGGTGAAGCGCTCGGCGGGGGCCTTGATGGTAGGGGTGGAAGTGATGTGTTCCATGGCTCTTTTCCTTGTTCGTGTGGTGTGGGGTGCTTGGGGCGACGGTCGCTCAGGCGCCGTCGTCGTGGGCGAGGTCGGCGCCCAGCTCCCGTGAGGCTTCGGCCTGTTCGCCCAGCTTCTTGGCCTTGGCGGCGACAGCGTCGATCGCGTCGGCTCCGGCGATGAAGCGGGCAGGGGGCTGCTGCTGGCCGGCGATCGTCAGCAGAGCGGAGGCGAGCTTGACGGGGTCGCCGGCCTGCTGTCCGTTCATGGCCTGCCACTGCTTCTTGGTCGCGGCGGTGCGCTCGGCGTAGTCGTCGACCGACAGCTCCGCCCACGTGGTGGAGGCGTCGACCAGGAGCTCGGTGCGGAAGAAGCCCGGCTCGACGATGGTGGTGCGGATCCCGAACGGCTCGACGTCGTAGGCCAGGGATTCCATCCATCCTTCGACGCCGAACTTGGCTGCGGCGTAGGCAACACAGAACTCCAGGCCCACGGCGCCCGCGAGAGAGGAGATCGTGATGACGTGGCCGTCGCGCCGGCTGCGCATGACGGGCAGCACGGCGCGGGTGACGTTCATCGGGCCGAACAGGTTCGTCTCGATCTGAGCGCGCATCTGCGCGTCGGAGATCTCCTCGAAGTAGCCGGCGTAGAAGTTGGCGGCGTTGTTGATCAGGACGTCGATCCGGCCGAACCGGTCAACGGCGGCCTGGACCGCCGTCTCGGCGGCGCTCGGGTCGGTGATGTCCAGGGCGGTGGCCAGCAGGTTGTCCTGCTCGCCGCCGAGGGCTTCGAGGACGCGCTCGGGGCGGCGGCCGGTGGCCACGACCCGGTGGCCCGCCGCAAGTGCCTGACGGGCGAGGTCCGCGCCGAGGCCGCGCCCGGCTCCGGTGATCAGGAAGACCTTGCTCACGAGGGGACGCTCCATTCGAGTGGCGGGAGGGGAGGGGGATCAGCCGGCGTTGCGGGCGTCGGCGATCTTCTTGAGCTGGTTGATCGCGGTCATGGCGTTGGGCCAGCCCGCGTAGAAGGCGAGGTGGGTGATGGCCTCGGACAGTTCCTCGACGCTCAGGCCGTTGTCCAGGGCCACGCCCAGGTGGTAGCCGAGCTGCTCGCTGCGGTAGAGCGCGGCCAGCACGCTCACGGTGACCAGGCTGCGGTCCCGCGGGGACAGCCCGGGGCGCTCCCAGATGTCGGCGAACAGGACCTCGTTGGTGACCTCGACGAGCTTGGGCGCGATTCCGGCCAGTTCCTGGGGTGCGGACTGCTTCGGCATGGGGACTTCTCCTAGCTCAAAACGGGATGAACCGGCATGGGTCAGTCTCCGGGAGAGACAGCCCCGCCGGGCGGCTTCCGCGCTGCGCACCAGTCCGGCGCCGCAGGCCGCAGTCGCTGCCGATATCGAGGAAACCGCAGATCACATGGGTGGGGGAGGGCCTGACGTAACAGGTACTGACAGGACCCCCCACGCGTGCGACGGCCGACCTAGCCTGGAATGCGTGAGTACCGAGAGCGACATCCGCGAATTCCTGGCCTCGCGCCGCGCCAAGATCACCCCCCAGCAGGCCGGACTGCCCGCCTACGGCGGCAACCGTCGCGTGCCCGGCCTGCGCCGCGAAGAAGTCGCCCTGCTCGCCGGCGTCAGCATCGACTACTACGTCCGCCTGGAGCGCGGCCGCATCGCCGGCGCCTCCGAGGAGGTCCTCGACGCCGTCGCCGGCGCCCTCCAACTCGACGACGCCGAACGCGCCCACCTCTACGATCTGGCCCGCGCCGCAGCCAAACGTCCTGCCCGCCGGACCAAACGCACCCGCGGCCCACTCCCGGACAGTGTCCTGCGCATCCTGGAGTCCATGACCGACTCGCCGGCCTTCATCCGGAACGGGCGCCTGGACATCCTCGCCGCCAACCCCCTGGGCCGGGCCCTGTACGCACCCCTGTATGCCGGTCACGCCCCCGGGCCGGTCAACATCGCCCGCTACCAGTTCCTGCACCCCGGCGGCCGGGACTTCTTCCCCGACTGGGACGAGTCCCTGAACACCACCGTCTCCCTGCTGCGCACCGAAGCCGGGCGCGCCCCGCACGACAGCGACCTGACCGGACTGATCGGCGAGCTCGTTACCCGCAGCGAGGACTTCCGTACCGCCTGGGCCAAGCACAACGTGCGCCTCCACCACACTGGTCGCAAGTCGTTCCGCCATCCAGCCGTCGGCGAGAT
>Ga0307509_10001656_pt1 | contig 37312 bp, 31 predicted proteins | sample 10_EM_MG_FD_202245 | JGI IMG/M metagenome (GOLD analysis project Ga0307509, IMG submission 202245) | Populus trichocarpa ectomycorrhiza microbial communities from riparian zone in the Pacific Northwest, United States - 10_EM | ecosystem: Host-associated > Plants > Roots > Unclassified | place...
CGTGCGGACATCGGAATCACCGCAAAGGCGCCAAGGCGCTAAGTAGAGCGGAAAACGACAGGACGCGGGCCGGACGCTATGGGACGGGTGAAGGCGCCAGGACTGACGACTCACGACGCGTACTCGAACAACCTGCACCCCCTTATTCGAGCTCGTCGTACTCGTCGTAGTCGTCGTAGCGACCAAGCGTCTCGCCGAACGCGCGAGCGGGTCGAGATGTTTCCGTGACGCTTCAGCGGGCCGAGCGCGATGCTTGCATCGTCAACGCGACGATGATGAGGACGACCCTGTTGTTGTTGTGCCTGGCAAGCTGTGGCAGCGCCGCCGGGTTCAAGCCCGCGCCGTTGCCGCCGCTGGTCGCGGCGAAGGCGCCCGAGAAGCCGATCGCGCCGCACGAGCTGTTGCTCGTTCCCGGCGAGCACATGATCTACGAGGTCCATCTCCACGGGATCACGGTCGGTCGGGTCGAGCTCACGGTCGGCGATACCGAGGTGACGAGTCACTTCCAGACCGACAGCCTCGCGGCCGCGCTCGCGACCGTGCATCACGATCTGTCGACCGTGATCGATCGCGGGAACGCGCGCGCGGTGATCGGCAGCGAGCAGCTCGTGATCGGTTCCGAAACCAAGCACTTCGACCTCGACGGCAAGAACGGGCAAACCCTGCACACCGCGATCGGGTTGATGCGCGCGTGGGTCGCGACCGATGCCGCGCCGGGGTTTGTCACGGTGCAGGAGCTCGGGCACGTGTATCGCGTCGCGTTCAAGCGGCCGCTCGTCGAGGAAGTCGATGGAACCAAGCTGTTCCGGGTCGATGCCGCGATCAACACGAAGACGCCGACGACGATCCAGATCTGGTTCGCGACGACGCCGGATCACAAGCCGATGAAGTTCGAGATCGCGAACGAGGATTTCCACGTGGTCGCGAATCTGATCCCGACGTGAAGATCTGTTGCGAGCCAACAACACGTGTTGTCGTTCGGCACAGGGACAATGGTCTAACCAGTGAGGTCGTCGTGATCGCGGAGCGGCCCATCGCGTGCACTTGTCGGCGACTCAATGAGGGCCGTCGTCTACGCCGTGATCGCGGTGATCGGAATTGTCTTGCCTGGGCACGCGTTCGCCGACGACGCGCAGGCGCCGGAGATGAGCGCCGATCGTCCGGTGATGTGTCTCCGCGATGCATCCGATCAAGTCTGGCGGATCCAGTGCGACCCACGCACGAAGGTCTGTCTCTACGCACCGAACGAGGAGCTCGACTCCACCGGCGGTCGCGTCAAGCCGCTCGAACGCGCACGCACGTGCGAGCTCGATGCGCCGTTCGATCGCGCGGGGATGGAGAAGCAGGGCTTCACGTTCATCGCCGGCCGCGTCGACGCGCCGTACGGCTGGATGCGCGACGAGCGCCAGCGCGTGTTCCAGGTCAACTTCGACCTGCGCCGCCGGCTCTACTTCGGCGTCGCGTACACGCCGCAGAAGGTGATCGACAACCCGCTCGAGTCGACGCGGACCTCGGTCGACTTCGGCCTGTTCGTGTTCGACTACCTGCAGGGTGGCCGCACGCCGACCCGCCACCGGATCCGGTTGTTCGAGGGTCAGGTCCACATGCAGCCGTTCTCGGCCGAGGTCGTGATGGCGCACTACGACATCTCGCACCGGTTCATGGATCCGCTGCTCCGCATCACGACGTTCGTCGGCACGCCGGCGCGACATGATCTCGTCCTCGATCTGGGCATGTGGAGCGAGGTCGGCAGCCTCGAGCTCCACAAGACGCCGATGGGCAACTCGCAGCTGTGGCGCCACGCGACCGCGCAGGTGACGCTCGACCTCTGGCAGTCCGCGAACCTCGACTCGTTCGCGCGCCTGCGCACCGGCCTCGGCTTCGAGGGCCAGCGCGATGACGTCAACGGCTATCGCTCGGCGGTGACCGAGAGCTCGGCGTTCGACATCGACTGGGTGCTCGATCCCGCGGGCTTCCACAACGTGCGGTTCGAGCTGCTCCACGAGATCCCGCGCTACTTCACGCCGACCGCGACGACCGGCCGCTACGTCCAGCGGTTCAAGGCCGGCCTCCAGTACGAGGCGATCATCCTCGCGATCAACGATCAGCCGATCACGCTCAAGCTCGCCGGCTCGGGCGAGAAGCGCAACGACCTCCCCGGCGTCCCCGACAAGTGGTCGTTCATCCTCGACGCCGGCCTCCGGTTCAACCTGTGGGCGCCGCCAAGGTCGCGCTCGTAGGCGCGGCACTCGCGATCCTGACGAGTCGCGCGCGCGCGGAGGAATGCACCGGCGTCTCGCGTCTCGGCCAGCGGTTCGCGACGTGCTTCGACCTCGGCAACCGGCTCAGCGTGACCGCGGGCTCGGAGGGCTTCGGGCTCGCGATCGGGCTGCGCCACGAGATCACGTTCGAAGACGATCCGGATCTCGAGTGGAAGATGGAGCACCGGCTCGTCGACGGCGGCTACTCGCTGCTCGACGATCGCTTCACCGGCACGTTCTATCGCGGGCGTTACCTGCGCCACTCGCGCGACGGTCACATCGTGATCCCGCTCGGCACGCCGAAGAAGGTGTTCCTGCCGTTCGATATCGGCGCGCTGTTCGAGGTCGGCAAGCTCGACTTCCAGCGGATGCAGCCGTCGTTTCAGATCGGCGTGGTCCGGGTTGCACCCGTGGTCGACTTCGCACGCGCGCTCAACTACCGGCGCGTGTTCGCGATCGGTCCGTCGATGCACTGGGACATGGATGTCGACCGCTCGTTCAAGGCCGTGACCGAGCAGACCGTCGCGCCGTTCACCGAGGGCCTCGTGACGATGCGGCTGGAGTCCAGCGACGGGCTGTACAGCGCCGAGGCCCGCGCCGAGGCCGGCACCGCGTGGCACAGCGATCGCGGCTGGCATCCGGAAGCGCGCGCCGAGGCGACGCTCGAGCGGATCGTGCTCGCGATCCGCGATCGCCCGGTCGCGATCACCGCGGGCGTCCAGTACGACAGCGCGCGAGCCGAGACGCTCGCCCGGATCGGCGCGCGGTTCGTCGTGTTCGATCGGCCCGACCCGCGGGTCTCGCTCCATCCGCCGCAGGTCGCGCCGCCGGCGCCACCGGCGCCCGTGATGCCTCCCGTCCCGACGCCACTCCCGCCGCCGGAGCTGCCCACGGACGTCCACACACCCGACGCCGAACCGGCACCCGACGCCGGCCGCGTGATCGACGGTGAACACGCGCTCGCGTTCATATTGGCTGTCTGAGGCCCGTGTTAGCGTGCCTGCCGGGTGAAGAAGCTCGTCGTTTTACTCGTGGTGCTGGTCTCCCTGCGCACCGCCCACGCGATCCCCTACGAGACGTTCATCGACGTCGACGACGAGGCGGATCTCCAGGATCTCCTGTCGGCGAACGACATCACCCAGGACACGTTCGACGAGCTACTCGACCTGCTCGACCAGGGCGTCGATCTCAACACGGCCGATCGCGCCGAGCTCTACACGCTGCCGAACCTGACCTACGGCGATGTCGACAAGATCATCGCGTACCGCGCCCTCGACAAGGGCCGGATCCAGGATCCCGCCGATCTCGTCTCCGCCGGCGCGCTGACCCAGGAGCAGCTGCTCGCGATCGCCGCCTTCATCACCGTCCGCCCGCGCGGCGAGAACCCGGCCGCGATCCACGGCTGGATCAAGGGCGAGACCCGGATGTCGTATCACGACCACAAGTGGCCGCCGGTCGCGCTGCGGATGCGGATCACGGCGCTGCGCCACCTCACCGCCGGCATCGCGCTCACGACCACGCGCTTCGAGATCGGCGAGCCCGAGTTCGACCCGAACCGCGGCGCGCTGATCGCCGATCCTGCGAAGTACAGCGCGAAGATCCCGAAGGCGTACGTCAAGTGGGAGGACTCGGACTACACCGCGATCCTCGGGAGCTACCGCGCCGGCTTCGCGCAGCGGCTCGTGTTCGACAACAGCCGTCACTACACGCCGAACGGGCTCTACCTCGACGATCAGGTCTACTACTCGTCCGACCTGACGACCGACTGCAAGCAGTCCGCCGGCGAGCTGCTGACCTCGCCGTGCGCGGGCTCGGCCGCCGACGAGTACGCGACGCCCGACTGGGTGTGGCGCGACTCGCTGTTCGGCGTCGGCCTCGGCGCGAAGCGGATCGAGCTCGAGACCGGGTGGATCCAGGCCTACGCGTTCGCCTCGGCGTCGCGCCGCTCGATCTATCAGTACGAGCTGGTCCAGCACTACAACGCCGACGGCACGGTCCACTGCGCCGATCCGCACGACGACGCGAACCCCGACTGCGCGGCGCCCACGATCTTCGTCCGGCCGGCCGGCGATCTGCTCTCGCCGACCTCGCGGTTCTCGTTCACGACCCTGCCGAACGTGTTCCTCGAGAAGCTCGCCGGCGGCAACGTCAGCTACTTCTACGACCGCCGCAACGGCGTCGGCCTCACCGCGTACGGCGCGGAGGAGTCGAACCTGGTCGACGGCTACGACCTCGACTTCCAGGAGTGGTCGCACCATCCGTTCGGCGGCAAGTTCGGCGCGGTCGGCGGCAACTTCTCGTTCGGCCGCGACTGGCTCGATCTGTTCGGTGAGGCCGCGCTCAGCTTCGACAACGCGCCGAAGTTCGACCCCGCGTTCTCCGACGCGCACGGCGGCGGTGGCCCGGCGGCGATCCTGCGCGCGACCGCGACTCGCAAGCACGAGGAGCTCGAGGTCGTCGCGCGCTACCTGTCGACCGACTACAACAACCCGTACGCGCGCCCGATCAGCGAGGCCGACGAGTTCGACGGTCAGCGCGCCCGCGACGAGGCCGGCGTGCGCGTCCGCTACGTCCGCACGAGCAAGGACTTCGTGCTGCGCGCGCTCGCCGACGTCTGGGAGAACCCGTCGACCAAGACCTGGAAGGTCGACACCTACGCGCGCGCGAACTTCCGCACCACCGATCAGATCTGGCTCGGGCTGTGGGAGCGCTACCAGGACAAGGACCTCGAGCGCGGCGGTCACGATCAGTGCTTCGAAGTGTCGACCGACATGGACGAGAACGGCGAGCCGGTGCCGTGCGGCGGCCGCCAGCTCACCACGATCGTGCGCGCCCAGTACAAGCCGGACGCGCGGCTCCAGGCGACGCTGATGCTCGAGCACCAGCTGCTCGATGACAACACCCAGATGGAGTACGCGAACAGCTTCCGCCAGGACGTCGCCGCGTGGGCGATCGTGTTGTGGAAGCCGAACAAGGACCTCCGGATTCGCGGGCGCCTGCGCTACCTCGACGAGGCGATCAACGACGATACCTACCTCGAGCGCTCGCTCGCCGGGTCGATCGACGCGGGGGTCCGGCTGCGCGACGCCGACCAGCTGCGCGTCCGCGTCGATACCAAGTTCTGGCTCGATCAGCGGATGAGCACGCTGGATCGCGTGCCGAATCCCGAGCTTACGTTCTGGCTCCTGTACGACATGCACCTGTAAGAAAAGCTGCGCATTCCGGTAAAGCGCTGCGTCCTGTCGACATGGCCGCGGAAAGCAACCTCATGCGCACTAGCCTCCTCACTCTCACGATCACCGCCACGCTCGGCTTGGCCGCGCACAAGGCGCACGCCGACAACACCGACGTCGACGTCTCGGCATTCGAATACATCGACGTGGTCGAGACCAGCGACGGCAGCGTGTGGAAGGGCGTCGTGATCGAGCAGACCCCGAACGTCCGCTACAAGATCGCGACCGCCGACGGCAGCCTCCACGTGATCCAGGCCGCCGACGTCGTGAAGATGGCGAAGGCGAAGAACCCCGGCTATCACGTCGCGCAGCAGACGACGAACACCACGACCGCGGTGATCGCGCCGGCCGGCGGTGGCGGTGGCGGTGGCGGTGGTGGTGGCGGCGGTGGCGGTGACGTCAAGGCGACGTATCATCCGCACCACGATGGTCTGCCGGCGCCGTACGCGACGAGCGGCCTGCGGCTCGATCCGGAGTTCGCCACCGTGATCCCGCTCGGCGTGATGTCGGATGCGATGACCGGCACGTCGTTCGGCGCCGGGTTCCGGGTCGGCTACGAGCTCCTGTTCGGCAACTTCGGCCTGACGGTCGGCGAGCAGACCCGGATGACGTGGTGGCAGCTCCCCGGCGATCCGAAGGATGTCGCGTGGACGCTCGAGACCCTCGCGTTCGCCCGCGCGGCGCTCCACATCGGGCGCGTCGCCCCGTACGCGACCGTCGCGGCCGGCCTCGACACCAACTACATCTACGCGCACGCGTTCGACCTCGCGAACACGTCGCTCGGGTTCGGCCTCGACCTCGGCGCCGGCGTGTCGATCGCGGCGAGCCCGAACATCGCCATCGACATCGGTGCAGATTTCCACCCGGGCACCGATACGCTGAACGACCTCTCGCCGATGAGCGCGAGCTCGGAGTACCTGGCGATGCACATCGGCGCGTCGATCCGTTTGTAGGCGTGCTAGCGTCGGGGCCATGCGAGTCCCGACGTCGGCGATCGTCATGACCTTGATCGTCGCGGTACCGTTCGGGTTCGCGATCCGCGACTCGCTCAAAGGCAACGACGCGCAGACTGCCCTCGATGACGAGGAGACGCAGATGCGCGAGGCCGAGGCCAAGTACAAAGCGCAAGAGGTCGCCGAACAGCAGGCGCAGTACGAGCGCGAGAAGCAGGACAAGGCCGATCGCGAGAAGATGTACAAGCAGCTGATCGGCGCCGACAAGGCGACGCTCGGCGCGATGTTCGACGGCGCCTCCGTCGGCGCACAACCGCCGGCCGAATTCGAGGACAAGCTCGCCGAGGCCGTCGCGAAGCTCGACAACACCGGCGAGAATTTCGGCCTCCAGCTCCAGGGCGATGGCCGGATCGCGTCGGTGTCGTTTCCGATCGGCGAGGCCCACTGCGACGACATCAAGCCGGTGCTCGCCGCCGCGTGGGGCGAGGCCCCGGATGACATCTGGATCGATCTCGCGCACAAGCGGCGGGCGAGCCTGTCCGGCCTGCTCTGCGTCCTGCACTTCGACCAGATCGTCGACGACGCGACCTGGGTCAAGAACGCGATGCCGAGGCTCGTCGGCAAGACCCCGCAGCAGGCCGCGAAGCTGCTCGGCCAGCCGACCGTGCCGCTCGACGACCCGACGCTGTCCTGGTACTTGCCCGGTCCGCCGAACGGCCACGACTCCACCGAGCTCTCGGCCGATATCGACGAGGGCAAGATCGTCGCGATCACGACGAGCGTCACCGTCACCGACGACCAGGCGCGCGCGTTGATCGAGCAGGTCGGCAAGCAACTCCACGCACCGCCGGTGAAGGACGACTACGGCGACATCTACAACTGGGAGAAGCAGGCCGTGACCGCGAGCTACACCAGCGGGCACTTCCGGCTGATCGTCGGCAAATGAGCAGGCTCGAAACAGTTTCGAGCTTGCTCCCGAGCGCAGCGAGGTCGATCAAATGAAGCTGTCGACGATCCTCGCCGGCGCGGACGTCTCGATCCCGAGCGACCAGGCGATCGATCGCGCGGCCGCGCTCGCGGCCCAGCACGGCGCGAAGCTGATCCTCGTCCACGCGGTCGCGAACGATCAGCTCGGCCAGGACGAGAGCGACAACGACGTCGTCCAGAAGCTCGGCGAGGTCTCGGCCGCGATGGCCGCCGAGGTGACGAAGCGGCTGCGCGCGCGGCTCGACCAGCTCCGCGCGCAAGGGATCGACGCGGAGCTCGCGAGCGTCACCGGGGCGCCGGGCGAGGTCGTCGCGCAGCTCGCGCGCGATCACGCCGCGGAGCTGATCGTCGTCGGCACGCACGGCCACACCGGGATCTCGCGGTTCCTGCTCGGCAGCGTCGCGACCGCGATCCTGCGCCACGCGCCGTGCGACGTGCTGGTCACCCGCGGCAACGTCACGAACGCGCCGTTCAAGAAGCCGCTCGTCGCGGTCGACTTCTCCGCGGCGAGCAAGCGCGCGCTCCGCCACACCGCCGCGATCGCCGAGGCCGGCGCGCCGATCGAGATCGTCCACGCGTGGGAGCTCCCCGCTGGATCGTGGGGCGCGTCGTTCTTCGGCGTCGATCGGTTTCCGTGGTCGCAGATCCGCGACGCGGTGGTCGAGAGTGCGAAGAAGAAAGGCGACAAGCTCGTCGCCGAGAGCGCGAACCTCGGCCACCCGGTCCACGTCGAGCTGGTCCAGGGCGCGCCGACGCCGGTGATCACCCACGCCGCGGAGCGCGGCGGCCACGACCTGATCGCGCTCGGCACGCACGGCCATGGCGGGTTCCGCAAGCTCCTGCTCGGCAGCGTCGCGGAGGGCGTGATCCGTCACGCGCCCTGTTCGGTCCTCGTGGCGCACGGCGAGCACGCCGGCGACACGAACAAGTTCAGGAAGATCTAAGCGCCGGGCTCGAGCGTGAGCGCGGCGATCTTGTTGTCTTCCTTCGCCGCGTCATCCGCGCCCGGCAGCGCCTTCTTCTGCTCGGTGATGTTCGGCCATGTCTCCGAGCTCGGGGCCGCGTCCTTGAGGCTCGCCGGCCAGGAGGCCGTATCGACCTCGGCCACCTTCTTCGCGCCGGTCACCAGCGCGTTGATGTCCTTGTAGACCGCCCACTTGGTGGGCAGCTCGCTCTCCTCGAAGATCGCGGTCGTCGGGCACTCCGGCTCGCAGGCGCCACAATCGATGCACTCGTCGGGATGGATCGCGATCGAGTTCTTGCCTTCGTAGAAACAGTCGACCGGGCACACCGCGACACAATCGGTGTACTTGCACTTCACGCACGGATCAGCGACGACGTATGCCATGGCCGGATCTAGACACAACTCGCCGCGCGACGGAAGGAACCGGATCGCGGTTTTGCTCCTCGTGATCGGCACCGGATGTTCGAGCCGGCACGAGCCTGCCGGCGCCTCGGGTTCGGCTGGTTCGGCCAGTCCCGCCGTCGCGGCGGCGCCCGTGCCGACCGGCCCGATCGCCGACGACTACAGGGCCGACATCGAGAACCTCTGCGACGTTTTGAAGCGGTCCGGCGCCGATCAGCTGGAGCCGGCGCAGCGCAACCCGACGATCGCGATGTGGCTCGGCCCGAACATCAAGACGGCGGCCGGCCACGACTTCCTCGTCAAGATCGGGCCGATGCAGGGCCCCGACAAGGCGAAGGCGCTCGAGGACGAAGCGACGCGCGTCGGGATCGCGGCGTGTCCGCTCGCGGCCGAGTGGCGCGCCCCCGGCGCGGTCAATCCTCCTTGACCCCGGGCGCCTCGGGCGGGTCGAGGTCCGCGGACGCGACGTCCGCCGGCGCGGGATGAATGTTGTATTTCTTCTCGATCACGTCGTGGACCGCGTAGATGAGCGGCGTCACGACGATCGCGGCGAGCAGCTTCACGACGTACGACGTGACGACGATCGTGACGTAGCGCTCGAACCCGACCTTGCCGATCCAGATGAACGCCGAGATCACGATCGTGTCGACCAGCTGACTGACCGCGGTCGAGCCGGTCGAGCGCAGCCACAGGTGCTTGTTGCCGGTGAGCTTCTTCAGCAGGAAGAACACCCAGATGTCGATCAGGTTCCCGATCAGGAACGCGATCATCGATGCGATCTGGATCCGCGTTGCCTGGGTGAACACCACGCTGAACACGTGGGGGGTCACGCCGCCTGCCTCGTCCCACTTCGCATCCTGCGCGAACGACGCCCACGGCAGCTGGGCCGAGATGTAGATGATGCAGAACGTCAGGCCGACCATGAAGAACGCGAGGAACGTCACGCGGCGGACGACGGTGCGACCGTAAAACTCGTTGATGATGTCGGTGAGGATGAACGTAATGGGGAATGCGATCTGACCGGCGGAGAACACCCACTCGTGTCCGAACAGGGTGAACGACGTCAGCTTGCCGCCGATCAGGTCACCGACGACGAGGCACGTCATGAACACCGCGACGAGCGTGATGAACAGGTTGAGCCGGGCGTCGAGCTTCACGCGTGAACTGTGGCACAACCCCCGGTGCGAGATGTTGTGCGCCGCGCGCGGACCGTGCCACGATCGCCCGTCATGAGGTCGGGGCTCCTCTGCCTGCTTTGCGGGTGCAATCAGATCTTCGGATCGCACACCGTGGTCGAGGTCGACGCCGCGCCGGCGGACGCCGCGCCGTATCCGATGCTGGTGACCGGGATGAACGTCGACACGACGACCGGGATCACGACGACCCTGCCCCTGCCGAACGTCGCGGTCGAGATCGGACCGATCACGGCGGAGGCGCCGAAATCGGTCGATGTCGATCCGACGACGGGTGGCTTCGAGATTCCGTACATGCTGGCGCAGGTGCCGTATCGCCTCGTCTATCACCCACCGGATGGCGTGCCCGTCGAGATTCAATCGACGCTGCACGCCGCGCACTTCGTGGTGCCGAGCCTGGGTCGGCTCGACGCGGAGCAACCGCCGGGGAACGCGCAGACCGGCGACCTGCTCGCGCAGAGTAGCTACAACAACCTGCGAGTGGTCTCGACCGGGACGTGGGCGTTCCGATTCAGCGGCATGGTCGGCGGGATCGGCTCGTCGGTGACGTGGACCACGGCGTCGGATCAAGCCGACCCGATCACGTCGATGAGTGGCCCGCTCGAGACCCCGAACAGCGGCAGGACCGACAACGTGCTCCTCATCGACGGCAGCATCGCCACGCCCGAGGCCGCCGACGGCTTCGCGGTCGGGACGATGACGACGTTCGGTACGAGCGGGCTCGCGAACCTCTCGTTCGGCCCGTGGAAGAATACGACGACGCTCGGCGTGGCCCAGCTCCAATGGGACTTCGCCGCCGAGCCCGCGACGAATCAGCGACTGGTCGCCGCCTCGGGGATCGACGCCAAGGGCGACAACGGCACGCCGAATCTCCCGTTCGCCTACGGCGGCGTGTTCCCGACCACCGGCGTGGCGAACTTTCTCGAGACGGGGGCGCCGTTGCAGGTCGTGTCGCAACCCGACGTCCTGCACTACAAGTGGGCCGCGCGGGGCGTCGGCGGTCTCGGCGTGCCGTCGTTCGTCCCGCTGGCGAAGGTGAATTCACCGACGAAGGCGACGTTCATCGACATGTTCAACGGCACCGATCAGCCCGCGTATCCCACCGGGATCTACTTGCGGATGTCGATGACGCGGTTCACGGAGGGCATCGCGTTCACGTCCGGCCTCCAGACGGTCTGGCCGATCCCCGACGGGAATCCGACCAAGGCGAACGTCACGCTCGCGATCGGGCTGGCCTACAAGCCCGGGCAGCACATGATGCTGGGCGATCAAGACATCTGGGTCGATTCGACGACGCCACCCCACATCTCCCGGACCGAGCTGATCCCGTTCACCTACGCGACGGACGGCGTGGTCGACGACTGCATGGCGACGCTGTATCGCATCGACGGCACGTCGCTCTCCGCCGTGCGGCGATTCCTGTCCCAATCGCCCCCGTCGAGCGGACCCATCCTGATCGACCCATCCGCGTTCGATGCGACGCACCACTACGTCTTCGGCATCGCCTGCCACGCCGGCTTGCCGGGCGTCGCGACGTTCGGCACCCAGCTCGGCGGCGACTGGTCGCAGGTCGCGTATCCGTTCTCCGAGTCGATGCTCTACAGCTATCCGTTCGTCGTCCCGTAGTCGGACGACGCTGTCCGGCCACCGGACGTTTCGGACAGAGCCCCGCGAAGTTCCGCGCGGTTGGCGCGGCACGGGATGTGGATCACCGCGCGGCGGAGGTCCAGATGTCCGATGACAAGAAGAACAAGTCCATCGCCGAGGCAGTGCGCGCGATCCACAAGCAATTCGGCAACGGCTCGATCATGCGGCTCGACGGCAGCGCGGTCCAGGCGGTCGAGGTCATTCCCACCGGCTCGGTCGCGCTCGACGTCGCGCTCGGGTGCGGTGGCTTACCGCGCGGCAGGATCGTCGAGATCTACGGGCCCGAGTCGTCGGGCAAGACCACGCTGACGCTGCACGCGATCGCCGAGGCCCAGCGCGCCGGCGGCGTGTGCGCGTTCATCGATGCCGAGCACGCGCTCGACACCAGCTACGCGCGCCGGCTCGGCGTCGAGCTCGAGGATCTGCTGGTCAGCCAGCCCGATCACGGCGAGCAGGCACTCGAGATCGCCGACACGCTGGTCCGCACCGGTGCGATCGATCTGATCGTCGTCGACTCCGTCGCGGCGCTCACGCCGAAGGCAGAGATCGAAGGCGAGATGGGCGACTCGCACATGGGCCTGCAGGCACGCCTCATGAGCCAGGCGCTGCGCAAGCTGACCGGCGTGATCTCGAAGACCCGAACGACCATCATCTTCATCAACCAGCTTCGCCAGAAGATCGGCGTCGTCTACGGCAACCCGGAGACCACGACCGGCGGCAACGCGCTCAAGTTCTACTGCTCGGTCCGCCTCGACATCCGGCGCAAGAAAGCGATCAAGCGCGGCGAGGAGACGATCGGCAGCGAGGTGAAGGTGAAGGTCGTGAAGAACAAGCTCGCGCCGCCGTTCCGCGAAGCCGAGTTCGAGATCTTGTACGGGACCGGCGTCAACAAGGTCGGCGAGCTCGTCGACACCGCCGAGAAGCTCGGCCTCGTCGAGAAGTCGGGCACCTGGTACTCGTACGACGGCGAGAAGCTCGGTCAGGGCCGCGACAAGGTCATCGCTCACTTCGACGAGCACCCGCGCCTGCAGGAGCAGCTCCGCAGCGCGCTCGTCGCGCAGGCCAAGCGCCTCGCAGCCGGGCCGATCCCGGGTGCGATGGTGACTCCGCAGCCGGCGTCGCAGCCGAGTGCGTAAAGCTACTTGGTACTCATAGGACCGCGTAACTGTTGGTCCCCTCCGACCTTCCCGTCGGTAAATGATGCATTTGGTGGCAGTTCGAAACATCTCACGAGGCTTTGATTGACGATCGTGACGACCAGTTCCTAACCTGCAAGGCGTTGTGCCTCGCGTCCGTTCGGTACTGATCGTCGACGACGACAAGCGCGTGCTGCATTCCTGCGAGCGCAGCTTGAAGTCGGAGCGCGACGTCTACGTGACCACCGAACCGGCGCGCGCGCGCACGTTGATTCGCTCGTACAAGCCGGATGCTGCGATCGTCGATCTCCGGATCGGCGAGGAGTCGGGGATCGAGCTCATTCACGATCTGCGCGAGCTCCACCCCGGCGTCAAGATCGCGCTGCTGAGCGGATATCTATCGGTCACGGTGACGATGGCAGCGGTGAAGGCGGGCGCCGAGGTCGTGCTATCGAAGCCCGTGGGGGCGCGAGAGATCGTGCGCCACCTCGAAGAAGGCACCACGCCGGAGCCTGACATTCACGAGACTCCGACGCTGGAGCGGGTGGAATGGGAGCACATCAATCGCGTCGTCGCGGATACCGGGGGGAACCTCTCCGAGGCTGCCCGTCGTCTCGGGATCTATCGACAGACGCTGCAGCGGCGGCTGCAACGCAAGCCGCCGAAAGCAGGCCGTTAAGTGATCTCTCCGCAACTGCTCACCGTCCTCGCCGCCCACGATCCTCACACGGCGCTCCTCGCATCGCGCGTCGATCGGCTGGTGACGGAGGTCATCCTGTTCGACGACCGCGAACACTTCGCGGCGCGGCTCGTCGAGCTCGCGCGAACGCTGCCCCTCGTCGAGCGCACGCTCGATCTCGTCGGCTACACCGGCACCGACAAGCTGCTCGTGTTCCACGGCCGGCCGATGGATACCCGGATCGGCCGGGTGCGCGCGTACTACCGCGGCCTCGCCGACCAGGAGCTGATGCCGCGCCTCGGCGTGACTTCGGTCCGCCTTGTCGGGTGCACGACGGCGATCGGTGATCCGGCGCGCCGCACGCTGGCGATGCTGTCGGACATCCTCGGCGTAGAGGTCATCGGCACGACCGAGCTGGTCTCCGCCGAGAATTTTGGCCCGCCCGGCTTCCTCCCGCCGACGCCGTCGCTCTGGCCGCAGGGTCGCCTGCTCGATCTCGACGCGCTCCCGAGCGCACCGGTCGATGGCGCGCGCGAGCTGTCCCTCACGCAGGCCCGCACGTTGCTCGCGCTCGTCCGCCGCGACGCCGGCCTCGAGCTGCCCGGCCTGCTCGCCCTGCCCCACGACCACCTCGCGCTCCCCGCGGGGACCGGCGCGTTCCACCGCCTCGAGCTCCTGCTCGATCACGAGTACGTCCGCGCCGGCTCGACCGTGTGGCCCGTCGACGATCCGCGCGCGCTGCGCAGCATGCTCGATCGCTAGTCGTTGTGATCGCGTCGCGGTCGCGGTGACGGCTCAACTAGGAACACCCCCTAGTTCAGCGCGCGGTCGGCGATCAGCTGGTGCTCGACGAGCCGGTGGTAGATCCCACGGCGCGCCATCAGCTCCTCGTGTGCGCCCTGCTCGACGATCTGCGCGTTCTCGATCACGATGATCCGATCTGCGTCCCGCACCGTGCTCAGCCGGTGCGCCACGATGATCGTCGTGCGATCCGCCATGATCCGCGCGAGCGCAGTCTGCACCGCGGCCTCGCTCTCGGCATCGAGGTTCGAGGTCGCCTCGTCGAGGATCAGCACGCGCGGGTTCGCGATCAGCGCGCGTGCCAGGGCGATCCGCTGCTTCTGGCCGCCGGAGAGCTTGGTCCCGCGCTCGCCGATCACGGTGGCGTAGCCCTCGGGGAAGCCGGTCACGAAGTCGTGCGCGTTGGCGTCTCTTGCCGCCTGGACGATCTCGTCCTCGGTCGCGCCGTCCTTGCCGTACGCGATGTTGTCGCGGATCGATCCGGCGAACAGCACCGGCTCCTGCGAGACCATCGCCAACGCGCCGCGCAGGTCGCGCAGCGCGAGCTGGCGGACGTCGACGCCCTCGAGCCGGACGGTGCCGGCGTCGACGTCGTAGAACCGATAGAGCAGCGCGAGGATCGTCGACTTGCCGGCGCCCGACGGACCGACGACCGCGATGCTCTCGCCCGGCGAGATCTCGAGGTTGACCCCGGTCAGCACCGGCTGCTCGCGCCGCGCCGGATAGGCAAAGCTCACGTTCTCGAGCGAGATCTTCCCACGGCCCGCGGGGAGTGGGGTCGTGACCTCGGCGTCGCGGATGTCGGGCTCGGTATCGATCACCGTGAACAAGCGATCGGTCGCACCGGCGGCGCGCTGGAGCGAGCCCCACAGGCCCGCGAGATCGGCGACCGCGCCGGCGACGATGAACGTGTAGAGAAAGAACGAGGTCAGATCGCCGGCGGACAGATCGCCCGCGATCAGCGCGCGGCCGCCGAGCCAGACCACCGCGGCGATGCCGACGTAGCCGGACGTCATCGCGGTCGAGAAGAACCACGCGCGCCAGCGCACCAGGTCGAGCGTCTTCCGGAACGCGGCCTCGACCCCGCCGCGGTAGCGGTTCGCCTCGTGCTGCTCGCGGACGAACGCCTGGACCGTCGCGATCGCGCCGATCGACTCCTGGACCTGGCCGGAGACCTCGGCGAGCTGGTCCTGGACGCCGCGGGTCATCACGCGGATCTTGCGGCCGAACACCATCGTCGCGAGGACGATCGGCGGAACGATCGCGAGCATCAGGAGCGTCAGCTTGACGTCGATCACGAACAGCATGATCAGCGCGCCGATCATCTGGACCGCGTTGCGCGTCGCGATCGAGAGGTCCGAGCCGACGACATCCTCGACGACCGTGACATCCGACGCGAGCCGGCCGACCAGCTCGCCGCTGCGCCGCTCGTAGAACCACGCGAGCGGCAGCGTGATCAAGCGATCGACGACCATCGCGCGTAGATCGGCGACGACGCGCTCGCCGAGCCAGCTGATCGAGTAGTGGCGCAGCCACACGAGCACCGCGTTCGCGACGAACAGGATGATCAGCGCCAGCACGATCAGATCGAGATCGTGGGTCTGCTTCGAGTGCATGCCGACGTCGATCGCGTAGCGCGCGGCCTGGGGATAGCAGAGCGTGATCGCCGACGCGGCGAACAGCGTCACGACCGCGAGCACGAACCGGCCCCGGTGAGGCCGGAGCAGCGCGGTCAGCCGCCAGAGGACCGCGAGGCGCCGCTTGTCCTTCTTCGCCTTCTCGGGATCCTCGACATAGACGCCAGGCACTACAGGCATTGTACGGGTTCTCGTACTAAAACCCGCGGCATGCGTACCTGGCCGATCGTCCTGGCCCTCGCCGCTTGCGGCCACCATGCCTCGTTGCTCGACGGCGACCCCGCCGGCGCCGCCACCGACCAGCTGTGGGACCTCGCGCCCGACGGCACGGAGGTCGGGCTCGTCGCGTCGCCGAAGGCGATCGGGCTCGTGCTCGACGGCGTGACGACGGTCCAGCAGCTGATCCAGACCCCGGAGTTCGCGCCGATGAAGCCGACCGCGGAGGCGCTGATCACGGCGCTGGTCGGCGCCCCGAACGCCTCGCCCGGGGACGCCGGGCTCGCGCACGATCAGGGCTTCGCGATGTTCGTGACCACCGACGGCGTCCTCGGCGTGATGCCGGTCGGCGACCGCGACAAGTTCATGACCACCAAGCACGGCACCCGCGGCGAGGTCGACACGCTGAACGGCAACACGTGCAAGCCCGTCGGCGCGCACTACCTGTGTGCGACCAACCCGAAGCTGTTCGACCGCGTCGGCAAGGCCAGCCTGCGCGGCAAGGTCGCGCTCGCCGGCGGCCGCGGTGACGTCGAGATGTACGCGCCCCAGTTGCCGCTGTTCGGCGGGACCGGTGATCTCGCGGTCGCGATCGAGCTCGAGCGCGGAGCGCTGACGGCGCGCGGCATCTGGACCGGGGTGCCCGGCGGCACGCTCGGGATCCTCGCCGGCACCACGGCGCCGAAGCCCGACACCACGAACGCGAGCGGGTTTGTCAGCGCGGACGTCGCGAAGCTGCTCGCGAACCTGCCGGCGTTCCCGATCGCGGGCGGCGTCACCGCCGAGCAATTCGGCAAGTCGCTCGTCGGCCCGATCAGCGCCGTGATCCCGGCGGGCTCGGTCGACGTCCAGATCACCGCGCCCCTGAACGACATCGCCCCCGCGAAGACGCTGCTCGAGCACTGCCCGGAGCTGAACATCTTGCTCGATCTCGCGCAGGACCAGCCGAAAGATGCGTGCCGGTTCAAGATGCAATCGATCGAGCTCGAGGCGTGGGTCGACGAGCCGGCGAAGCTGCTGCGGGTCGGCGCGCATCGCGCCGCGGCGACGCCAGGTGCGCCGGCCGCGCTCACGCCGATCGGCGCCGAGCTCGCGCACGGCACGTGGACCGCGGTGTTCTGGGGCCGCGGCACGATGCTGAACCTCACGGGGATCGTGCCGAGCACCGACGAGATTCCGCCCGCCGGTGCGGCCGCGCTCCACGCGATCTCGCTCGTCAACGAGCTCGGCGCTGGGCTCGTGATCTCCGCCAAGGGCATCGAGCTCCGCGGCGTGCTGCGCACCGCGTGGGCAAACCCGCCCGAGCTCGCCGCGAAGCTGCTCGCGATCGGCGGCGCCGACATCGTCCACGGCGTGGCGACCGAGCCGGCGCGCGCGCTCGCGGCCGCGAACCCGAGCTCGCCGTTCGCCGGCGACTTCGCGGCGGGGCAAGGTGGCCTCCTCGTCCCGGCCGGCGCGATCAGCGTCGCGATGGCGATCATCCTCCCGGCGATCGAGTCGCTGGTCAGCGGGGGGGAGCCGGGGCCGCCGCCGTCGCTCGACGACGAGCCGCCACCGGGCGTGCCCGGCCCCTGAGCAACGATTACACTCCGACGATGCGCCGTTCGTGGTGGTTCGTCGTCGTCCTCGTCGCGTGCGGCCATCGCGCGCCGGCGCCCCCGCCACCCGCGCCCATCGCGCCGGTCGCGCTCCACGAGGCGCCGCCGCCCGCCCCGGCCGATCCGATCACGCCGCTCGATCCGCAGGTCGTCGTCGGTCACCTCCCGAACGGCCTGACCTACTACGTGATGAAGCACGCGCAGCCCGAGCAGCGCGCGTCGCTGTGGCTCGCGGTCAACGCGGGCTCGGTGCTCGAGGATGACGACCAGCGCGGGCTCGCCCACTTCGTCGAGCACATGGCGTTCAACGGGACGAAGCGGTTTCCGAAGTCGGCGATCGTCGACTACATCGAGCACGTTGGCATGGAGTTCGGCGCCGACGTCAACGCGTACACCTCGTTCGATCAGACGGTCTACCAGCTCACCGTACCGACCGACGACCCGGCGGTGTTGCTGAAGGGCGTCGACATCCTGCACGATTGGGCCGGGAGCATCACGTTCGATCCCGTGGAGGTCGACAAGGAGCGCGGCGTCATCCTCGAGGAGTGGCGGCTCGGGCGCGGTGCGTACGCGCGGATCGAGGACAAGCAGTGGCCCGTCGTGTTCGCGGGCTCGAAGTACGCCGAGCGGCTCGTGATCGGCTTGCCCGAGGTGCTGAAGACTGCGAAGCGCGACACGATCTACCGGTTCTACAAGGACTGGTACCGCCCCGACAACATGGCCGTGATCGCGGTCGGCGACTTCGATCCGGCGACGCTCGAGCGCGAGATCAAGGCGCGGTTCGGCGATCTCGCGAACCCCGAGAAGGAACGCCCGCGCACCACGATCGCGGTCCCGCACGACCAGCCGACCGCGGTCACGGTCGCGACCGATCCGGAGCTGCCGTCGACCTCGGTCGCGATCTACGACAAGCTCGATCACCGGCGCGAGGCGACGAAGAGCGACTTCCGGCGGTTCGTCGTCGAGGGGCTCTATCACCAGATGCTCGGTGCGCGGTTCAGCGAGCTCGCGCTCGATCCCGACGCGCCGTACCTGTTCGCCGGCAGCTCGACGGGCGACTTCGTGCGCGCGACCGATCTGTTCACGCGCCAGGCCCAGGCCAAGGACGGCAAGGCGCGAGAGACCCTCACGGCCCTGGTCAAGGAGGTCGCGCGCGTCGACAAGTACGGGTTCGTCGCGACCGAGCTCGAGCGCGCACGCCGGCGCGCCCTCGTCGAGGCCGAGAGCAACGCGGCGGAGTGGGACAAGACGCCGGCCACCGATCTCGCCGACGAGATCACGCGCAACTACTTCACCGGCGAGCAGATGGGCGGTCCGGCGCTCGAGCTCGCGTTGACCAAGGAGATCCTGCCCACCGTCACGCTCGCGGAGCTGAACCACCTCGCGCAGGCGTGGGCGAGCGACAAGGGTCGCGTGATCGCGCTGTCGGGGCCGCCGACCTCGCACCTGCCCGGCGCCGCGGAGGTCGAGAAGCTGGTCGCCGCCGCGTCGACCGCACCGGTCGAGATCTGGAAGGACGAGGGCGCGGACCGACCGCTGCTCGCGCATCCGCCGAAGCCGGGCACGATCACCGCGGAGACCCAGGATCCTGCGATCGCCGCGACGGTGTGGACGCTGTCGAACGGCGTGCGCGTGATCGTGAAGCCGACGACGTTCAAGCACGACGAGATCCTGTTCGAGGGCTGGCAGCCAGGTGGCACCTCGGTCCTGAACGACGCCGACTTCGCGCAGGTCCGGTTCTTCGGGCTCGTCAGCGCGATGGGGATCGGCGATCTCGATCCGACGACGCTCGACAAGGTGATGAGCGGCAAGGTCGCCGATGTCGCCGCCGGCTACAGCGAGCTGGCCCAGACCGTGACCGGGTCGGCGCGTCCCGCCGATCTCGAGACGATGATGCAGCTCGTCTATCTGCGGATGACCCACCCGCGCAAGGATGTCCGCGCGTTCACCGCGTGGAAGCACGACACGCTCGAGTGGGTCCAGCACCGCTCGGTCGCGCCGGAGTCGCAGTTCTGGGAGCAGATGGCGTCGCTGCAAACCAGCAACCATCCGCGCCACGTGCCCGAGACCGAGGCGATGCTCGCGAAGGTCGAGCTCGACAAGGCGCTCGCGGTCTACAAGGCGCGGTTCGGCGACTTCACCGGCTTCACGTTCGCGATCCTCGGCAACGTCGAGCTCGCGAAGGTCCGCCCGCTCGTCGAGACCTACCTCGCGACCCTGCCCGCGAGCGGCAAGGCGCCGCACTGGAAGGACATCGGCGTGAAGTGGGCGCGCGGCCCGGTCACGAAGATCGTCGTCGCCGGGACCGAGCCGAAGAGCTTCGTCTCGCTGACCTCGGTCGGCGACGACACCTACACGCTCGACGGAGCGCGCGACGCCGAGATCCTGACGAAGGTCCTCGAGATCCGCCTGCGCGAGATCCTGCGCGAGGACATGGGCGGCGTCTACGGCGTCAGCGTCAACGCCGCGCTCCAGCGCGAGCCGCGCGCCCGCCGCGAGCTCGAGATCACGTTCGGCTGCGATCCCAAGAACACCGACAAGCTCCGCGCCGCGGTGTTCGCCGAGCTCGCGCGGATCGGCAAGGACGGGATCGCCGACGAGTACCTCGCGAAGATCCGCGAGCAGCTCAAGCGCGAGCACGAGACCAGCCTGAAAGACAATCACTGGTGGATCGAGCAGATCCACGCCGCGTACTGGTCGGGCCTCGAGTTCGCCGCGCTGACCGACCTGAACGCCGAGCTCGCGCGCGCGACCAGCGCGAACGTCGCCGCCGCCGCACGCCGGTTCTTCGACCCGAAGCACTACATCCTCGGCGTCCTCCGCCCGAAACGCTAAGCGAGTCCGGGATCCGGGCTTCGTGCTCTCGACCGGCCTGCGAGCGATCGGGTGACGCCCGGCCCGCGAGCGATCGTTCCGCCGAAACTATCTCTCCGTGGCTTCGTGGTAATCCGACCCGCGGAGCGCCGGCGTTCACGGCCGCCGCTACAGGTTGATCACGGTCAGCGCGGGCGAGACGGTGCCGCCCGACGTCGTCATCGTCGCCCACGAGATCGCCCAGCCACCGGCACCGCCGCCACCACCGCCACCGCACGTGTCGGTGCCCGTCGCGGTCGTGCCGTCGAGCGCGCTCGACGACGAGCCCTTCGCACCGGGGAGCCCGCACGTGCCGCCGTTCGCACCGCCGCCGTTCGCCGCGGTGCCGCTCGGCTGCCCATCCTCACCCTGTGCGCCGAAGCCCGCGAACGGCGCGCTACCGCCGCCACCCGCCCCGTTCGCGGCGACCGTGCCCGAGGCCATGATCTCGACCTTGTGAGCGTCGAACCCGAGATATCCGCCCGCACCACCGCCGCCACCGCCCACGGCCGAGCCCTGCGGCGCGCCGGCACCGGCCGCACCGCCGGCGCGCACCGTGCCTGCGATGTGGAGGTCGCCGTTCACGGCGAGCTCGAGCCCGCCACCGCCGAGGCCTCCCTTCGCGACGGTGTTCGAGGTCGCGGGTGACTGTGCGCTGCTCCCTGCCTTGCCGCTGTCGGCGCCGTTGCAACCGCCGTGGATCGCCGCGGGCATCCCGGCTCCGTTCCCGCCGGCGCCGCCCGTGCGCGGACACGTGAACCCGCCCGTGCACATCTGATCGCCGGTCGCGCCGTCGCCGCCGCCGCCGTGATACGCGCCGCCGCCGCCACCGCCCGAGCCTCCCGAGGGTGCGGCATCCTGGCCGGGCGTCGCGGCGGAGGGACTCGCGACCGTGGCGACGGACGCGCAGGTCATCGCGCCCGCGCCGTGCTGGGTCGTCTGCTGGATGTGTTTCGTCGCGTCGATCTCGGTCGTGTGGCTACCCGCGTCGATCTCGCCGATCACGTCGAGCGTGTCCCACGATGCGATGATCAGCGGCTTCGGTCCGATCACGTTCAGCACCGCGCCGGCACCGACGCCGAACTTCGCGACCGAGAGCACGGCGATCGCGGTGTTGTCACCCTGCTGCAGCGTGATCGGCGAGTGGATCAACACGGTGTTGGTCTTGTCTCGCAGATCGCCGCCCCCGTTCGTGGTGTCGTACGTGTACGGACTCCCGCCGGCGGTCAGCATCTGCATCGGCCCCGGCGAGCCGAGCTCGCACGGCATGAAGTGCTGCGGGTGCCACAGCGTGCACGCCTCGGGCGCGTCGCCGAGCACCGCGTCGACCTCGAGCATCGCGTCGATGTCGGCATCGCTCCCGCTGGCGTCGGCGGGAGCATTGCCCGCGGGATGCGGAGAGAACCCGCATCCGACGAGGCAGAGCGCGAGCGTCGTCTTCACGGCTCCAAGGATCATACCGAAGCGTGAAGACGAACGGTGGACTACATCATTTGGTCGCGGTGGCCGGCTTGCGCACAGCCTCGTACACCGTCTTGGCGTCGAGAAAGCGCTTCGCCGCGGCGATCACGTTGGCGTTCGTGATCCGCGCGAGCGTCTTCGACGTGTCGGAGATGTCGTTCGGATCGTCGCCGAAGTGGAACGCGTTGAGCAGGCGCTGCGCCCAGAACCGGTTGGTGCGAAGGTCGGTCTCCCGGCTGCGCGTGTAGATCTGCCGGATCTTTGCCAGGTGGTCCTCGTCGGTGCCCTCCTTCGCGACCTTGACGAGTTGCGTCTTGGTCTCGGCGATCAGCTCGTCGACGCGCTCCGGCGCGCACCCGAACTGGATCGAGAAGCCGCGCTCTTGATGGGGCACGCGCGCGATGAAGCCGAACGCACCGACGCCGTAGACCCCACCCTTCTCTTCGCGCAGATCCTCGCGCAGCAGGTTCGAGAGCAGCTGGCCGAGGATGTAGACGTCGCGCTCGCCCTCCATCGACCACTTGTCGTCGCCGTGGAAGTCGAGCCGGACGGACGCCTTCGGCTCGATGCCGAGCGTGAACTCCTTGCGGACGACACCGGGAACCTTGCGGATCCCGAGATCCTTCTCCTTCTCGTGGCGGCCCTTGCTCGGGAGGCTCGCGAGGTAGGTCTCGACCATCGGCCGGATCTTCGCGAGATCGATCTCTCCGACGATCACGAACGTCCAGTCCGAGACGTCGCCCATCCGCTCCTTGTAGATCGCGATCGCGCGGTCCTGATCGACCTTCGCGTAGTCCTCGGGCTTCGGGAACATCCGCCGCGGATGGTTCTTGTATTCGGCCTCCTGCGATTGCTTGGCGTACTGGAACTCGGGCGAGCGAGCCTGGTTCGCGATCTGCTCGGCGCTGTTGGTCTGCCAGACCTTGAACTGTTCGACGTCCTTGCGCGGCGCGGTCATCCGCAGATACGCGAGCTGGAACAGCGTCTCGAGATCCTTGGCCGAGGCGTTGCCGTTCAAGCCCTCGCTCGTCTCACCCAGCGTCGGGAACAGCCCGATCTGCTTGCTCGCGAGCACCTTGCCGAGTGTGTCGGCGTCGAGCTCACCCGCGCCGCCCGACATCACGACCGAGGTCGCGAACCGCGCGTTGAGATAGTCCGCATCCTTGACGGTGGCGGTGCCACCCGGCGAGTCCGCGGTGAACGCGACCGAGTCCTTCTCGAAGTCACTCGGCTTCAGGACCACGCGCGCGCCATTGGACAGCGTCCACTCGTAGACGCCGATCTTGTCGTACGTCTTCTCCTTCACGATCTTGCCCGGCTTGGGCGGCGTCGTCATCAGCGCCGTCGGGATCGCCTTCTCCTCCCACGCTGGGATGTCGGCCTTCTCGACCTCGGCGATGATCTGCTTGACGCGGTCGTCGGTCGGCTTCGGCTGGCCCTCGGGGATCGAGATCGCGAACGCGCGGTTCTCGGCGCCGCCGAACGTCTTGAGATCGGCGTTGAGCTCGTCGACCGTGACCGTCGGCAGCATCTTCTTCGCGTGGTCGAGATCGGCTTGCGCACCGATCACCAGCTCGTTCGTGAAGAAGTTGCGGGTGAGCTCATCGGTGATGTCGCTGCTGTCGCGCGTCGGCTCCTGATCGGCTTGCTCCTCGGCCTGACGCAGGAGCGCGGTCTTCGCGCGATCCATCTCGCCCTGGGTGATGCCATGGCGCTCGACGCGCACGACCTCGGTCACCAGCGCGCGAAGGGCATCCTCGACCTTGCCGTTCTTGACCTGGGCCGAGCGAGTGAACCCGTCGATCTCGCGGACCTCCTCACCGATGCTCGCGAACGCGTTGGTGAACGGCGCGTCGGGCCGGCGGCCGAGGAGCGCGAACCGCTCGTTCAGGATCCGGGTGTAGAGTTGCTCGACGTAGAACCGGCGCAGGTCGGGGAGCGTCGAGGTCGACCGTGCCGGGACGAAGTTGTAGATCTCGACGCGCGCGGTCGGGAGCTCCTTGTCGGTCTCGATCGAGATCCGCGTGCCATCCGCCTTCGGCACGCCGCCCGTCGCCCGCTTGCGCTCCTTCGCCGGGTTCTTGAGATCCCCGAAGCGCGTCGCGATCTGCTTCTCGAGGTCGGCCGGCTCGATGTCGCCGACCGCGATCACCGCGAGGTTGTCGGGCCGGTACCAGTCCTTGTAGTAGCGGTAGAGCGCGGCGCGATCCGCCTTCTTCAGGATCTCGGGCTGACCGATCGTGATCCGATCCGCGTAGCGCGTACCCTTGAACAGCACCTTCGAGTGCTTGTCGAACAGCCGCTTGAACGCGCCGCGCCCGAGCCGCCACTCCTCCATCACGACGCCGCTCTCGCTCTTGACCTCGGCCTCGTCGTACGACGCGTCGCCGGCCCAGTCGCGGAGGATGTCGAGACCCTTGCCGAGGAACTCGGGCTTGTCCGTCGGAACTTCGAGCTGGTAGACGGTCTGCTGCCACGTCGTGTACGCGTTGAGGTCGGCACCAAACCGCATGCCGATCGACTGCAGGTAGTTGACGAGGTCCTGCTTCGGGAACCGCTTCGTCCCGTTGAACGCCATGTGCTCGTCGAAGTGAGCGAGGCCGCGCTGATCGTCGTCCTCGTCGACCGAGCCCGCGTTGACGGCGAGCCACAGCATCGCGCGCTTCTCGGGCTTGCCGTTCTTCATGATGTAGTAGGTCAGCCCGTTCGCGAGCTTTCCTTTCTTCACCGCCGACCACAGCGGCAGCGGCGCGACCTCGGGATTGCCCGCCGCCGTCGGCGCGACGCCACCGGCGGTGTCACCACTCGGTGGTGTCGGACCGGGCAGCGGTTCGGGCTTCGGCGTCGACCCACCGCACGCGAACAGCGTGACGGCGAACAGCGCCAGCGGCGACCAGATCGAGAGCGTGCGATTCATGCGCGGACATTGGCACGAGTCCGCGGGGATCTCACGCGATCTGTCGCCGGTACGCAGGTGTCAGTCGCCGCCGGGCAGATCGGACGGCATGTCACCCACGGGTGCCGGATCGAACAAGGCTGCCAGCTCGTCTGCCTTCTTGGCAGCGTCGCGGCGGCCGAGCTCGATCAGCTCTGCACAGTAGTTCCCGTCGAACATCAGGTACGACAGCAGATCGTTCTCGTGCGCGGCCTCGCCGGCGGTGAGCTGCTTGATCACCTGGCGCGCGATCACACCCTTCACCTTCATCCGGCCGGCGCGCACGAACTCGGCGGCGATCGCACCGATGTCCTCGGACGGGCGGATGTGCGTCGCGTGGATCCGGCGGAGCGGCGCGCCGCGCAGGCGCACGAGCTCGTGGTTCATCATGTCCAAGAACTTCGCGCCGAACGACGCCTCGCCCGCCTCGAGGATCAAGTTGATGCGCTGCATGCGCATCAGGTCGTACTCGGTGTGATCGAGGAGGAGGGCGTTGAGCGCCTTGCCGGCCAGGAACAGCGGCTTGGGATACGCCTCGGTCCGCTCGCGCTGCATCGCCTTGGGCTCGGGCGCGACGTGCTTGAGCGAGACGAGCAGCAGGCGATCCGCGCCGAGCCGGATCGCGGGCGACATCGGCGTGTTCTGGCGGAGGCCGCCGTCGGTGAAGTATTCGTCGCCGATCTTCACGGCCGGGAACAGCATCGGGATCGCCGCCGACGCGAGCACGTGGCGCGGACCGATCCGCGCGGCGCGGTGACGGACGAACGGATCGCGACTCCACTCGCGCGGCACCGGCTCGGCGCTCGACAGGAACACGACCGTGTGGCCGGTGCCGACGTGGGTCGCCGACACCGAGATCGCGTGGAGGTGGCCCCCACGCAGCGAGCGCTCGATCCCGCGCCACGGGATCGTGCGAATCACGAACCGCTCGAGCCCGCTGGTGTCGAGCAGGCCGCCGTAGCGGAACGAGCCGGGCGGCGGCGGCGGTGGATCGCCGCCGAGCATCAGCTTCGCGCCGCGCCACAGGTCGCCGGCCTGGAGGCCGATCAGGTCCTCGAGCTGGAGCGAGCGCCAGGCCGTCACGATCTGCTCGGCCTGCGACGCCGGGTCCGACATCGTCGCCGCGAGGAACGCCGCGTTGATCGCGCCGACGCTGGTCCCCGTGACGATGTCGATCGGGACGTGCCGGCCCAGCTGCTTCGCCAGGTCGGTCCGGATGTAGTGAATGATCCCGGCCTCGTAGGCGCCGCGCGAGCCACCGCCCGACAGCACGAATCCGATCTTGGGCCGAGCCTTGGGTCCCAGCTTGGACAACCCGCTCATTGTCGCGTCTTGGCGTAGGTGGGCGCAACCATTCGCGTGTGACGATGTCCTAACCCCATGCGTCTCGTCGTCTGTGCGCTCGCCCTGGCGTCCGCCACCGCCGCCGCGGATCCCATGCTCTACGAGTGGAACGCGGGCACCCCGCTGCGGCCCGCCGAGGAGCTCCGGCTCGGCGCGTGCGCGATCGACGCGACATTTCGGGGCGCGATGGTCGAGCTCGAGCTGCGGCAGAAGATCTCCAATCCCGGCCCGGGCGAGCTCGCGGCGGCGTTCGAGGTCGAGCTCCCGCAGGCCGCGTCGCTGATCGGCGTCGCGGTCGATCGGGTGACGTCGATCGGCGTGCCCGTCAATCCGCCGAAGGAGCTGGTCGACTCGCCCGACGTGCTGGCCGCGGACCCGGCGCTCGCGGTACGCGTGTCGACGGAGCAAGGCCGGTCGCGGTACCGCGCGATCCTCCGGCCGGTCCGCGGCGAGATCACGCTCGCGCTGCGCTGGACCGAGGTCGCCGACATCCACGACGGCGCGATGCACGCGAAGCTGCTCGGCCGGATCGACGGCTCGGCGTGCGTGGTGGCGACCCGCGTCCTGGTCGGCACCGGCGTCACGGCGAAGCCGCCACCACCGTTCACGATGACCTCGAGCGATGCGGCGATCGACGTGCCGCTCGAGGTCGCGGGCAAGGAGCCCGTCGCGTGGCTGCAGACCGCCGCGCTCGGCGACGGCCAGGTCGCGCAGGCGCTCACCGTGATCGCGCCGGCGCTCCGCGCGGACACCGGCCCGCATCGCGTGCTGTTCGTGATCGACACGTCGCGCAGCATGGACCTCGTCGGCCGCGGCAATGTCCGCAAGCTGGTCACCGCGATCGGCAACGCGCTGCCCCAGGGCTCGACGGTCGAGGCCATCCTCTACGACCACACGGCGGAGCGCGTGTTCAAGATGTGGAAGCCGAACCCCGGCGGCCTCGACGAGGCGCTCGCGAAGCACGCCGCGCTCAACGGCAGCGACCTCGCCGGCGCGCTCGCGCTCGCGAAGCAGGCGCTCGCGGAACCCGGTGCACCGCGCGGCCAGGCGATGGTGATCTCGATCAGCGACGGCGTGCTCGGCGGCGTCACGCCCGCGGCGCTCGCGACGGCACTCGGCGGCAAGCTCGACGCGCTCGACTTCCACGCGCTCGTCCTCGATCCGCACGGCATGCGCACGCAGGACGGCGACGCGCTGCGCGGCCTGGTCACCACGTACGGCGGCTCGTACGTCGAGGTCTCGATCGACGAGCTCGACGAGGCGATCGCCGGCGTCGCGAGCTGGCTGCGACCGGCGTGGCAGGACCTCGCGGTCGCGGGCTGGACGCTCCCCGCCGAGGTTCGCGCCGGCACCGGCTTCACGGTCACCCGGATCGCGGGAAAGCCCGGCGCGCTGACGCTGAAGGCGCGCGGCGACGCGGCGGTCACCGCGGCGGTCAGCCCGCTGCCGGCCGCACCGATCGCGCAGCTCGTGCTCGCGCCGCTCGACGACGACGACTTCGGCATCGGCGAGGCCGGCGAGAAGGCGCGCGCGAAGCTCGCCCGCCGGTTCCCCGCCGCCGACGACGAGCACGACCTCGCGGTCCCCGCGACCCAGGGCCGGATCGCCGCGCAACGCCGCCAGTTGCTCGCGAACGGCGGCTCGTACACCCGCACGGTCGACTTCGCCGATCCCGCGTTCGTGCCGTCGATCCACATCGGCACGACGACGGTCAGCGGCGGCAGTGCGCTCGACCGCACGATCATCAAGCGCCTGCTCGTCGATCAGCTCCAGCCGCACGCCTACGCCTGCTACGCGCGCTCGCTCGGTCGAATGGTCGCGCTCGCCGGCACCGCGACGTTCACGGTCGAGCTCGCGCGCGGCGAGGTCACGCGCGTCGCGGTCGGCGGGTTCGAAGCGAACCCCGAGTTCGCGACCTGCCTCGTCGAGGCCGCGTACGGGATGGCGCCGCCGATGCCGACGCCCGGCTACAACACCGACGATCGCTCGGTCGTGAGCTACGCGCTGACGTTCAGCATGCGCGACAAGCAGCCGTCGGTCGCGGCCGGCGAGACGACGACGAACACCACGGACGAGACCCCGGCGACGACGCAGCGGCCGAAGCTGCAGGTCGATCCGTCGACGTCGCTCGGTGGTTTGAAGCCGACGCCTTGACGCTATGCTTCGCGGGTGAAGTGTTGTGCCCGCTGTCGCCTGCTCCAGCCGGACGGCGGCGCGTGCATCGAGTGCGGCGCGGCCCCGCTCGTCGAGCCTCGCGCGCTCGCGAGAAAGGTGATCACGGGCGTCACCGCGGTCGGAAAACCGCCGCCGACGGGTTGGCGCGACAAGCTCGCGCTGTGGACCACCGCGATCGCGACGACCGGGGCGCTGCTGCTTCCGATGCTGCTCGAGAATGGCACCTGGCTCCTCGCGCCGCTCGGCGTCGCCGCGTTCGGGTACGGCAAGCAGTTCTGGCGCACCAAGCTGCGCCGCACCTCCCGCGTCCCCGCGATCGCCCTCCCCGAGCCTCCAGTCGGCGAGCCGTTCACCGCGGCGGTCGCGGGCCACGAGCGGCGGATCGCCGGGCCCGCCGACGCGGTCGCCATCACGACGACGTACCTGTTCGACGACAAGGTGATCCTCCGGCGCAGCGAAGCCGTGCCGTTCTGGCTGATCGAAGGCGACCGGCGCGTCCTCGTCGACGGCGCGCTCCACATCACCGCCGTCGCGCCCGAGTCGGGCGAGCGAACCACGGCGGTCGCCGAGCTCGACGCCCTCGGCGTCCCGCTGCGCGCGCGCGATCGAGCGCGGGTCGCGATGGTCCGCGCGGTGCTGCGGCCCACCGATCGAGTCACCGCGATCGGCGTGATCGAGCCGCGCCAGTTCTTCGCGGGCAGCTATCGCGATAACGTCGTCGACGCGCTCACCGGGTTGGCCGGCCGGCCGATCTGGCTCGCGAAGCGGTGAGCGCTACGGCTGAGGGCCGGTGCCCGGGTAGCCGGTGAGCTCGCCGGCATCCGGCGTGATCACGGTCGGTGGCGGCGGGACGGGAGCCGCGGCGTCCGGTGCCACGATCGTCGGGATGCCCGGCGGCGGCGCGGGCTCCGGCACGCCGGCGTCGATCTGCTCGTCGGGGATCGGCTCGAGCCGCGCGTGGATCACGCCGCTCGTGATCGGGACGAACCGGTAGCGCGCGACCGCATGGCCGGAGAGGACGAACGTGAACTCGTGCTCGCGGCCATCCGCGGTGCCGTTCCAGTACGCCGGGGTCGGGCCGAGCGGCATGCCGTCGACCGCGACCTGCGCGCTGTTCGGGGTCGAGCGCAGGATCACGTCGATCGGATGGCTCGGGCGGTTACTCGGCGGTGCAGGCCGATCGACGCGGACAGCGTTCGCCGCGGGATCCGTCGTCACCGGCCCGAGCGGACGCGCGGCCGGCGCATCCATCGGGATCACCGGCTTCGGTGCCGGCGCGTTCGAGCCGCTCGAACAACCGGCGACCGCTGCGACGACGAGCCAGCGCATGCCGGAGCAATAGCATGGCTGGAGCCCGCAGGCGGGCTCGCAGCTCGGCCTTAGTGGTGATGGGCCTTCGCCGCGTTCTCGATCTTCCGGCGCTGCGCCTCGTCGAGGACGCGGCGTGCGCCGTGCCACGCGAGGATCCGCGCCTTGCGGATCTGCGCCTCCTGCTGCGTCACCGCGTCGATCGCGCGCGAGATGTCGGCGTCGCTCGTCGCGGCGTTCTCGAGCGCCCGCTGCAAGGTCTCCTCGGCCTGGCCGAGCTGCCGCCTCGCCGCCTCGACCTGACGATCGCTGTCGGCGCGGAGCTTGCGGATCTGTTCGCGCTGCGGGCCCTTGAGCGAGACGTCGCCGAGCTGGCGCACGGTGTCGTCGGAATCGTCCCGAATGTCGACGTCGGGCGCGGACGGGAGATCCGCGTCGTCGTCGCTGTCGCTGTCGTTGTCGTCATCGCTGCCGTGGAAGTCGAACTTCCAGCCCTTCTTCCACTTCTTCTGGGCGTCCTTGCCCATCTTCTGGCCGAACTTCTCCATCTCCTTGCCGAACTGATCCATCTCCTTGCCGATCTCGTCGCCCATCTTGCCGAGCTCGTCGCCGAGCTGGTCGAGGTTGTTCGCGTCGAGGTGGGCGAGCCGGTTCTTGACGGTCGAGCTGACCTTCTCGATCCGCTTGATCAGCTTCTCCTTGACCTCGCTCGGGAGGTCCGAGGTCTTGATCGAGTCGACCGCGGAGCGGATCGAGTTGTCGACGAGCTCGTCGACGCCGTCGAGCTGGATCTTGCCGCCGTGGATCTGCACGTTGATCCCGCTGCCGGCGTGCGGTGGCGGCGTCGGCGGAACCGGTGGAGCGACCTGCGCCCGCGGGACGGGCGGCACCGGCGGCACGGGCGGCACGGGCCGGACCCGCGGTGTGGGGCGTGGATCGGCCTGCGCGACGACCACGGTGCGTTGCCAGTCGTTCCCGTAGTGGCCGACGTCCGCGTGACTGAACGAGCTCCCGAACAACACGCCGCCCGCGAGGAGCGACGGCAAGATGACGAACAGCTTCTTCATGGCTCTTGTCCTTTGAGCACGCCCTTGTAGGGCTTCAGAGACTTCTCGATCCGGCCCCAGTGGGCCGTGACGTGACGGCTTTGCTCGACATCCGCGAGGTGAACGAGCGCGCGAACGTCCTCGTCGATTTCCTGCGTGACCGGCGGCGGCGGCTGCGGCATCTCCAGCGCCTGGAGGTGCTCGAACACCTCCGGCGGCACGTACGCGATCGACGCGGGCTCGGGCTCGCGCATGACGAACATCGCGACCGCCGCCGCGGCGGCCACCGCGAGTCCGCCGCCCATCGCATAGCGCCGCTGCCGGCGCACCGCGAACCGATGTTGCGCACCCGCGGTCATCCGCGCCGCGAAGCCCATGCCGGGATCCGCATCGCGCTTGACCACGGCGAGCTCGACGGGCAGCGCGACGAGGCGCTTGCAGTGCGGGCACTCCGCGGCGTGCTCGGCAACGTCGTCGAGCGGTTCGCCGAGCGCGATCCGCTCGGCCACTTGATCGCAGGTCTTCATCGGTGCTCCTCCATCAGATCTCGCAGCCTTGCGAGGCCGCGTACGAGATGCGTCTTTGCGGTGGCCGGTTCGACGCCAAGCAGATCGGCGATCTCGCCGACCGGCAGGTCGTGGCCGTAGCGCAGCACGAGCGCGGTGCGCTGCTGCGACGAGAGTTGCTCGAGCCTGCCGAGCAACGCGCCGAGCTCTTGCTGGACCGCGAGCTGCTGCGAGGCCTCGGGCGCCGCGATGCCGTGCATCCGCTCTGCGATGTCGTCGCGCGGCGGCGCGAGCTCGGCGGCGGTCGACGGCGCCGCGGTCGGTTCGGTGCCGTTCTTGCCACCCGGCAGCCAGCCGAGCAGCGCGCGGCGCAGCTTGCGGCGGCGCAGCGTGCGGAGGCACATCGTCGTGACGATCCGGAGGAACCACGCGGGTGCGGCCTCGGGGTCGCGCAGATCGTCGAGCGCCTCGCACGCGCGGGCGAGCGCTTCCTGGACCGCTTCTTCCGCCTCGGCCCGGTTGCCGAGCAGGTCGTACGCCACCGCGTATGCCTTCCGCGCCGGCCCGGTCGCGAGGTCCGAGAGCAACCTGGCTCTCGCATCTACCCGCCCGGCCACGTTCAGCCGTCCGCCTGTGAGGGACATGTTTCGCACGCTGCGGATAAGGAGCCTCGACGAGCGTGCACGGTGGACATCTGTATCAGGCCACGGATTTTCATGTAGTGTCGAGTAGATGGACATCTCGAGCAGGCGTATGGCGCTGGTTCTCGGTGGGTTCACCCTCGGGCTCCTCGTCGTGATGGTGGTGATCTCGCTGATCACGGGCGCGAGCCAGGAGGTCCACGAACATTTCGCACTCCCCGAGGTCTACGGCTTCCAGCTGATCTCGCACGCCAGCGCGCTGCGCGCGGTGTTCGCGCTCGACGTCGCGTTCCTCGCGCTCTACACGAGCTTCTTCGCCGCGCTCGCGCGGTACCTCTGCGAGCGCGGCCGGCCGTTCGTGAAGCTCGCCCTCGGCTTCATGATCGCGACCGCGGCGCTCGACGTCGTCGAGGACCACCACATCCTGACGATGCTCGACGCGGCCGAGAAGAACATCCTGCCGAGCGCGGCGGAGATCTCGGCGCAGGCGGTGTTGAGCTCGACGAAGTTCTCGGTGTCGTACGTCGCGCTCGTCCTGTTCGGGCTCGCGATCCCGCGCGACACCAAGCTCGGCTGGGCGCTCTGCCTGTTCCTGACCGCCGGCACGCTCGCGTCCGGCGTGGTCGGCTACGCGCTGCCACCGTCCGCGCAGGCCAGCTTCGACGGCGGGCGCTGGGTCGGCTTTCTGATCGGGTTCTCGCTGGCGCTCGCGTGGTTGCGCAGCCAGCCCGAGGGCAAGCTCACGCCGCTCGCACCGACACTGTGAAGCCGATCCGGGCGCCGCCACCGGGGCGCTCGGAGATCCACGCGCCGCCGCCGTGGGCGACCGCGATGCGGGAGACGAGCGCGAGCCCGAGGCCGAGCCCACCGCCGCTGCTCGGCGAGAACGCGCGGAACGCCTCCTCGCGCTTGTCGGCGGGAACGCCGGGCCCTGCGTCGTCGACCTCGACCGCGATCTGCGCACCGCGGCGCTCGATCTTGATCCCGACGACGCCACCGCCGTGGACCTTCGCGTTGTCGACCAGGTTTGCGACCGCGCGGCGCACGAGCGTCGGATCGACCGACGCATGGACGTCGCCGTCGGCCGCGATCGCATCCGCGGCGACGCCGGACCCGGTCGCGACATCCGCCGCGAGCTCGCCGAGATCGACGTCGCGCCGGTCGAGCGTGCCGAACTCGAGCCGCGACGAGGCGAGCAGCCGGCCGACCAGATCGTCGAGCACGAGGACCTCGCGCTCGAGCTCGTTCAGCGGCTCGAGCTTGCCGGAGTCGCGCGCGGTCTCGACGAGCACGCGCATGTGACCGAGCGGCGTCCGCAGCTCGTGCGAGACCGCGGCCAGGAGCTGGCGCTGATCGCTGAGCTGGGTCTGGATCTTCGTCGCCATGTCGTTGAGCGCCTTCGCGAGCAGGCGCATCTCGCCGCTGTGATCGAGCGGATCGACGCGGGTCTCGAACTTGCCCTCGCCGATGTCGGTCGCGGCCTTGATCGCGAACATCATCGGCCGGGTCAGCCGGAACGCGACGCCGCCCGACACCGCAGAGATCAGGCCGAACGAGATCGCGTAGTACCACCAGTGCGCGAACGGCCACAGGTACTGGCCGACCGCGACGCCGCCCGCGAACAGGATCGCGAACCACGTGAACATCCGGCGGCGCATCCGCGACATCAACCACCACGGCATCCAGCGCTGCCGGTCGGTGGTCTTCATCCACATCTCGCGCTCGGCGTGCATCTGCTCGAACCGCTTGCGGCGGTGCTCGTGCCGGCGCATCCGGTGCTCGACGCGATGACGATCGTGCGCGCGCATCCGGGTCTCGCCGAGCGCGAGCGAGAACACCTCGCAGTTGCCGAACTTGACCGTGCCGACGACGAGCACCCGCGGCTTCGACGGATCGATCGTCGACGTCGTGGCGCGGTGCTGCATCACGTTGCCGGCGCTGGTGTCGACCTGGATGTCGACCGCCATCGTCTCGGGCACCGTGATCTCGACGTTGCCCATCTTGACGTTGACGCGGATCGTCGTGAGGCCGGGGTTGAGCCGCGCCTCGCGGAGGTCGAGCTCGACGTTGCCCATGAAGCACTGGACGTCGAGGTTCTGCGGCACCGACCAGGCGCCGCGGCGCTCGGCGTTGCCGAGCTTCACGCGGATCTCGTCGTGCTCGAGGACCGGGTCACTATCGCGATAGGGATTCATTCGTCCGCCGATCGAGCGAGGGTGTAACCGATGCCGCGGACCGTGCGGATCCGCTGCGCGGCGTCGTCGCCGAGCTTCTTGCGCAAGCGCGAGATGTGGACGTCGACGGCGCGCTCTCCGACCGCCACGTCGCCGCGGCCGGCGAGGTCCATGAGCGCGCTGCGCGGGACCACACGGCCGGCGCGGCGCAGGAGTGCGAGGAGGAGATCGATCTCGAGCCCGGTGAGCTCGACCGGCTTGCCGTCGACCCACGCCTCGCGCGCGGCCGCGTCGACGGTGATCCCGGCGGCGGTCAGCTTCTCGGCGACCGCCGCCGGATCGGCGCGCCGGACCACCGCGCGGAGCCGGGCGAGGAGCTCGCGCGGCGAGAACGGCTTCGCGACGTAGTCGTCGGCACCGAGCTCGAGGCCGACCACGCGATCCGCCTCGTCGCCTCGCGCGGTCAACATGATGACCGGCGTGCGGTGCCCGGCGTCGCGGATCTTGCGGAGGACCGCGAGGCCGTCGATGCCGGGCATCATCACGTCGAGGAGGATCGCGTCGAACCCGCCGGCGACCAGGTGGTTGAGGCCCGCCTGGCCGTGGCTCGCGTGGATCAGCGTGACGCCCTGCGGATCGAAGTAGCCGAGCAGGAGCTCCGCAAGGCGGGCGTCGTCGTCGATGAGGAGCACGCGCACGGGGTTATTCTCTCACACGCGGTAGGGGCTGCCGCCACGGCGCCACCAGCCCGAGTCGAGGAGCTCGGCGAGCTGCTCGCGCTGCTTGTCGTCGAGGATGGCGTGGACGTTGCGAACCGCTTCGAGGATCGCGGCGCGGGCGTCGCCGGTGGCGGCGTCGACCCGGCCGAGCACGGCGCCGAGCGCCGCGTCGTCGAGGATCGGGCCGCGAAGCGCCGCCGCGAGGTCACCGCGGACGTCCTTGAGGCCGTACTTGGTGTCGCGCAGCTTGGTACGGAGCTGGTCGAGCTCGCTCACGATCGCGCGCTCCTGGGCGGGCGAGCAGTCGAGGCGCGACAGCATCATGTAGAGACCGCGGCGGCTGTAGCCGTGATGGCCACCGTGCCAGCCGTGCTGCCACGGGGGGCCGAACCCGCCGTGGTGCCCGTGGGCATAGCAGTGGTGATAGCAGCGAGCGCGACGAACCGCGACGAAACCGAGGATACCGAGGCCGAGTGCGAGGCAGATCATGATGGGGTCCTTTCGCTAGTCCAGGATGGCGACCTCGTGTTTCGCGACCGCGCGACTGTTCGTGAAGAAACCTTGCAGCTGGTTTTGTCCGCCGGATCACGGACATGCGTGTCCGAGGGCTGGACGGCTCGGACAGCCCGCCGCGCGATTTCACGGAGTTGCGGTTGGCGCGGATCGTGGTGTTGCAGCGCGCGTGGCCGCCCTCATTCGCTCCAGCACGCTGGTCGGGATCGACGCGGTTCCGGTCGATGTCGAGTGTTCGATCGTCGCGAACCAGCTTCCCTCGTACAACGTCGTCGGCCTCGCCGCTCCGTCGGTGAAGGAGAGCAGCGTCCGGATCCGCAGCGCGCTGCGCGCCGTCGGTCACGACATCCCGCTCAAGCGCGTCGTCGTCAACCTCGCGCCCGCGGATCTCCGCAAGCACGGCTGCGCGCTCGATCTGCCGATCGCGCTCGCGACGCTGATCGCCGACGACCTGTTCGAAGGCTCGCCCCTGGATGGCCTCCTCGTCCTGGGCGAGCTCGGCCTCGAGGGCCAGCTCCGCAAGGTCAACGGCGTGCTGGCCGCGGCGATGCTCGCGCGCGAGCGGAAGCTGCGCGGCGTGATCGTGCCCGAGTCGGTCGCAGCCGAGGCGCTCGTCGTCGAGGGCCTCGAGGTCTTCGGCGTCGCGCACCTCGCACAGATCATCCGCGCGCTGTCGGGCGAAGCCGAGCTCCCGCACGCCGGCCCGCCCGCACGGCGGCGGCGCCGCCGCCTTCGCCACAGCGAGCTCGTCGACATGGCCGAGGTCCGCGGCCAGCACGAGGCGCGGATGGCGATGGAGGTCGCGGTCGCCGGCGGTCACAACCTCCTGCTCGCCGGTCCGCCCGGCACCGGCAAGACCATGCTCGCGCGCCGGATGCCGACCGTCCTGCCGACGATGACCCGCGACGAGGCGCTCGAGACGACGAAGATCTACTCCGCACTCGGCCTCGTCGAGGGTGGCCTCGTCGAGGAGCGGCCGTTCCGCTCCCCGCACCACACGATCTCGACCGCCGCGCTCCTCGGCGGTGGCTCGCAACCGCGCGCCGGCGAGATCTCGCTCGCCCACAACGGCGTCCTGTTCCTCGACGAGCTCCCCGAGTTCTCGCGCGCCGCGATCGAAGGTCTCCGCGAACCGCTCGAGGAGCGCGCCGTCTCGATCAACCGGATCCACGGCATGCTCCGCCTGCCCGCGTCGTTCCTGCTCGTCGCCGCGGCGAACCCGTGCCCGTGCGGCTGGCTCGGCTCCAAGGTCCGCGAGTGCATCTGCTCGCGCGGCCTGATCGAGCGCTACCGCGCGCGCCTCTCCGGCCCGCTGCTCGATCGGATCGACCTTCAAGTCCAGGTCCAGCCCGTCGACCTCAAGCAGCTGCGCTCCAACATCGTCGGCGAATCGTCCGCCCAGATCCGCGAGCGCGTCGTCGCCGCACGTGAACGCCAGCTCGCACGGCTCGTGCCCTTCGGCGTCAACTGCAACGCCGAGATGACGAGCGCGATCATGCGCGCGACCTGCCCGCTCGACGCTACCAGCGAAGCGAAGCTCGAGCAGATCGTGCTCGCCAAGCAGACGCTCACCGCACGCTCGATCGATCGCCTGATCAAGGTCGCGCGCACGCTCGCCGACCTCGACGGCTCGGACTCGATCACGTCACATCATCTCGATCACGCCGCCGATTTCCGCACGAGCGATCCGCTCTCCGATCCACTGCTCGAGCTGGCCTACACGCCCGACGCGCCGCGCGCTCCGCCGATCCCGCCGGGGTTCGTGCCGTCGGTGCCACTCCATCGCACCGGTCCGCCGCACGAGCCACCCATGCCCGACTGATCCCACAACACGCTCGCCAAGGAACCCCATGTCCCCGCTCGCCCACAAACTCTATCGCCAGCTCCGCAAGCACCTGCTCGCCGGCAAGCCCTCGATCACCTACCGCCA
>Ga0307509_10001657_pt1 | contig 37300 bp, 29 predicted proteins | sample 10_EM_MG_FD_202245 | JGI IMG/M metagenome (GOLD analysis project Ga0307509, IMG submission 202245) | Populus trichocarpa ectomycorrhiza microbial communities from riparian zone in the Pacific Northwest, United States - 10_EM | ecosystem: Host-associated > Plants > Roots > Unclassified | place...
TGTCTCACCACCACCACAAAAGATACAGCCCTGTAAGACGGAATGACATAGGAAGGAAGACGCTTTAGACAAAGCCGTTGTTCGCCAGTGAGAACAATGGAAGATAGTAACATGAAATTCAACAGGGGACGGCAGTCGCAGTACGAGTGATATCACATGATGATATAATGATTCGTTCAGAGGTGCATAATTTCAATTTTGGCTAGTACCGGAGGTCTAAGCTATAGGACTATAGTCCCCTACAGTACTTATCTTTCGGGATGTAGCATGTCCTAGCGCCCCCAAAATGACGGGCTATGAGCTATAGACCGTCCGACCCCAACGATGGACGGACTGGACGTGTGGGAACAATAGAGGAGGGGCACAGAACGGTATTCTAGTTGATGAGATATGGGCCTACGGGCAGTATCTGCTGAGGCGTGATACAATATTGGATGATGCGGAAAAGGATGGGGGAAAGAAATCTTAACACTCTGCCGGTAGTCCTAACGGCCGGGGGGAACAACATAATTCCGAAAACCAAGCTCTTGCTGCGAGAAGGTGTGTGGTAGAGCGATAAGGCTATCATGTATCATGGGGAGGGTAAGGCTCCGCCTGCGTCGTGATTGTTGACTAGCTTGAGGGTAGATATCCCCGCTGCAATGAGGATCTCGTGGGAGTATGCCTCGGTATCGCAGTGAGGACTTTAAAACAGCCGAGCTGAGCCCAATATTGCTCTTTTTCTCACTCATGGTTGGGGGGTTAGGGTTTTCTTCATGGACGGAGGTCCACCACTGGAGTTGTTGTGTTATCCAATGTGGGAAATGGGATGGAAATTTAATAGTTTTGTAGTGTAGATACTCTTCGGATTACTAAAGTCCAACACTATACACCCACCAAGAATACGGTTGATAAGGGTTTTGGATTCCGATCTATCTATGATATCATAATTTCGGCAGGCGGGCTAGGCATCACAAGTTAAAAAATTCTTTATCGCGACGATTATAAAATTCCTAGCCATATACTTGTTATCCCAGTATAAGTATGATATACTATCTCTAAATGACTTGATATCAAACTAACGTGGATGCTTATGGGAGAGATGAGAAGGGGGAAAAAAAATAGGAAAGCAAAGGGGGCGAAGACAAAGCAGATGGAAAGAAAAATACATCGTAAACAGAGAACCGGGACAGAATTGGATATCAGAAAATAGTGATCAAAAACTTCGTGCAGAAACCCTAGCCCTGGAGCGCAATTTCTTACCGAGACTTATATTAGAGGGAATTTGAAAATAGAAAGAGGGAATCGGGGGCAATTATTTGGGTGCTGGCGTAGAGAGTGAAAGGCCTTTCTAGAACAGGCATTCAAATAATATTGCAAGGGGCATACCGGTAGTGCACAGGGCCACTCCAACAGGTGGTATATAGTTATAGAATGGTCAAGGGAAGAGGGGAAGGAGAGAAAGAGAGGAAAAAATAAACTAAATGATATATATTTAGATGTTTGGGAGTTGAAGAGTTAATGGAAGAGGGAATCGGTGCGGCTAGTGGGAAGGAAATCGGGGGTTATTAGGAATACTGCCGCTATTGGACCTTGGGGATAGCTAAGGTATCATACCCCTTCGTGATTAGGCGGTGGTGTGGGTAGGGCTTGTGAATCAATTATCATATCCTCAGCTCCTCCTCATAGTCATTCATGCCAGCTATTGAGAACAGCGCCCGCCCCGCTCTATCCGGTCCATCGGAGTTGACGTCTGCTCGTCCTAGTAACAGCTGCACCACTGCCTCATTTCCATTGTAGCTAGCCCACGATATTGGCTGTCTTCCGTAGGAGTCTGGCCGGTGGGGGTCAATGTCTTTCCGTCCAAGCAATAGCTTTACCACTGCCTCATGTCCATTCCCGGCGGCCCAAGAAATAGGCGTGCGCCCGTCATCGTCTGGCCTATCGGGGTTTACCTTTTTCCGTGCTAGCAACAGCTTCACTACTGCTTTGTCTCCATTTGCAGCAGCCCACGATATAGGTGCTCGGCCGGAGGAGTCTGGCCAATCGGGGTCAATGTCCTTCCGTCCAAGAAACAGCCTTACCACTGCCTCATGTCCGCTCTCGGAGGCCAAAGAGATTGGTGTTTGGTGAATGCAGTCTGCCCTATTAGGATCGACGTCTTTCCGATGAAGTAGCACTTTCACCACTGCCTCATGTCCATTCTCGGCAGCCCAGGATATTGGTGCTCGGTCTCTGGAGTCTGGCCGATCGGGGTTGACGTCTTTTCGCCCAAGTAACAGTTTTACCACCGCCCCATGTCCATTCCCGGCGGCCCACGAGATAGGCGTTCGCCCCTCATCCTCTGGCCTATCGGGGTCTACCTCTTTCCGTTCTAGCAACAGCTCCACCACTGCCTCATGTCCTTTCATTGCAGCCCATAGCAGCGGCGTAGCACCAATTTCATCCTCCCCGTTTACGTCGACACCGTCTATCATTGTTAGAGCCCTCACAATCTCAACAAGTCCAAAAGCCGACGCAAAGTGTAGTCCTGTAAACTTGCGAAATCTAGCAAAATAAAGAGTAGGAAATCGATTGAGCATGTGTTGCAAGAGTGGCCCAATTGATCTATGGCATTCGTAGCGGCTAAAGAGTTTCAGGGCAAGCGCTTTCCCGACATCCGTGAGTTGGTTTTTAATGTGGGTTCCCCAATATAATGCTGAATATTCCAGGAAGGGTTCGTATACAATGCACAAAGAGGCAGGACCCGAATAGGACATTACCGCCTGCGAATTCAGATATGACAAGCAAGTCTCCGCAATTGTCGCGTGAGGACTCTGGAAAAGGCGACGATGATTGACCAAATACTCCCGTAGTGTGTGGTGGAAGAGTCGAACAGTCGATCTCCCCTCGTCAACCACCACAAATCCTTGGCAGTAGCTTAACACTGTCTGTATTAAGGGAGCGTGACTAGCATGGTAATCAGTCGATCCTATTTCCACCCCCAAGGCCCGACAGAGCTCCTCTGTTCTCAGCTGCCGTTCGGAATGACATATCCACATCAGAGCGGTCTTGCCGAGTCTCGATTTGTGAACCTCCTGTGCCTCGATCCGATCCAAGGTTGCGCCGTAGGTATCTTCCAGTCCCGACCCATCGATCATCACTCGGAGCCTTTCTCGCCGCCGGTGAATTCTAGTCTCTTGTAGAATTGCGTCGAGGCTTAGAGATACTAACCGGAATCTGGACATATATAGTCAGCGGATAGCTTGGGTAAGGTACTAAGGTTCCGTATTTAGTAAATAATACTCACATCTCCGAGGCATTTTCCGGAATCTCCTCCAGAATTTCGCTCTCTAATTCTAAATCCATCTCGCCCGAACTTATGCCTTCGGCAAGTTTTGCACGGATGTATCGAATAATATCTTCAGTCGGGGGGCTTATTGATAGAAGTGTTGTTCCCTCGGGGAAGTGTTTCGCCACTTCATCACCGACATATGGCCTCCCTGTTAGGAACACCCGAGTGGTGGGGGACATTTCGATGATATCCTTGAGTGAAAGAAGTACCTTGTCCCGATCTGGTCCGGCGCATTCGTCCAGTGCATCAAGGAACAAAAATGTGCGCTGCGTAGATGACACGCTCCCCAGCATCATTACGATCTCGGAAAGCTGCAGATCCCGGCCGCCAATGAATTTTTTATGTCTTCGAAACTCATCCGTTATTTCTTCAGGAATTTGGTCAAGGCTACTAACGACCTGCTTCAGCAGAGCGCCCAATACATTCATAGCAGATTGTTCCTTTTGCGCACCGGAGTCGAAATAGAAGCAGGCCACGGCATTATCCTCTCCGGCCTCTCCCGGATTGTCGCAGAAAATATCAATGACAAGTGAACTATAATCGCATATCGTTAAAAAGAGCATCCGGCCCCGCGCCCTCTCTCTTTGGCATCTTACCTGATGTAAGTCTTCCCGACACCTGGATTGCCAGAGCAAAATATGGCTGCCTTTTGCGATTCACCTTGGCCATTGCCGTTCTTCCAGCTATGGAATTCCTCTGTGCAAAAAAGCCAGTCGCCCACCCCCATAACCCTGTTTTTTCGAATGTCGTTGTGCCGTAAGTGGGGTTCGAGAGGCGACAACCAAGTCAGAATTTCGGACCGATGATCGGCGACAGCGATGTCATGACTGCTATACATGCTGAAGCGATTGGTGCTGTGGGAAAGAAGTATAATATTGAATTCTGGCAGCGGGTGGTATTAAAAGATTGCTATTATTATTTTGCGAGATGGTGTTGATAGAAATATTATATCTTGGGGGGTTTGGGGTTCAGGAGGGACTTGGTACCCGAGCTAGGATATGAAGGCCTTTTATTGTCCCACGCTCTTGGGGATATTGCAGAGGAAAGGGTGATGAGGTCGGTTGTGTTAGATGATCTAATGCTAATTCCAGAGAGAGAGAGAAATGCGGGGTTTATCACTACTCGAGTATTGCCCCGCCTGGCAGATAGAAGCATCGGTCACACCTCTGGCTACTGGTACTCGAGTACCAGTGCAAGGGTGGATGACCCTGCACTGTGGGCCCGGGAGGTAATCCCTGTCTTCTACGGAAACATCCCCCCCACCAATGCCGAGTGTAAATTCCATATATCCACGAGTAAGCGCCCGCCTTATTTAACATTTTGCTAAGGTATGACAGGCTGTTGCTGATTGGACCAATAGACCTTACTAAGTTAGGTTGCTGGGCGCGCCTAACTTTGGAATGCGGCTTATCCCGAATTCTACGGTACAAGCACCAGGCGAGATGTTCTCATACAAGGTTAGAATAAAATCGATCTCTGAGATATTGGGTTTATTGCATCGGAGAACCTAGCAACACGCTACCAGACCGTCTTGTTGTGTGCTGGTTTTGGTTCTCTTATCACTGCGACATGACTTACATACCGTAAGTTAAATGGGAACCTTTATCATACGAAAACACCTTGCGTAGAACTTTTACAAGTGAAATACTATAATACCCACCCTTCTTCGCCCAACTTATAATATCGATACCTCGGCCAGCCGATCCTTTGCTAGAGCCCCCCACCAAATATTAGCTTGAGGGAGGCAGGAGGCATTCCCGGAACAGCCGAATGAGTAAATTGCCGACATTAGCTTAAACCACTTCGTTTCTCCTGGTCAGATGGATAAGAAATATATTTACAGGACTCTCAGATTGGGCCCAGAAGATGGTGGTTAGAGCCCTCTGATCCTTATCAACACCGCAGCGCAAACCGCTCCATGGGCTACTATTTTCTTATAGCTCCACAAGGGATTTGGTGTTTCTAAATCGATTTATATGAGGACTCCGGAGAGCTGCTGCAACGCATCGCTTCTGCGTACCCAGCAAAACAAACCACCCCCAAAAATCACTCAAGTGATGCCTGATAATTTCCCCTGTCTTTTTTTTATTAAGGCTGCTAAGAACTGATAACTGCTATGTATTGAAAATAAAAATTAATTACTTTTGTTTGTTGATGTTCGGGTGGTCAGATGTATTGGGGGGTTTAGCGTCACGGCACAAGTGATCAGTGTTCGTTCGCTCTTCCGATAATTTGATCAAAGCACAATGCATTGCCAACCTATCATTAATGAATCCAAGCCCCACCTCGAGGGGGGTGTCAAGCCCCCTGCCCACAGTCCTGCTACACTGTACTCGTAGACATACCTGTACTGTACTCAGGTGTAAGGGAATTTGGGAACCGGTAGCAATAATACTGGTATCATACTCGTCTTATCTAGAGTTCTCGTTGTAAGGCAAAGTATTGCAACTGGGGTCAAGATGGCCTCTGAAAAATTTCTTCCTCCATCCGAATAAGTTCAAACTCCAAGATACTCGAGTACAAGATAGGGAAAATAACCGCACTCTTTTTTCGTTCTTCGGGCACACGTTTGCCCCCTGTTTTTTTCTAATACTTCTCCCCAGCCGCGCATAACTGCCTGAGTAAGCGCTGGGGGAGTATTTATCTTGTCGGTCCCACTTTTTGCCGCCACCAAAAGAATACTCAGTTGCTATCACTCGATTTTCCTAATCCGGCTTAGTCTTCCTACAAATGTCACATCTCGTAATGGTCGATTTTTGCCTACCCCCTGCTCAAGTGTACTCGAGTATGGTCACTTTCTACAGGTAAGTGAAAAAATAAAACCTCGTATGTGCGCTTTTCTTTCTTCTACCTTGCCCGCTTGTACCCACGTCGCGTACCCTGGGCCTTCAATCGTGTTTGCACCTTGCATGCGCTTGGGCGGCCTGAAAGCGCCTCGCCTAAGACCACTCATGTGCCTCACGACTTGCACGCCAAGTCTTTGTCCCACATGAACCAAAACTTGAACGGCTGGCGGAGGGGGGTGAAGGCAGCACTCTACCCCATGTAAAGAGCATGACAGGACAATGTCACCGACAGGATAATGCCGCGCATGGCAAAGCTAGTTGCGACCACCCAGAGTAAATCCTGTTTACTACCAATAGGCTTAGTTTTTATAGATACGCAACATTATCCTGTCGGGGACTTTGCCCTATCATGCTCTTTAATTTAGTTGTTGTTTCGAGGATAACGTCTTTAAAGCTCCGGGGCCTTTGGCGGAAGTTGTGTTGCGGCTGGGAGCGCATCCATCTTGCATAAATAGATCATACAACACAGTAGTACGGCACCAATCACTTTTGCTTTTCTCTCCCTCTACTTGTAGTCGGAGCCATCTCTACTCGTGCATTGCAGTGAGGCTGAGTAAAATCTCGTCCTGAGCGAACGACCACCTCCCCTCCCCCGGTTTCCAATACCGGTAGTCCCCCGCACCTTTTAGTCCCGTGTTTACGGGGTTGGTAAGGTACTGAAACTATGTCCTTCGTCCGGGAGTGTAGTTTGCTCCGGAGTGGGATACTAAACGAAAGAAAAGAAAAGAAACGGTCCGCAGGTAACGGGGAAATGATATCACGATCAGGAAACGAAACAGTACCAAATGTGGGCAATCGCTGCTCGCACAGAAGGTAGAGTTAAAGAAATCGTCGATGATGATAAAAGAAACCCGTGATAAAGAAGTTGAAAACTGTCTAGCAAACACAAGAAGCGGAGTCGTCTATGCACATGGTTCGTTGTCTTCGTCCCCGTTGCCTCACCTTCTTCCCTTTTAAACCCACGATCCTTGCCAGCCATTAGTAATTCATCTTTCTGCTGCAGTGATCCCACCTCTCCACTATCTAATTAGCTAGTACTCTAATCCGCCCGCTCAGAAAATAAAATAAAATACAAGAAACAATTCAGTAGAAAGCCCGGCCTATTTTCGACCCCACAGTGCGACAGCTGGGGGACCTTTTTTCGTAGGAGTGTACTAGGTGGTTGACTGCTTTCCATATCGTATATAGCGGGACTCCATATTCGCCTAGTTATTGCAAAAACAGTCCGCAAGTCGACAGGAGTGAAGAATTGGTGTCAGGTTCAACGGAGCCTAGCCTCAATGGTTAGAATGAACGGAATCCTTGTCCTGCTGAAGGCGCTAGGAACAGCCTTTCTGTTGTGGTTAGTCGTGGATGCTTCATGAATCTTCACTGCTTCCTTAGTCATAGTATTATCATGATTTACGGAGAAGATTTTTCAGAGATGTATTTTCTCTGTTAAGATATTATACATAGCTCTAGGGTTCTCAGAGATGCAGGCCATAGAGAGGATGATAGTGTCCCCCGGGGGTGCAGTCAAGGAGAAGCGGCAAAATAGGCGGGCTTCTTTTATTCTTTCCCCACCGAACCGTCTAATTTCTTACGGATGGATAGATAGAAGTGCACTGCGATTGCTTCCTTGGTTCCTTGCTTGCTCGCTCCAAGGACGGCATCCATCTACCGTATTACACCTGAATAGAGTGGCTTCACCACACCACCATGTTCCTCGCGGTAGTCCATGAGAGCGGTGTTTGGCCACGATTACTTGGGATATCGGGGTTGACGTCCTCTCCCCCCCCAATTACAGCTCCACAACACCACCTTGCCCACTCCGAGTAGCCTACCAGAGCGGGGTTCGGCAATCTTTGCCTAGCACACCAGGGCTGATATTTTCTTGTCCCTATAGGATTTTCACTACTGACGCGCCTTCAACGGAGCCAACGAGGGTGGCGTCTGACTGGCTTCCCCGTGCCTCTTGGGGCGGATATCTGCCTCCCTAATAGTAACCCAGGCGTTCCCTCAGGCCCTCCTCCACTAGCCGACAGTAGCGGTGTTGGACGAAAAAATTTCCTGCATATCAATTGACACTAATGCGCTTCCGTTCAACTATCTGTAGTCTGCTCGTGGCGGTCAAGGTGCAGGACGGCCGTTACTAGAGGGTGAAACACTCGCGTTGGGAGTAGGGGGGGGGGGTAGATGATCGAAGAAGGTAGGGGATGGGAGAGGACAGCTGGAAACCATAGAGTATTGGAGGTGGAAAAGGACAGCAGAGTATGATGGGGGACCGGATGGAAAGTGGGGAAAGGTGGGGGGGGCAGTCGCAGCACGAGCGATATCTCATGATATGAGAATGATTCGTTCGGAGGGCATGATTCCTATTTGGGCTAGTAAGGGAGGTCTAAGCTATATGACTAGAGTCCCCTATAGCCCTCACTTTCCGGGGCGTATTCCTCCATAGCGCCTCCAAAAAGGCGGGCTATGAACTGTAGACCGTCCCATCCAACCCCGAAGATGAAAGGACTGGACGGCTGGGAGCACTGGAGGGGCACACTACGGTATTTTGGTTGATAAAATATGTTCCTGTTGGCAGTATCTGCTGAGGCGTGATACATTACCTTTTTGAATTGAGGTGGCAATAGAGGGGCGAAAGAAATTTTGGTACTAGAGTGCAAACTGCCGGGGATAACATAACATAATTCCGAAAACCAAACTCTTGCTGCGAGAAGGTGTGTGGTAGAGCGATAAAGCTATGGTGGGGAGGGTAAGGCTCCGTTGCGCAGTAATGGTCGGTAGATATCTGCGCTGCAATGAGGGTCTCGTGGGAGTATGCCTCGGTACTGCAGTGACACCTTTAAAATGGCCGGGTCTGCACTGGACATTGCTCTTATTCTCAATTCACACTCTTGGTTGGGGGAGTGTTAGAGTTTGCTTCATTGTTTGTGCTCTACAACGGGAATGGTTGTGTTATCGAGGATGGGGTGGAAATTCAATGGTTTCGTAGATACCCCTTCGGACATAATCCTACACCGAACTCCCACCATATATATAAGTTTGATAAGGGTTTTGGATGCTCATTCATCACAAGCTCGGCAGCCGGGTTAGACAGTATAAGTTAAAACCTCCTTTTTCGCGACGATTAAAAAACTCCTAGCCATATACCTCTTCTCTGAGTATAAGTATACTATGTCCAAATAACTTGATATCTAACAGACATCGATATTTACAGGAGAGATGAGAAAGGGAAAGAAAATAAGAAAGTAAAGGGGAACGAAGACAAAACTAATGAAAAGCACAACCTATTGTAAACCTGGAACCGGGATAGAATTGGATTATCATAAAAAAGGGTGTTTAAATTTCGTGCCTCAACAGCAGGTGTGGAGTGAAATTTCCTCTCAGTGCGACCTATAATACAGCAAATTGAAAATGGAAAAAAGGAATCGTGGGCCATTATTTAGGTATGATACTAGCGTAGAGAGTGAAGGGCTTTTCCGGAAGAGATATTGAAATAATTTTGCAAAGGACCCAGGGTGTAAATTCACTGCGGGGGGGGGGGGGTGGTAGTTATATCATGGTCAAGGAAAGGGAGCAAGGGGAAGAGCGGAAAAATCGACTAGATAGCATTTGGATGCCAAGTGGTTGAAAAGAGTTAAGGAGGTAGTCCGGCCGGCGGAGGGGAAGCTAAGTGCCATCGGGAATGCTGCTAAGGTTAGGGCTCGAAGCTGGCTAAGAAGTATTATATCGCTCCTGGATTAGGCGGTGGTGCGGGCAGGGCTTGGAAATCCGTTATCAACTTTATGACATCCTGTTCCGTCCTCTTAGCACGGTGCGGGTGTGCGGTAGGCCCACTGGTCGGACTTGTCAGGGCTAGCGTCTTGCCGCCCACGCAATAGCTTCGCCACTACCTCATGTCCATTGCCGGCAGCCCAAGACATTGGTGTCCGGCCATCACTGTCTACCCTATTGGGGTTGACGTCTTTCCGCCCCAGTAACAGCTTCACTACTCCCTCATGGCCATTCTTGGCCGCGAGCAAAATTGGTGTTCGCCCCTCTCTATCCGGTCTATCGGGGTTGACGTCTACCCGTCCCAGTAATAGCTTCACTACTGCATCATGTCCATACATAGCGGCCAACGAGATAGGTGTAAGTCCTCGACAGTGTGGCCTATCAGGGTTGACGTCTTCCCGTCCCAGTAACAGCCTCACCACGGAATCTTGTCCATTCTTGGCAGCTATCGAGATAGGTGTTTGGCCGTTTTTGTCTGCCCTATCTGGGCTGACGTCCTCCCGTCCTAGTAGCAGCTCCACCACTGCCTCATGTCCATTCCTGGCGGCCCACGATATTGGTGTTCTGTCGCCGTTGTCTGACTTATCCGGGTTGACGTCTCCGGATCCCATTAACAGCTCAACAACTCCCTTATGTCCATTCTCGGCAGCCCACGATATTGGTGTTTGGCCGCGGTTGTCTTGCTTATCGGGGTTGATGCTTTTCCGTTCCAGTAACAGCTTCACAACAGACTCATGTCCATACGCGGCAGCCAGCAGGATTGGTGTTTGGCCCCGGTGGTCCGGTCTATTGGGGTTGACGTCTTCGCGCTCCAGTAACAGCTTGACAACAGCCTCGCGACCATACGCGGCAGCCAGCAGGATTGGTGTTTGGTCCAAATGGCCCGGCCTATCGGGGTTGATGCCTTTCTGCCCTAGTAGCAGCTTCACCACAGCCTGGTGTCCACTCTCGGCAGCCCACGACACTGGTACTCGGTCTCTGGGGTCTGGAATATCGGGCCTGACGTCTTCTCGTCTAAGCAACAGCTTTACCACTGACTCATGTCCATTCCCGGCAGCCCACGAGATTGGGGTTAGGCCAACGAAGTCTACCGTGTTAGGATCGACGTCTTTCTCTCCAAGTAACTGCTCTACCACTGCCTCATGTCCATTCCCGGCCGCCCACGAGATTGCTGTTAGGCCAACGAAGTCAACCCTATTAGGGTCAATATTTTCGTGTCCTAGTAAGAGCTCCACAATGTCCCTACGCCCCTTCATAGCAGCCCATAGCAGCGGCGTAACACCAGTTTCATCCACACCGTTTATATCGATACCATCCAAGGTTGTCAATGCCCTCGCAATCTCAACAAGCCCAAATATGGACGCAAAGTGTAGTCCTGTGAACTTGCAAAATCCAACAATAGAACGAGGAGGATTTCGATGGAGTATGTGTTCCAAGAGTGGCCTAATTGATATATGACATTCGTAGCGGCTAAAGAGTTTTAGCGCAAGCTCTTTACCAACACCCGTGGGCTCGTTTTTCATGTGGACTCCCCAGTATAATGCTGAATATTCCAGGAAGGGTAAGTGTCGAATGCTCTGAACATGGGAGTCCGCAAGGGCCATCACCTGCCGGGAATTCAGATACGTCAGGCATGTCTCCGCAATAACCGCGTGAGAATGCTGGAAAAAGCCCCGATGATTAACTAAATACTCCCGGAGTGTGCGGTGAACGAGTTGGACAGTTGATCCCTCCTTATCCACCACAACGAGTCCTTGACAGCAGCTTAGCACTGTCTGGATTGAGGGAGCATTATCAGTATTGCAATCCGTCGGTTCTATTTCCATAGCCAAGGCCTGACAGAGCTCCTCCGCTCCCAGCTGCCTTTCGGAATGACAAATCCACATCAGGGCACTCATCCCGAGTCTTGATTTGTGGCTACCCTGTGCCTTGATCCGATCTAAGGTTGCGCCGTAGGCATCTTCCAGGCCCAAGCCATCTGTCATCACTCGGAGCCTTTCTCGCCGGCCATGAATAGAAGCTTCCTGTAGAATTACATCGAGGTTCAAAGAGACTAACCGAAATCTGAATTTATATTTGTCAGTGGATAACCTGGGTAAGATTCCGTATTTAGCCAGTCATACTCACATCTCCGAAGCAGTTTCCGGAACCCTCTTCACAATTTCGGCCTCTAGTTTTGCATCCATCTCGCCCGAAGTTGTGTCTTCGGCAAGCTTTGCATAGCTGTAATCGATAATGTCATCCTTTCGAGGGCTTATCGACACAAGCGCTGTTCCCTCAGGGAAGTGCTTTCCCACTTCGCCCCCGACATACGGTCTCCCAGTTAGGAACACCCGGGTAGTGGGGGACATTTTGATGATCTCCTTGAGTGAAAGAAGTATCTTGGCGCGATCTGGTGCAGCGCACTCATCAAGAGCATCCAGGCAGAAATACGTGCGCTGGGTAGATGTGATGCTCCCCAATATCTTCACGACCTCAGGGATTTGCAGTTCCCGACCCCCGATGAACTTTTTATGCCTTCGAAACGCATCCGTTATATCTTCAGGAATTTTGTCAAGGCTACTGAGGACCTGCTTTAGCAGAGCGCCCAACACACTCATCGCGGATTGTTCCTTTTGCGCCGAGGAGTCGAAATAGAAGCAGGCCACTGCATTATCCTCTCCGGCCTCTCCCGGCTTGTCGCATAAGGTATCTATGACAAGTGAACTAAAACCGCCAATTGTCAGAAAGAATATCCAGTATTGTGCTTTCCCGGCGCCGGGTATCTTACCTAATGTAAGTCTTCCCGACCCCTAGATTGCCAGAGCAAAATATGGTTGCCTTTTGCGATTCACATTGGCCATCCCCGTTCTTCCAGCTAAGAAATTCCTCTGTACGCAGAAGCCAGTCTCCCACGCCCTTCACCCGGTTTGTTCGAATGTCGTTGTGCCGGAAATGGGGTTCGAGGGGCGACAACCAAGTTAGGATTTCGGTCCGATCATCGGTGACCGCAACGTCGTGACTATTATGCATGCTGAAGCTATAGATGCTGTTGGCAGAAGGGATTATATTACTATTCCGGCCGTCGGTGGTATTTAAAAAATTGCTATTATTAATTTGTGAGTTAGTGGTGTCGATAGAAGTATTATATCCTAGGGGTTTGGGGTTGTGGAGGGACTTGATAACGAAGTTAGGATCTGGAGACCTTTTTCCGTCCCCCGCTCTTGGCAATACTGTGGAGGATAAGCTTATGAGGTGTGGTAATGTTAGATGATCCAATTCCAGAGAGTGAGCGAAACGCGGGGTTTATCACTGACCGTTGCCAAACCAATATAACGCCTCTCACTACCAGTACAAGTGCTATCGGGATGGTTTTGCACTGTTAGTTTAAGATAACCCGCGAGGTAACCCCTGTCTTCTACGAAAACACCCCCATGTCTCTTAGAATTCCATAAAGGTTCCAGCAAGCGCGCGCCTTATTCAACATTTCCGTCATGATATCACAGGCAGAAGGGTAGCTAAGGTCCAGGGTTAGTGATTGGACCAATAGTCGTTACCAAGTTTCTAGGCGCGCCTAACTTCTGAATGTGGCTTGTTTATTTTGGTACTCTATGATACGGTGCAAGCACTAGTCAAGATGGTTTCGTACAAGGTTAGCATAAATGTCTAAGATATTGAGTTTATTGCATAGGGAAACCTAGCAACCTGCTACCAGACAGTCTTGTTGTTCCGTGATTTCGCTTCTCTTATTACCACTAGGGGACTTGTATACCTTACTTGGCGACCCTCATCTCATACGGGGGGCATCTTGAGTGGCGATTTTTCAAGTATAATGCCCACTCTTCATTAACCAACGCACTTCGCCCAGTTGATACCCCGCCGGAGTCCTCACCAAATATTCGGTTGACGGAGGTATTCCGGGAACAGCCGAGTGAGTAAATTATCAACATTGCCGGTAGATTAAACTACGCCTTTCCTTGTGATCAGAGGAATGAGAAATATATTTACAGGGCTCTCAGATTGATCCCGGCGAATGTTGGTTAATGCGATCTGATCCTTATAGACACCGCAGTGCAAACCGCTCCGCAGGCTACGGTACTACTTTTACTTTTTATTTATTTTAGCTTACCAAGGGATCCGGTGTTTCTAAATCGTTTTATCCGAGGACAGTATGACACTGTGCATTGATAAAGTTAACCCAACATTCTAGAGAGCTGCCGCAACGCATGGATACTAAGTTTCACATGCCCCGCAAAAGAAATCCTCCCAAAAAAATCATTACCGCTCAACTGATACATAATAATTTCTTCTGTTTTTATTAACCCAATCGGTGGTATACTAAGTACTAATAATTACTATGTATTTTAAAAATCAATTATTTTTTGTTTGTTCATGTGGTTGATGTATTGAGGGGGTCGTCGTCAGTGTAAAAATCATGGGGGTTCGTTAGTTGCTCGGATAATTTTGTCAAAGCACGATACATTGCCAGCCTATCACTTACGAATCCCAGCACCACCCAGAGGTGGGTGTAAAGCCTCCTGCCAACGCGCCTGCAACACTGCAGACATACCGTAATAACTAGAATGATTGAGAATGTCGCTCGGACGTTGGAGTTGCCTCTCCTAGCAAGGTCCATTGTCTCACCCCAAGGCGGAACGTCCAAGTGGCGTTTTCAATTATCCCAGTTCTTACGGTACCGGTAGTGTATGGCGCCGGCACCTTAGAACCTCATGACAACCAAGGTCGATCAATATTTCAACCAGCAACAACAGCACCTACAGATAGAAATTTTAAAATTCCTTCTGTAAAGCTTTCCTAATTAGTCACTGGAACATATTTACAGAGGGATTTTCTTTTTAGCCTTCTGGTTGGGGCTGCAAAAGCCTTCAAAGTTTGTATGGGAATGAGGACAGTGAGACTTGTATGAGGAAACAAAGTTTTGCTGAATAATTAGCCAAGAAACTTCCTAGTTAGGTGTAGTATATTATCACATTAGGACTAGCTTTCTAGGTTTGGTGTGAGACTCAGGGTTGGTTCTAAGGTGCCGGCACTATACTCGAGTACTAGCTGTAGGGTGCCTGAACAAAATTAACCGAACATCAACAAACATGAACAGCACCAACCTCAATATCATGAAACCCATAGGAGCAAATTCCGAATGTAGATCTGGAGAAATTTCTTTAGGTGGTGTTGAAAGTACTAGTACGGGGTGATGGCAAGTGTTGCGTTGCGGTCAATCGCTTGTGCGCGGTTAGTTCAGCCCACGCGCCATACCGTATTGAAACAAAATGGGGTTATGATGACAAGTGCAAAATTTCCTCCGTTTGTAAGTTCAAACTCCAAGACACCTGGCAAGGAAAATAACCGTACTCTTTTTTCGTTCTTCGCATAGACATTTGCCCCCTGTTTGTTCTAATACTTTACCCCTCCGTGTGTGTTGCTCGAGCAAGCGCAGGAGGGGGCGTGTGTTCATGTTGCCTGTCACACCTTCTGCCGCCACCAAATAATACTCAGTTCCTATCACTCGAATTTCCTCATCTGGCCTAGTCTTCAAACAAACGCCACAACCTGGAATGAAGGTGGAAGCGACCTCTGTCTACCGCCTAGTAATCCATTGCTCGAGTGCATGGAAACTCGCTGCTAGTAAGTTAAAAAAAATAGAGCCAATATGCCTGGCATGCGCCTACCGTAGTCTTTCTTCTATCCCGGTCCGCTTGTATCCGTAGCCGGGCAACCTGAGCACTTCGATCCCGTTTGCACCTACTGTACTCCGTAAAAAGCGCTTGGGTGACTTGAAGGCGTCTCGCATGACGCCACTCATGCGCTCCATGATTTGCATCCCAAGTCTTTGTGCCACATGAACCAAAACCTAAACTGCTATCAGTGCCGTACCGTACTAGTAGTTAGGGGGGGGAACAGCACTCTGGCCCATGTATGGTCCGAGAAGGTGAAAAGGGTGAGCTCGTCAACCCTGTTCACACCATGAACAACCCACCAATGATAAAAGCCAAACCATCGAGTATTTGTCTCAGGAGCCACAGAAGCTACGACTCGAGCTGTGGCTTGCGTGTAAGAATGAATTTAAATGATGGTGTTTGATTTAAAATTTCGGTAACTAATGACCAGGAAGCATACCCATCCGGGTCCTCTATCCTACAGCAGTACATATCCCCGAGGTACGCCAGCTCTACCTGCCTAGTCCGTAGTACATATGGAAAGTACCACCCGCACGACGCATAGGAAAACCCCGAGCATCCGACTAACATACAGCAATCTTCAAAATAAACCGCCCAACTAGGGCACAACAAAAGAAATCCACCATCCAAACCTCCTCCAAACACAACCCCCGCAAGATGCCAACCGACATTCCTTGCGTGTCCCCGGCAGACCGGTCCCGCATCCCAATCAATTTATACCCAACCGGTACTTGCCCGGTTCTTCCTCTTCTTCCTCCCACTTCTCTTGGCCCTCTTAGAGGCGCCACCGGCCACAATCACTCCACCCAAGACCACATCCTCGTCACTGGAATGGGTCATCTTCATCTCCCCCGTCGATCTGTTCGGGGTGCCCAAAGTAGGCCATACCCCTTCGCTCTCCAGCTCCTCGGATCGGCGTGCCATAGCCACCGCCAAAGTAACCGGAACCGGAACCGACTCCTCCTCTTCCACCAGGTCCATCGCGAACCTGTTGCATCCCCGTGCCACCTCCGGCACATCTTCATCAGCCACCGGAGTGGCTTCCCCATCCGCCATTTCTGGCACCGACGCGTTGGCCGCGGCCAACTCCCGCTCCCGCCTCCACGCCAACCGTTCCAACAACCTCCGTTCCCACCTTTCATCACGATCCCTCCGTTCCTCAACCGTGATCCTTTGGTACCACCGTGCCACCTGCACGTCCCCATCAGCCACCGAAGTGGCTTCCCGCTCCCCAACATCAGCCACCGGAGTGGCTTCCCGTACCTCCTCCTCCGCCACCGAAGTGGCGTCCCGAACATCCTCATCAGCCACCGAAGTGGCTTCCCTCTCCCCGTCATCGTCCGACATCCCAGCCACAACCGGTGTGGCTCCGTCGTCCGAGTCATCCTCAGCCACCTCCTCACCCACCTGTGGCCCCCTTCCCCACTCCTCGATTTCCATGGTCGGAATGACCATGTCCCGTAGTCCGTCCCTTTCTATCGTAACGGAGTGCAATCTCCGCGACAGAACCGAGACGTGGTGTCGCAACCATGAAACCTCTGCCTCGAGGGCAAAGTTCTTCTCGATCGCCCGTGAAAACACCACCGACCCCTTAGCGACAGAGGCGGCGGAAAAAGTAGAGGAACCTCGCTTAACCATATCGACCGAAAAGAGGAAGAACGGGTAGTGATGAGGAAACTCGAAAAGTTGAAGAAAGAGATAAAATGATCTCTTAAACAAAGATTAAAGTCAGAGGAAAGATCTCTGAAGTTAAAGACTTGAAGCTATCGCAAGATTGACTCCAAGGACCCGTATTGGCTTAACCACTGAATGTGACACGTCACAAGATGTAGTTAATGGTGTGAACAGGGTTGACGAGCTCAACCTTTTCACCTTCTCGGACCATAGTTCGGTTGTGCCAGTGGTGTTGATTGTGGCGTCCTTAAACCCCCGGAAGCTTTCTGTCCAAGTTACGGTATGTTGCGATTTTAAGCATAACCAACCGGTATAAATATACTTGTATCATACGGTAGGATAGTTCAGTACAGTGCCCCCTTTCTTTTACTTTTTTCCCCCCCCAACCGGGGCCATCATTGTATGGAGACTAGGTTCTATCTTGTCTCGCGCAAACAACCACTTTCCCACACTCCCAGTTTCGACCACCAGTAACCTCCCGTACCTCCCAGCCCCGTGTTAAAGCGTTAGTACAGGGGTCCGAGAAGCCTTTTTTCGGCAGGGGTCCACTAGATGCTTTGTTGTTTTTCATATATCAGCCGACCCCGCACTCGGCTAGCCACCGCAAAAATAGCCTGCACGCCAACCGACCGAAGTCAACCGGTATCAGGTTCAATGGGGCCAAACATTTTAGCATGAATGGAATCCCGGTCCTGCTAGAGCGCTGAAGGGCAGCTCGTCGGTTGTGATTAGTGGTGGATGCTTCATGAATGTTGGTTGTCTCCTTGGTCTTAGGCCTACCACTCTTTACCGAGCAAGATTTTTTTGGCATGTTTTGCCTTTGCTACGGTATCACTGCTTTACGACTAGTTACGGATATGAGGGTGTGCTACGGTAGTTCCCACTGGACATGCCGCATCATAAGGTTATTGAACAGTGATACCAAGATGTGGCCCTGTGTGTTATCCATAAAACGGAGGTGTTTCTAAAGCGTTCTGGGAGCAGGCCCGAGGTCGGCCACCCTCACCCGACAACCCGATTACATAATAGAGGAGCATGAACCCACCGTCTGTGACAACGACAGGGTGAGTTTTTAGTGATGTCACCCTGGCTTGCTAGAGTTTAAAGGCTGGCTTTCGCTAAACTCAGGAGAAACAGACAAACCTGAAAGGAGTTTTTTTTTTTTTTTTTAGTAAGCTTTATAAATTGATTTACAAGATGAGCCCGGCAATTGGGCTATGGTTAGGGCTGGAGTCCCCCCCACCGGGGTGGTGGCCATGTTAGACTATCGTTATCGAAGATTGGGAATGCTAGATAAGAAACATATTGAAAAACCTGTTGGAAATATGGCTATGGTGCACAATCTTTACTGCTATGTGGAGAATACTGCGCAAGTACAAGGGGGCTGCGTTGCACTCTTAAGTGAGGAGGAATTGTGGAGTATGAGAGCAGATTGGTAGGAGTTCTGGTTCTTATTTCTTCTAAGTGAGATGGGCGGTGACTCCAGTATTTATACAGGCAGTGTGCTCTCCATATAACAAAGAAATGTAAGGAAAAACATAGTAAGGAACATAAGTGCGAACAATGTTTGACCCTGAAATCCTGCCAAGAAAACCTCAATAAATATGCGTAAATCTAAGATGGTGTGAGGAATTAATTAGGAAGGATTATGTATGATATGACTAAGCTAGGTGCATATAATAATGCATAAACAAATGTAAAAACCCGAGCACCAGATAAGAAACACATATGAGAAAACCCTAATCGTTATCATGAAATATTAATGAAATATACGCAATTATATCTTAGCTGTAGTAATGTCTGCGGTGTACAGGTAAAACTGGGAACATATACCAAGTAGAGAAATATACGATATTATCAAGGAGAATGTACATATGAAACGAATCAAGGACAAAATTCAACAAAACCGAATCAGTATTATGAAATATTAATGAAATGTACGTAATTATGTCTTACCTGTAGTAATGTCCACCGTCTACACGTGAAAGCTAGAAACACATACAAAGTAGAGAAATATACGGTATCTTCAAAGAAATATACATATGAAACGTACTAGGGAAAAGGTTCAATAAACTCCACCACTGCCTCATGCTCACTCTCATCAGCCCATTGAATTGAGAATTCCTCGCAGTCCGGGCTATCGGGACTAACGTCTTTCCGCTCAAGTAGGAGCTTCACCACTGCTTCATGTCCATTCTCGACGGCCCACGAAATTGGTGTCCTGTCCGAACAGTCTAGCCGATGGGGGTTGACATCTTTCTGTTCTAGAAACAACTCCACCACTGCCTCATGCCCATTTTCAGCAGCCCACGAAATTGGTGCTCGTTGCTCCAAGTCCGGCCTATCGGGGCTAACGTCCTTCCGCCCAAGTAGGAGCTTCACCACTGCCTCATGTCCCTCCTCAGCAGCCCACGAGATTGGTGCCCGGTTTGAAAGGTCTAGCCTATCGGGGTTGATGTCTTTCCGTCTTAGCAACAACTTCACCGCGGCCTCATGTCCATTCCTAGCAGCCCATAAGATCGAAGTAGCACTGATTCCATCCGTGATGTTTATATCGACACTATCCATCTCTATCAGAGCCCTCAAAACCTCAACAAGTCCCAACATGGACGCATAGTGTAATCCCGTAAACTTGGGTTGAGGAAGATAAGGGGAATACGAGAGGAGAGTGTGTTCCCAGAGCAGCCTAATTGAGATATGGTATTCGTAGTGATTAAACAGTCTCAGTGCAAGCGTTTTCCCACCCTCCGAGGGTTCCTTTTGCATATGAACTCCCCAGTACAAAGACGAATATTCCAGGAAGGGTGAGTGTTGAGTACTCTGAACCTGGAAATCCGAAAGGGCCATTACCTGCTGCGAATTTAGATATGTCAAGCAAGTTTCCGCAATTGTCGAGTGAGAGCTCGCAAACAGGTTGCGATGACTTGTCAAATACTCTTGGAGCGTGTGGTGGACCAACCGAACAGCCGATCCCTCCTCATCCACCACAACGAATCCTTGGCAGTAGCTTAACACTGTCCGTATCGAGGGAGCCTTGTTATCATTGTAATCGGCTGATCCAATTTCCACCGCCAAGGCCTGACATAGCTCCTCTGCTTCCAGCGGCCGTTCAGAATGACATATCCACATCAGTGTTCCCAACGGGCCAGGCCACTCCGGAACATGGCCTAGGCCGATCTAGGCCGAATTCGATCGGCCTACGAAACCTATCAGGCCTGATAGGCGCCTATAGGCTCGGTAATTAATGTTAAGAACCGATCGCTTTAAGGGTATCCCAACCCTCTCCCTTCTTTCAAGTTTCTCCTCTTTGATATTTTTCTCTCTTTACCTTTGGCCATGGGTATTGCTTTCTTAATTGATCATAAAACGAGTGATACCAACTCAATAAAGTCTTAAAGATTCACCTCCAGAGCCACAAGCACAGTCCTATCCTATCACCACCCCTTCCCATTTACCTTCTGCCAAATTAAATTCAATCCCCAAGCTGGCGAAGCGAAATTGTTGTATTTTTAATGTTGTTCCGTAGACTATTTACAGATAATCCCCCGGTATTAGTGCATAGTGCGCACGGTTGACCACAACCGCAGCTCTTTTTCTACATTAATTCAATTACCGAATTCACTATCTCTAGTATCGTACCTTTTTGTAGTACCTTTTCTTAATAAAGCCAAATTGTTCCTTTATTTTTAATCTCATTGAGTATTTGGAAAATATTTACCATGAATAGTTGCTGTTGAAATAGCGTGACTGAGCTATGAGCCGGTCCGCCGATGCTATATATAGACCGGGAAAAGCCTATATGGCCTATAGGCGGGCCCGGCCCGGCCCGGCCGAGGCTTAGCCAGGCCTGCAGGCTCGGGCTAGGCTAGATCACCGGGAATTATGATAGGCCAGGCCCGGCTTTACCAAAGCCTGGCCTACCTGGCCCGTTGGGAACACTGATCCACATTAGAGCAGCCATCCCGAGCCTCGATTTGTGACCACCCTGAGCCTTGATCCGATCTAGGGTCCGGCCGTAGGCATCGTCTAGACTTAACCTATCCGTAGTGTCTAAGAGCTTTTCCCGCCGCTGACGGATGGTAGTCTCATGTAGGATTGCATCGAGATTTAGAGAGATTAACAGGAATCTAGATTTATATCTGTCAGCAAATAACTTTGGTAAGGCTTATTATTTAGCCGATCGTACTCACATCTCCGCGACATTTTCAGGAAGCTTCTTGATAATTTCTTCCTCTAGTTCCTCATCCATCTCGCCAGAATTTGGGTCTTCTACAAGTTTTGTGTGGATGTAGCGGGTGATGTCACCATTTCGGGGGCTTATCCATACAAGCGCTGCTCCCTCGTGGAAGTGCTTTACCACTTCACCACAGACATATGGTCTCCCAGTTAGGAACACTCGAGTGGTGGGGGACATTTCGATGATTTCCTTGAGTGAAAGAAGTATCTTGGCGCGATCCGGCGCAGCGCACTCATCAAGAGCATCTAGGCAGAAATACGTGCCCTGGGTAGAAGAGAGGCTCCCCAACATCTGCACGATCTCAGGGATTTTTAGTTCCCGACCACCGATGAACTTTTTATGCCTTCGAAACGCATCCGTTATTTCTTTTGGTATTCGCGTGAAACCGCCAGCAACTTGCTTTAGAAGAGCACCTAACACGCTGGCCGCTGTCTGTTCTTTTTGGGCCGCGGAGTCGAAATAGAAGCAGGCCACGGCAATATCCTCACCGGGCTCTCCGGGCTCATCGCATAAGGTATCTATTACAAGTGAACTAAAATTGTAACTTGTCAGAAAGAATACCTAGCTTTCCGCTTTCCCCTTTTGACATGGTGTGTCTTACCTGATGGAAGTCTTTCCGACCCCTAGATTACCCGAGCAAAATATGGTTGCCCTTTGTGATTCACTTTGGCCATCGCCGTTCTTCCAGCTAAGGAATTCCTCTGTGCGCAGAAGCCAGTCACCCACGCCCTTAACCCGGTTTGTTCGAATGTCGTTGTGTCGTAAGTGGGGTTCGAGAGGCGACAACCAAGTTAGGGTTTCGGACCGATCATCGGCGACCGGGGAGTCAGGGCTGTTATACATGCTGAGACTGTCGGTGCTGTGGGCAAGAGGGATTGTATTACGATTCTGGCCGCCGGTAGTAGCAAAAATTTGTTATTATTTTGCGAGTTTCTTGTGCTGATAGAAATATTATATCTTTGGGGATGGGGGGGATGGAGGGGCTTGGCAACGAAGTTAGGATCTGAAGACCTTTTTCTGTCCCCCGCCCTTGGGAGATATTGTAGAGGATAGGTTGATGGGGTGTGGTGGTCTTAGATGACCCCAGTGCTGGAAAGTGAGAGAAAAGCGGGGCTTATCACTGTTGCCTCGCCCCCTGTAGATGAAAACTTGGCCACACCACCTGAACTTCGTCAAACCAATATTAGGCTACAAGTGCGATCCCCAGGGGGGATTTGATCTTGCCCTATTAATTTAAATTAGCCCGGGAGGTAATTCCTGTCTTCTACGATATCGCCCTCCCCCCTGTCCTTGTAGAATTCTATAACGATTTGAGTAAGCGCGCGTCTTAGATATTCAACATTTTTGTTATCATCTAGAGGGACGGTAGCGAAGGTTTAGGGTTACTGACTGAACCAATAGTTGACATAATATCATACTAGGTTTCTAGGCCCTCCTGACTGTGGAATGTACCGTACGGAGGTACAGCGCTTAAGTTTTGTATGTTGCACGAGCGAGGTTTGCGGCTCTTACATCCTGTGGAACATACAAAACTTAGGAGCTCTACCTCCGTATTGTGCGTGGACAAAATTAACCGCACACCTCGGTGAGCGTGTCAACCCATCGCTTCAGAGCTCCTACAAAAATCATTACCACTCAACAAACCCCTCGTAATTCCTCCTCTTTTTTTTTTTTTCATTAAGGCTGATTAATGGTACACTAAGCACTGATCACTGCCCAGTATTTAAATTATTTTTACTTATTTCTCTTGGTTGGGTCGGGGTGGTTGTATCGAGGAGGTTGACAACATCATGGCAGAAATTATAAGCGTTCGTTCATCGGTTAATTTTGTTCACGCACAATACCACTTTCCCCCTCCCCAAGTTTCCACTCCCTGTAATCTTCCTTACCTCCTGGTCCCGTGATAGGGGGTTTGTACGGCAGCCGGAGACCTTTTGTCGCTGGTCCCCGCCAGATTATCAGGTGTTTCTCGGATATTATTGAGCTAACTTACCTGATTGTGCGTTGACAAAATCAACCGAACACCCCCGCGTGAAGTGCTGCAATGCATCATTTCCTCACGACCCAGCACAACAAACCCTCCTTAAAAATCATTACATTACTCTTCAGCTGGTGCATCAAAATTTCTTCTGCTTATTAATGCTGATTGGTGATACCAAGTACGGGACTGCGACGGATTTAAAAAATTTCTTCAATCATTTTTGTGGGTAGACGTTGGGGTGGTTCGATGTAAAGAGGAGGATGTGGTCAAGGCAAAAAAAATTAAAAGTCTTCGTTCGCTGTTCGGTTAATTTTGTCAACACACAATACTTATTCGCCTGGCTAATGCCAAAACGGTCCGCATAGATGGAAGGGAAGAACCGGTGGCGTGTTCAATTGTACTCGTACTCGGGGGTCAAACCTCAACTGTCTTCATGAGTGAAATCTTGGTCCCGTTAGAGGCACTGGGGGAAACTAAGTTAGTCTGTTGTGCTAGGCGGTAGATGCAAGAACGTCGGTGGTTGTCCCCCGCCGTAGAGTTATTATAACGCATGCACGGAATATCGTCCACAGGTTTTTTTTTCTTCACTTGCGGTCACTGCATTACACTCGTATATACTCTCCCGATTGCACAGCCAAGTGGCAAGAGCACCGACCATCAATGGGACAAGGGCAAGGTGAGCATACATAATACCGCCCTAGCTCGCTAGAGTTTACAGATTGGCTTTTGCTAAATCTACAAGTTGGAGGCGAACCCGAGAGCGGGCCGGCGGCCTTTCGGCAAGTTCCTAAAATCACAAATTGGCCAACATGAACCTGGCGATGGGTATAGAGTTAGGGTTAGCTTCATTGATTATACCAAGAACCGGAGAGATAGTCGCGTTATGGCGATGAGGTATGTGGTAGAAATTCAATAGACTGGTTTGGTGGACCCCCCCCTCCCCGATATAAGTGCTACTCCGATCGGGTATTCCACCACATAATATTAATAAGGGTTTTGGATGCTCATTCATTTCGGCAACAGGGCTAGATACCACAAGCTAAAGCATCCCCTACAGCGACAAATGGTAACTATAGATTTCTCGCCCATCTGTAGATACGCTGTCTATAAATCGTTGTTAATCACAGGCGCTCACTCGGAGTTCCTCACTATACTGTAGCTACCTAGCACTACCAGGGGCTCGTCTCCTTTGTCAAAATATGCTGGAATAATACCGGAGGATTCACCGTTGAGTCTGGTACTCGGCGAGAGATCCGAGAAGCGGGATGGATTGTCTGATAAAGCGGTGAAGTAAAGAGGGGAAAGAGGGGTGAGAACATGGCGTCAGAAGGGGAGGGGAATGGCATGATTACGTTCGGAGTACTGGTGAACGAGTAGATTTTGTTTATTTTATACTTAAGGGTCACTCGCGGACAACTATTGAAGCGGGAGGCCGGTGAATAGTCCATCCTTTTTTATACATTATTTTTCCCCTTGAAACGAGCATCCGGATCCGCAATCGATGTCATCCCCAATTTTTAAGATAAATAGCCTAGCATCTAACATATATCTCGGTTCACAGGAGAAATGAGAAGAGTGGGTAAAATAAGAAAGCATAGAGAAAAAAGACGGAATAGGGGGAAAGTGACATCTACTGTAAACCAAAAACTGGGATAATATTGGGTATTATAAAAAGTGGGTCTACACTTCACGCCACAACCACAGTCCCGGAGTGCAATGGCCCACTTTGATTAACAGTATGTCGAGTTTGAACGTTGGGGAAAAGATCATGGGTTATGATTCAAGTACCATTAGATAGTGAAGGGGCTTTAGGAAGAAAAATATCAAATAGATTCTAAAGGAAAGTAGTGCGAAAAGTCACCCCCAAGAGACGGCAGTTAGGTAGCAATCCGGACCAAAGAGGGAATAAAGAGGGGCGAAATCAAGGAGATGGTAGCGGGTGCCTGGGAGCTGAAGAAGATCGAAGGGGATGAGGTGATCACCGGAAGGGAGATATCGTTGTTACCACGCGGAAGGCGGGGAGAGTTAGGACGCGAGGCTAAGAGAGAAGTATTATATTATATTTTTGAGAGTGATCGGCTGTGAGGATAGGGCTTGGAAATATGCTATCAATTTGGTTCTACCCTGACCGCTCCATTTAGCAGGATACAGGAGCGCGGTGGGCCCCGTATATCTACCCCGTTGGGGTTGATGTCTTTGTGCCCCAGTAGCAACTTCACCATTGTCTCATGCCCATTCTCAGTAGCCAACGAGATAGGTGTTCGGCCGTTGCGGTCTGGCCTATTGGGGTTGACGTCTTTCCGCCCAAGTAACAGCTTCACTACTGCCTCGTGTCCACTCTCGGCAGCGAACAAGATAGGTGTTTGGCGGTTCCAATCTGGCTTATCGGGGTTGACGCCAGCCCGCTCAAGTAAGAGCTTCACCGCTGTCTCGTGCCCATTCTGGGCAGCCCACGAGACTGGTGTTCGGCCCCACCCGTCTAGCCTATTGGGGTTGACGTCTTTCCGCCCAAGTAACAGCTTCACTACTGCCTCATGTCCATTCTCGCTAGCCCACGAGATAGGTGTTTGGCCGTTGTGGTCTGGCTTATCGGGGTTGACGTCTTTCCACCCAAGTAACAACCTAACCACCGCCTGATGTCCGTTCTCGGCAGCGCACGAGAGAGGAGTTCGGCCGTCGCAATCTGGCTTATCGGGGTTGACGTCTTCGTGCCCAAGTAATAGCTTTAATGCTGCCTCGTGCCCATTCTGGGCAGCCCACCAAATTGGTGTTCGATCACTATCGTCTATCCTATCGGGATTGACCCCCTTCCGCTCAAGTAATAGCTTCAGTGCTGCCTCATGTCCATTCTCGCTAGCCCACGAGATGGGTGTTTGGCCGTTGTGGTCTGGCCTATCGGGGTTGACGTCTTTCCGCCCAAGTAACAACTTAACCACCGCCTGATGTCCGTTCTCGGCAGCGTAAGAGAGAGGCGTTCGGCCTTCGCAATCCGGCCTGTCGGGGTTGATATCTCCCAGCCCCAGTAGCAATTTTACCGCTGCCTCATGTCCATTCTCAGCAGCCCATACGAGCGGCGTAGCACCAACTTCATCTATGCCGTTAATATCTATACCATCCATCGTTATCAATGCCCTTACAACCTCAGCAAGTCCAAACATGGACGCACAGTGTAGTCCCGTAAACTTGTAAGGGCTCACAATGGAACAGAGGATCTCTGGATCGAGAGTGTGTTCCAAGAGCAGCCTGGTTGATATATGAGATTCGTAGTGACGAAAGAGCTTTAGTGCAAGTGTTTTCCCACGATCCGTAAGTTCCTTTTTCATGTGGGCTCCCCAGTATGCAGAAGAATATCTCAGGAAGGGCGAGTGTTGAGCGCTCTGAATACCAGAGTCAGAAAGAGCCATCACCTGCCGGGAATTCAGATACGTCAAGCAAGTCTCTGCAATTGTCGAGTGGGGGCTCTGGAAAAGGTTGCGATGACTTGTCAAATACTCCTGGAGCGTGTAGTGGATGGGCTGAATAGTCGATTCCTTCATATCCATCACAATAAACCCCTGGCAGCAGCTTAACACTGTCCGTATCGAGGGAGCATTATTGTCATTGCAATCCGTCGATCCTATTTCCACCGCCAAGGCCTGACATAGCTCCTCTGCTTCCAGCGGCCGTTCAGAATGACATATCCACATGAGAGCAGTCATCCCGAGCCTTGACATCTGACCACCCTGTGCCCAGATCCGATCTAAGGTCCGGCCGTAGGCACTCTCTAGGTCCAATCCATCCGTCATTACCCGAAGTCTTTCTCGCCGCCGATGAATCGTGGTCTCCCGTAGAATCGCATCAAGATCCAGAGAGACTAACAGGAATCTACACAAATATCAATCAGCGGATGACTTGGGCAGGATTCCCTATTGAGCCGATCATACTCACATATCTGAGAAAGTTTCAGGAATTTTCTCTAAAATTTCTGCCTCTAATCCCTCATCTATCTCGTCCACGATTGTATCTTCTGCCAGTTTCGTTTGGATAAACAGGGCAATGTCACTCATTGGGGGAGATATGGATAACAGCGCTACCCCCTCAGGGAGATGCTTTCCCACTTCACTCCCGACATGCGGCCTCCCGGTTAAGAACACTCGCGCGGTCGGGGAAGTTTTGATGATGTCCTTGAGCGAGCGGAGGATCTTGGCTCGATCTGGCGCGGCGCATTCGTCCAGCCCGTCGAGACAGAAAAACGTGGGCTGCGTTGATGACAGGCCCTCCAACATTTTCACGATCTCTGGAAGTTGCGGTTCCCGAGCACCAATGAATTTTTTATGCCTTCGAAAGGCATCCGTTATTTCTTTAGGAATTTGCTCAAAACCACTGATAATCTGTTTCAGAAGAGCTCCCAACACATTCACCGCAGACTGTTCCTTTTGGGCTGTGGAGTCGAAATACAAACAGGCCACGGCAATATCCTCTCTAGGCTCTCTAGGCTCATCGCATAAGGTATCTATTACAAGTGAACTAAAATTGTAACTTGTCAGAAAGAATATCCAACTTTGTGCTTTCCCTCTCCAGCACCACGCGTCTTACCTAATGTATGTCTTGCCGACCCCTAGATTGCCGGGGCAGAATATGGTTGCCTTTTGCGATTCACTTTGGCCACTACCGTTCTTCCAGCCTCGAAATTCATCTGTGCGTAGGAGCCAGCTGCCCACGTCGTTCATCCGGCTTGCTCGAATGTTGTTATGCCGCAAGTGGGGCTCGAGAGGCGATAGCCAAGTCAGGATTTCTAGCCGATCATTGGGGGCCGTAATGTCATCATTACTCTGCATGCTGAAATTGTTGGTGCTGTGGGCGAGGGGTAATATTATGGTTTTTTGGAGCCGGTTGATAGGATTAAGGAAATCGCCCTTAGAATTTTGCTAGCTGGCTGTGTTGGTATGATAGGGAGTTGTGTCGTGGAGGCGTGTGTGTGGATGGACTCGATAGCGAAGTTATGGTAAGATACGAAGACGTTTTTTTTTAGTCCCCCGCTCTTCCGAATGTGGTAGGGGGCAAGTTGATAAGGTTTGGTAGCGTTCTGCGATGAAATTCTCGAGGGTGAAAAAGGCGGGGTTACAGTACTATTGCCCAGCCTTGCAGGTGAAGACCTACCGTAAGAACTCGAATAGAAGAGAAATGTGCTAGGACGTTGGAGTTGCCTCTCCTAGTAAGGCGCCTCGTATATTCCTTTTGTTTTGTCTCAACCGTGGGCTGAGTTTGCGGTGTTTTCCCCTCGCGTAGCTGAGAAGGGAAATTCCAACGTCCTAGCACATTTCTCTTCTATTTGAGTTCTTACGGTAGTTCCACCATTAATACCTCCCAAACTTTGTGGAACCAATATCACACCTCAAACTCGCATCCAGCAGGAGAGTCGAAGTATGCACTGGGTGAGCCCCCAGCATCCTAATCGTGGCTTGGCGTGGCTTGACAAGATTTCTGCCTAAGCAACCGAAATAACAACCTTAATTATTTATCAAGCCTCGCTTAGCACTCACGTGGTTTCTCTCTTAATATCGAGACAGAGTTTTTGAGCACGTGAGACACCCCTCCAACAATACCCTTGTAGCGTGGCAGAATCTGTGCGCTTAAGAGTAACTCTAAATACGCACAAGGCCTGGAAGGATGGAACAGTCTGGGGATATTCAAGGTTGGCTGGCGGAATATATCCCGGTTAGTTCCGGTTCTCAGGTTCCTACACTTGCACTTCCAGCCAACGCTCACTCTTCTTTGCCCAATCTACTTCCCCTAGCCGATGTTTACTGAAACCCTCACCAAATATTAGCAGGTTTCGTAGCGGGGGCGTTACGGTAGTTAATTCTACGATACTGTACTCTACTCGAGTGCGGCTCCGGCACAGAAAGACTAAATCAAACCTAGAGAATAGTAGTATTTATGCCGCAATGGGGAGCCCAAGACGGATACCGGTACCCATTTTCTCCAATGTAAAATAACATCCTTGCGGCCATTCTCCGCCGGTCACTAATTACCGGGCAACGCGCCCTCATTCATTCATCCATCCAAAATTATTAATAAGCGATGACATAACCACTCAGAAGCTCCCAAGCCCCACCGTCGCCAAAACCACGGAAGCCAATAATAACCCAACACCCCTGCCAACCCTACCGCCATCGTTCTTGGCACCCGTGCCAGATCCAGCCCCCGAGCCGGAAGAGCCGGAAGAACCCTCAGTGGAATCCACATCCTTCAAAAACGGATACTTGCTCTTGTCCAATCCCTTACAAACCTTCCTCGCGTCGGCAACATTAACAATTTCGCTAGTGCTATATGCCGATTTAGTAAGGACCCATAGAATCAAGGAAAACTGCGTCTGGCAGTTATCCTTGCAGAAGGCATCGATGGTTTCCGGCGTAGTTTCGGAGGCGTTCCCGGAGGGTAGGGAGTGGACCAGGTCGGGATCGCCGGCTCGGCAGAACGTGCCTTTATTCCTACGATCCAGTCAGCACGAACAAATTCCGACACGCGCCGGGGTCGGGGGGGGGGGGTGAGGCGGACAAATCCTTAATACAATACGACCAATACAAACTCCCAACGAGGGGCGCCCCCGGGCTGAGCAGTGAAGAGAGGGCAAGTAGGCCGGGAGTGTCTTTGCTACCCGCGTCCTTATCGGTGCAGGACTTACGGATGTCGTCGCGCCACTTCTGCAAACCCTGGAGGCAAGTATCGGTGCATACGGCTTTGAGGGTGCCGTTGCTGTACATTTCATCCAAGGAGGCGTTCGCGTCGAGACCTTTCAGTAGCGATTCATCGCACGGGATGTCCTGCGCATACGCGCGCCCGCAGGATTCGGAAAGGGAGGTAGCGGGGATTGATCCGTCGAACCAGGGGCTATCATCGCCCGGGTCGGTGAGGGTGCTGTTGTAGTTGGTCGTTGCGGTGGCCAGGTTTGCTATGCAGAGGAGGGTGAGGAGGGTTGCGGAGATCATATTGAGGGCAGTGTGGATAGGTTGAACACTTATAACCGGTGGATCAAAAGGTGTGAATAAACGAAGGAATGAATGTAAGATCCGCTTTCAAGTAACTTACCGTAGGGTATCGTAAAAGAAAGACGAGAGATGGAATATTATGTGAATGAATGAGCGAGAAAAGGAGTGGGGGAAGAGGGGAATTAGAAGGGCTTATTAACTCTTCTCGACGAAATTGCACTGCTGTTCCATAAGAACTCAAATAATTGAACCTCGCGGTTAGACGTCCGAAATTCCTCTCTTGGGTAGGGGAGGCCAGCGCACAGCGAAAACTAACGCCCTCAGCCGCAGCTTAAGACCGGAAAAGAAAAAAGAAAAAAGAGCCAGGCTTGACCAGCATAGGAAACTCCAACGCCCAAGCGTGAGGTTCAATTACTGTACTGAATGCCAGTGTGCTGGCGATTCCCCGAATGTATCGTCCATGTATGGCACTTGAGTATTCCAGCATCGCGAGATTCTGACACGGTTAGCAGAAGTACACTACAGTACAAAAAGGAACCATAAAACCTTTTAGACCAATCAGAGTACAAAAAAACTTACCAATTCCCCTGACCCCAGAACAGATGGTATCGTTCCGGATTATCATGTGCCAGCTGAAAGGGGAAAAAAAAGCACTTATCCTCTTTTTGCGACAAGTCCATAATCTTCAATGTAAGTGATTGGTGGATGTAGGCATTGTCGGTTAAGCACTTCTCGTATTGGTGGTCAACACTGAGGGCACCTAATGTTTGTTCTAACCTCTTGGAATAGCTATTTTGTATTCCCCCCGATGATCACTGAGTAAACATTCTGGGCAGTTGTTACGATATGCCGTGCTTGTAAAGCATCATACGCATATTGTAGTGGTAAACCCATTTCTGAGAGAATGAACATATAGGTTTGAGAGTTTTCCATGCTAGGCTGCTTGCAGGGACAGCACGAGTAATTGAGATGATAAGAGAAAAGCCCCACATTCGGTACTGTTACGGTAGAACTTTGGCTTTCTTAACTTGCAGTTTTCTTGCTTGTCTGCGAATAACCTAGACTAAATACATAGATGGTTGTGATCTTGGCTTGGAGAGGTGTCACGTTTCTGCAGGGGTGGCTGTTGCCTAGGCTTGGCAGACAGGTAGCTCTACCGTATGTAAGCTAGGTTCTTTGACTTCTCTCGCGCTTTCCTCCCGCTCTCACCACTCACGACGACCGCAACCATCGTGAGGAAGAACACAGCACAACGGAGGAACCGTTCGACTGTGCTTTTGAGGAAGGAAAATTGGGCCTGTATTTAGTTAGTCAGATAACCTGCAAGGTTAGGCTATCTTAGGACGGGAATTTTTTCTCTTTTGTGTGGTTTTCTGAAGTCATTTTGTGAAATAGTTAGTGAGGCTGAATTGATCGTGGCTTGTGTGGTTTTCCTTTCTAGTTGAGATATCTTGAAAGTGAAAGTTTGTTTGTCCGCACTTCTCCCTTTCTGTAAAGTAGATACTGTTGCCCGGATTTTCTTGTTTTCAGTACCAATCCAGTTTGGGCGCTCGGATAGACTCAAAGAATGAGGTATGATAGCTTGTCGCAACAGCAAATAAGTCACAGGTTAGGGCTCATGTCTCACCCCAGTGATATCTAGCGATATCATAGCTGAAGATAACATTTCTGTTTTGCTAAGCGGAAAAATACCAATTTTTTTCTGAGGAGGTAAATAAAGTGCCAGGAACACAATGTGATGGCAACCATATGTATTAAGACGCTAATAGACCTCACTAGCTTACAATTTTGTCGTAATATTAGCGAAATCCCCCTCCTCACACCCAACTTTTTTAAGTTCGCTTGTTGTGGTGCGGTAGTAAACTTACCGAGGAGGGTACAGTCCGATTGAATAGCAGAGGCATGGCAGCCAGTGTTCACAAGCCGCCTGGGCTTTTTTGGGGGCAAGCCGGGCCGGAATGCTATATGCCCGGACTTGGCCGAACTCCAGATATCTGCAGACCTTCGAGTGATAAGCTATGATTATGAAACGAAACGCCAGGATTAAGGCCCGCCGGAAACAATGACATGCTATAGCCTTGCACGCTTTTAAGATAGTTTCTATGTTGTTTGGATAACTTCTGGGAAGGTGCTTTGGCTGTTGGAAACCATGCTGCTCGCCATACTCTCAGGATACTTCCTTTGTCTTTAGATAGCTTCCGGGGACTCGCTTTGCCTTCGGGCATGAGGAGGTTTTGGCTTTTGGCTTCGGGTTCGGGCGTGTGTTTGTACGGTCGGGGAAAGCATTTCCTAAGTAGGAATGTCGTGATCGGACAGGAGGAGGAAAGGAAGCGGAAAGGCTGTAAGAAAGGCCGGAAAAGAAGGGAGGTGGGTGTGAGAAGGTTTGACACCCGGAAAATGGGTATGGGGATGTATGGCCAACGGTGTTTGTTCCTGCATTTTGTTAGCATGAGATTTCGCACAAGTTGAGAAAAGTTGGGAAAGGAGGAGACAGGGGCACATCCTTTCGTGATAGGAAAGGATGATATATACTTATCCTTTTGTCCTTAGTTAGATGGTTGTTGTTGAGTGTCGTGGATGTGAGAGACTGTTGTTGTTAGTGAAGAGATTTTTCCCCCTTTCCTGTCTGCGATCGTTTAGGTGTGAGTTCCTTGGCATTTCGTTCCGTTGTCGCCATACTGTCGTCGCCGTCGATCCTAGTTTAATATTGGCTTCGGGCATGTGTTCGCGTTTCGGGAAAGCATTTCGAATGGAATGTAGGAGTGGACGAGAGTTTTGGACCCGTGCAACCACCGGGAAAGCCGTGAGGGAAGCGGGAGCGGTATAAGGCCACCGTGAAAGAGCTGGTCACTTGGATTCTATATGCATGGACGCTATGGGCAGTGGGAGTTTGCCTTTCCTTTGTTAGGCTGAGTGTGAGCCAGGGGAAGGAGAGGCCAACATAAAATAGAATAGTATGTGTATGTGTGGTGGTCCATGGGAGGATAGGAGGATGCTGTGTTGCTGTTATATCTACCCGTGTCTTTAACATTTGTTAGCTAGCATTGTTGTGGAAAGACCTGTAGTGGAATGAAGTGAACTTCCCCGCTCCTGAGATGTGCGATGAGTTTCGTATAAGGAGGGCAGAAATTTATTCATTAGTCTATTAAAAGATGATTTGATCAAGACGAGCCTGACTAGCAGGTTATTTATCCCTTTATTTATAAAGATGGATCTTCGCTAAGAAGATATATTCCTTGTAATAGAGTTTGTCTAGGCCTAGAGGGCCCTGAAAACCATTCCGGTTGGTGCTGCCCTTGTCGCAAGTAGTCCGATACTTTCTAGCAAGTGAAAGTGAGGGACCAACTCAGGAGGTGAAAGAATCTTTTTACAGTAAGGATGGTTGGAGATACAGAGACATTTATTGTCCTATTATATGGCGCTACCGGCAAGTTAAATGAGGGCAAACGACTATAAGCATGACTCCAAGCATCGATTCGTGCCCAGCACAGTACTCGTACCAACACATCTGCATATATTTAGTCTCCCGCCTTCCTTCTCATCAGCACCCCCTCCATGTTTTTAGCACTATGATACTAGTTATCTACTTGGCTATTTAAAAAGTCTCCGGACGCTTTGCATTTATTAGTACCTATCTTGGCACAAAAGCGTCCGGAGACTTTTTAAATTGCCAAGTATTGTAGGTACAGTGCCGCCTTCATCAGTTTTTAACAATCTCCTCAAGAATCCTCGCACTATCATACACTACGTATCTGTATTAAAAAAAACAATATATTATCTAGGGTATCGATAATTCTGGGGAAGAGGGGAAGTAAAGGAGAGGAAAAAAAAAGCCATACAGGTAAAAAGAAAACAAGAATTTACAGAGAAAGAATTAAATATGACGGTGAAATTTGAGACCTTCCAAGGATAAAAATTTTATACGAACCAAACTACGAAGATTGAACCGAAAGTCTTAAATCCTCATCCAGCCACGCAAAGGGGTAGCCAAAAGGCGCAAGAGGGTATGGCGTGTATCTGCATTCCTAGCTCGTGGGATTGGCCCCCGTCGACAGGGTCATGTCCAAGTGCATCGCAATGGGTAGCATGCTAGGAATGGGAGGGGGCGGCGGATATTTCCAAGAGGCGGCGGCTCCTGAGGCTTAAGTGGTACTGGGAGTTACTACTTTGCGAGACTGCAGGAGCGCTACTATCCTCTCTGGCCCTCTCTGGAGGGCGTACCAGAGCGGCGTTCCACCCCATTTATCTGGTTTATCGGGGTCAACCTCTTCCCGCTCGAGTAGTATTTTTATCACCCCTTCATCTCCTTTCCGAACTGCGTGAGAGAGAGCGGTGTTAGGCCGTCGTTATCTGGTTTGTCGGGGTTGACCTCTTCTCGTTCGAGTAGTATTTCTATCAGCCCCTCATGTCCTTTCCGGGCGGCATACGAGAGGGGCGTTTGGCCGTCCTTATCTGGTTTATCGGGGTTTACCTCTTCCCGTCCGAGCAGTATTTTTATCACTCCCTCATGTCCATTCCGAGCGGCACATAAGAGCGGTGTTTCCCCCCATTCATTTTGTTTATCGGGGTTGACCTCTTCCCGTCTGAGTAGTATTTTTACCACTCCCTCATGCCCAAGCTCAGCGGCATGGGAGAGCGGTGTTTGGCCGCTATTATCTTGCGCATCGGGATTGACCTCTTCCCGTCCGAGCAGTATTTTCACCACTCCCTCATGTCCGCACTCAGCGGCATACGAAAGCGGTGCTTGACCACATCTATCTGGCTTGTCCGGGCTGAACCCCTCCCGTCCGAGTAGTATTTTCACCACTCCCTCATGACCATTCCGAGCGGCATCCGACAGCGGTGTTTGGCCGAACATATCTTCCTTGTCCGGAATGACCTCTTCCCGCGCGAGTAGAATTTTCACCACCTCTTCATGTCCATTATACGCAGCCCATGAAAGTGGTGTACAACCCCATAAGCTTTCCCCGTTGACATCAGAACCTCCCCCCTCAATTAAAGCAACTACCACTTCAACAATTCCAAAGAACGATGCGCAGTGTAGCCCGCTAAACGGAGGATGAGTATCGTGTTCTTCGAGATCGAAGTTTTCATGCGCAAAGAGTAATTTGGTGGGTATCTGGCTATAATCGTCCTTTAACAAATTCAGCGCAAGTGATCTCCCGTAGTCCGAGAGCTCCTTTTTCGCATGCACTCCCCAAAATACTGAACAGTATTGTAGAAAGGGTGTTTTCCGAGCATCAGGAGAATGGGCAGTCGAAAGGGCTTTGACATGTTGGGAATTTAGATAGGTCAAACAGATTTCAGCCATTGCTGAGTGAGGTTTAATGAATAAATCGCGATGGGCAGAAAGATATTCCTGTAGGGTAAAGTGGATCAATCGCACAGTTGATGCCTCCTTATCCACCGTAATAAGCCCTTGACAGCAGTTCACCAATGCCGACATCGAAGGGATATTGCCAACATCAAAATCCGTGGAGCCTAGCTGCACTGCTAAGGCGTAGCAGAGATCATCCGCTTGCAATGGCCGTTCCGCGTGGCTGATCCACATCAACGCTGTCATCCCGAGTCTTGATTTGTCCCCATCTTGTGCTTTTATCCGCTCGATGGTCGCACCATAAACATCTCCCAATTCCAATCCATTTGTCGTTTTACTCAGTTTTTCTCGTCTCCGAGAGATTGTGGATTCATGTAGGATTCCGTCGATACTTAAAGAGACTAGTAGAAACCTAGATGCATATCTATTAGCGGATTGTGTGTGGAAGAATTTCTAGTATTATTGCCTACTTACATTTCCGACATATTTTCGGGAATCTTCTCCAGAATGTCTGCCTCTAGACTTTCATTCATGGCATCGGGAGTCTCGTCCTCGTCTAGTCTAAGATGAAGGCATTCCCTGATATCCTTTGTGCTAGGCCCTATCGGCACACTTATCACTCGTCCTGCAAGACGCTTTTCGATATCAGCACGAACATGAGGCCTTCCAATGATGAATATTCGGGTGCGCGGGGATGATTCGAGGATTTTTTGGAGCGAATTAAGGAGCTTGGCTCGATGCACCACCGCACATTCGTCCAAGGCGTCAATGCATATAAATGTGCGTAGCGAGGACGTGATGGTCTGTAGCATTTTCACGATATCCGGGAGTTGCGGTCCCCGTCCGCCAATGGCCATTTTCTCCTTCTCAAAGGCCCGTGTTATTTCCTCTGGAACCTTTTCCATTCCGCCGACGACTTGTCTCAGCAAGGATCCCAGAATACTGGCCACAGACCGCTCCTTTCGCGCTGCGAAGTCTAAATAGAAACACGTAACGGCCGTGTCTTGTCCCCCGGACTCATCGCACAACCTGTCCACTACCAGCGAACTAGCATCGCGGCCTGTTAGCACCGACTCCCTTTCTTCTCCCCTCGGAGAATAATTCTCCTCACCTGATAAAGGTCTTTCCGACCCCGGGACCTCCATAACCAAACAAGACTGCCTTACCACCTTCACCTTCACCACTCCCGTCATGCGAATCATGCCAGTTTCTGAATTCCTCAGTTTGCAGGAGCCATTCCCCGATATTGTCGACTCGACGCTCTTGGATGTCCCGATGGCGTAACTTGGGCTCGAGGGTGTTGGAATATTTTGGGCTGCTCACGACATACATATTTTCCCATCGCCACGAACACGGAACACCACGAACACGGAACACCACGAACACGGAACACCACCACCTCCACCCGCGACACACTATTCCTTACGAACCGTTTCACTACCATTAGGTTCAGACTTGTTCAAACACCAACCCTGCATATCTAATGCGACAACATGAAACACTGGTTCACCTACAACAGAACAC
>Ga0307509_10001658_pt1 | contig 37297 bp, 30 predicted proteins | sample 10_EM_MG_FD_202245 | JGI IMG/M metagenome (GOLD analysis project Ga0307509, IMG submission 202245) | Populus trichocarpa ectomycorrhiza microbial communities from riparian zone in the Pacific Northwest, United States - 10_EM | ecosystem: Host-associated > Plants > Roots > Unclassified | place...
CCAGAAGAGCCACTGCTTCCTCAATTGCGACAGTAGCGTCCCTATTCACACCTTCCGCAGTCGCAACGCAGATGAATAGTGAATTGCTGTTGAATAGGATGGAGTCAAATAGGGGAGACGAGAAGGAGAAGGATGCATTTTTAAAAGGAACACAAACTTTGAAAGAAAGCTTCAGAAAGCTTAGAGAAGCGCGTGAGCGAGCCGCTATAGCCTCTGATGATGAGAGCACCAAGGAAGTCGGAAGTAGGGGCTCAGTATCATCTACGACAGCCATCGGTACAGGAATAGGGAGCCCCCCCACTTCTGAAGACAGCACAGTACCAGGATCAAATGGTAGCCAAGAAGAGGAGATTGATTGGGATCTCTGGCAGGCCGTTGTCGATGATTCTTATAAGGTTGCTGCGGAGAAGCCAAGTGAGCTCAATCGGGCGATTCAAGCCGGCATCCCTCCTACCCTCCGAGGAACTGTTTGGCAAAGCATGGCCGCTAGTAAGTCTCTAGAACTTGAATCAGCTTACCAAGATGTGATCGCCCTCCCGGGAACTGCGACCGCTGAGGATGCCCGGGCATTATTCGGCAGCCACTGGCTCTGGGATCCTTCTCCTTCATCCAGCCAGTCATCTTCGCCAAAGCTTGGCTCAACTGCAAGTCCGAAGCTTGACCCCGCGGGTGTCAAGGGGCCTAACGGCTTTTGGGGGCAGACTGTTGCCCAATTAGAAAAGGCTATCAAGCGTGATTTAGGTGAAAGAACGAGCTTCGGAAAGTACAAGGTCGACCAAAAAGCCCTAATGGGTGTTTGTAAAGCATATGCATTGTTTGATCCCGGAGTAGGATATACGCAAGGTATGACATTCATCGCCACAGTGCTACTATTAAATGTGAGTAATCCCCCTCCCCGAAACCCCTCTACAGTCACCGCCCGAGTACTATATACTAAACGTTCTATGCTTGATCAGATGACCGAGGAAGAAGCATTTTGTGTTTTTGTTAAGCTCATGAACAAGTATAAGCTGCGGACTATGTTTCAAGAAAAGATGAAAGGTCTCGAGCTCCGGCTTTTCCAATATGATCGTATCCTAGAAGATTACCAGCCTCAGCTTGCGATCCACCTCAAACGCCAAGGCATCGAATCGTCACTCTACGCCGCTCAATGGTTTCTCACATTATTCACATACAAATTCCCATTACAGCTAGTATTGAGGGTGTTTGATCTCCTATTTAGCGAGGGCCTTGAAGGGCCGATCCTGAAATTTGGGATTGTCCTTATGGGCAAAAATGCCGAGACCTTGATCGGAATGGGATTTGACACCCTGGGACCTTTTCTCAAAGAACGGCTCTTTGATGTCTACCTCGATACTACGCCGAGCGCGACAAGTGTTAAGGAGGCAGGATTTTTCGGAAATGGTGGCGAAAAGGATTTCTATAGAGCCAACCAAATGGTCCAGGACGCTTGTACTATCAAGATTACGCAAGATATGCTTGATCGCTACGAGAGAGAATGGGATGAGATAATGCGGGCGAAGAGAGAACACGAGATGGATCTTGAAACTTTGCGGAGGACGAATGCTAGTCTCATGGTTAAGGTGAAAAAATTGGAGGAGCAGAATGAAGAGTTGAACAGAGAATATGTCAATATTGCTAGCAGTGAGGTCGGTTTAAAGGTCCAGAATGACCAGCTAGCCGATGAAAACGAGGTCCTCAAAGCAAAAGTCGAAGGGCTGAAAGAAATCGTCGACAAACAGCCACAAGAGATAGAGCAGCGTTTCAAGGAAGAAATGGACAAGCTCATGACACGGACTCTAGAGGTGCATACTGAAAATCAGAATTTAGAGGAGAGCATGTTAGAGATGGAAAAGGACTTGGTAGGCACGAAGATGCAGCTAGCTACTGTAAGTCGTCCTAGGTCGACCGTTACGGATTCTCGCTAATTTCTGCGTACAGGTCAATGAGGACTACGACCTTCTCAAGAACAGATGGAACGATCTCAGGAAAGCTCTTGGAGATTAAAATACCCCCCTTCTCTTGTCCAAATACCCGTGTTTGGGTCGTATCCGCCTAGTAGCCTATCTCTTATAGCTACCAAGCAGAATATATCTCGGCAATTCCTTTCTATTTTCATGTCCTCGCCGGACACCTGCTCCCTCTCGTTGCCGTCATAAAAAAATTGTGGCTCCTTTGTTTGACAGGTTTTCATTTCCCTCTCTCTTTCCCCTCCGCTCACCGCCGACCACTATCGGTGCCCAATAATGATTACGGGGCAAACGATTTTCCAAAATGTATTGTTTTTCGCCATTTTCATTGGCCCTACAAAGATAGAGTGGGGAATTCAATTTTCTTGTCGGAGTGACACTTGCATCGTCACCATTACTATTACTATTCATTCATTCACCTATCCCTCATTCAATGAATTTGTTTATAAATGCCATTATCATATATCTAGTGTTGAGCATATCACATTTCTCGTCTTCTTTGTTTTGGCCCTCTACGGTACTCCATTGTTTCGATACTTGTACGAAAACCGATCAGCATACTACAATTTACCATCGTGCCCGAGTCATCCAGTTGATAGTATAGCACCAACGGGATCTCACTACCAGTGATATGCTAGTAACATCCCTCTAACCCCCCCTACCCCCGTATCAAACCATACATAAACTTCCAAAAGCGAAAGAGAAACCCCCCCCCCCTACGGACCTACACCATCTTAATCCACTCCCTTCCCTCCCTCCCTTCTCCCCGGCTACCCTCTGCAAGTCCACTCTACTCGTACACGAGCACAACCTCCCCAAAACACACGGTATGGTACGACGCGGCACAGAACGCCCGTCCCCACAATACCCAACCCGCCAGTGCACAGACTACGCTAATACGGGAGAGGCACCAAAAGCGGTGCCTCGGAAAGTGGTGAACTTGCCCATACGAGTAAAGTTAGCGGCGCCGACGGCGCAGGAAGGAAAAGGTATTTGTACGGTACGCGGAAGGGGATGCTAGAATGTGCGGGCGTTACGGTACCGTACCGGTACTGTAGGATCGGGGGGTCGGCGCTGGTTGAGCCGCACTGGCCCTTGAAGAAGACCAGTGCTGGTTCGGAAGAGGATTTGTTTGTTTATTTCGTTTGTTGTTTGTTGTGGTGCTTTGACTCATGCTTTTTTCTTTTCTTTTCTTTTTTTTCTTGGGGGGTTTTTTTTTCTTCTCTCTCTCTTTCCAACCGAAGGGGGGGTTGGTCCTATGTAAAGAAAGAGTGGAGTCAGGAGTGGCTGCACGAGTGATCGCTTGTGACGGGACTTTTGTCGTTGGGGGTCTTTTGTTACATGGCTTAGCTAAGCGTGATGTAGGGTAAGGTAAGGTATGGAGGGGGAAACAATATGTATCGCACTCCTACCGTAGGGGTTTCATGTTGGTTGGGGAAGGGCGATTTGATGACCGGGGACCGGTCTATTTACCGGTGGGCTATTGTAAAATCTCGGCTTAGTAAGGATTTGGGATGAGGAGGCCGGAATTGCTGCCGGGTTTGCACGTCAGGGTACTAGTAATACGGTGTGGGATTGATGAGCTCGCTAATTGATTGATTTATCGATTGACTCGCGATAGCTAGCTTAACCCCATAATTTGGATATCGCCAACAAAGAAGGAACAAAATTATTTAAAAATGTGGGCTAAGAATTGCATCAAGTCAAACTCCGATATCGTAGTGCCATAAACCCGATCCAAAAGCTATCCCTCCACCCAAACGAAGCTAGTCGCGCATCCTGCTCCGATCCGTACATTCTCGAGAGCTGAGATATCTAGGGTAAATACCTCGCCAATAACATCGCCGCCCCCGGGCTTCCCACAATTGCCATGTTCCCCCCAGCCCCAGGTTATTATCTTTCTTTCTTTTGTGGTTTTGTCCTCTGCGATAGCGAGGGCATGTTCACTACCCACCGCGATGCCTGCTATGCTGTCGAGGTTCAGGGGCGGGAGTTGGCCTCTATCATTCTTCCCCCATGCTTTGATAGCACCGGAGATTTCGAGTAGGTAGACACCGTTCCACGAAGCTTGAATGTCGAGTATTCCGGCTCCAGACCATGAGGCGAGCGAAGGCCCGATTTGGTACCGATCGTTCCCTAAAATTTCCATGCGCTGAGGATTGTCTCTGCTAACTAGAATACTAAAGTCCTTTCCACAATCTAATTTGCTGACGGGGAATCCAACTTCTACCTTCCTGGGCCTGGGCACTATTGATTGGGCAGGTTCCCCGAGCTGTCCTTTACGTCCAGCGCCCCAACCCCATACATCCCCGGTCGCTGTTAATAGGAGTGTGTGCGTCATGCCGGACGCAACCTGGATCACTTTTCCAGGCGAAAAGTCGATAATTTCCTCCAATAATGCATCGTGAAGTTTCTCGCCAAGTCCCAATTCTCCTTTCTGGCCGGTTCCAGAAACAAATATTTTCCCTTCGTAGTCAACTAGAACTGTGAAGCTCCATCCTGCAGAAACGTGCTCCCATCGGTAGTCACTGCTGAGAGAATGAAAGGAAGTTAGCGAGGGGAAGGTAGCTGAAGAGAGGCAGCATTGGTTTTCGGTATTATCTCCCGCGAAAAAGCATTCGCCAGATGGGAAGAGAAGAACAGTATGATTCCCGCCGGCTGCGATTTCTCGTGGGGGAGCGGAGGGAAATAGCGAAGGAATCAGACAGGGGGTAGGTGTATGGGCGTCCTCAAGGTGGCCGAGAGATAACTGCCCCCGCCCATTAGATCCAAAGGCGTAGAGCATACTGACTCACGGTCACTTTTTCGAGTTGCGGGAGCGGGGACTTGCAGTTGGGGTTCTCACGAGAATTGCGCGTCAAGGGTCGTTGAGGCTCAACTGCTAAAGTAAGTCTGTATTAGGGCTTGTGCCCTACGGGTCTGTGACCGTGGCACTCACCCACACTTTGCAACGGACGGCAACCGGAATTTCACTACGACCAAATGTTCAATCTCGACATCAACAGACGACAAAACACTCAGTAGCCAGCCACCTTATCGCCCGAATACACCACCTCATTGCTCGATCCGTAACGAACAAATTTCACGATGGCTGCCCCAACTCAATCCGTTCAGTGCTTCGGCAAGAAGAAGACGGGTATGGACTCCTCAAAATCATCCCCAAGAATGGAGTGGAGATCATAACCGGGGAGTCAGTATAGACGCTAACTTCAATTTTAGCAACCGCTGTCGCTCATTGCAAGGTCCCACCATCTCCACACAGTTCCTCCCCCTTTTCGAAGTACAACTAACATCCTACTAGAAAGGTCGTGGACTCGTCAAGGTCAACGGCGCCCCTCTCAGCCTCGTCAAGCCTGAGATCCTCCGTTTCAAGGTCTACGAGCCTCTCTTGATCGTCGGTCTCGAGAGATTCGCCGAAGTCGATATCCGCGTCCGTGTTTCCGGAGGTGGTCACACTTCACAAGTCTATGCTATCCGTCAGGCTATCGCTAAGTCGATTGTCGCCTACTACCAGAAGTTTGTTGATGAGCACAGCAAGAACCAGTTGAAACAGGCCCTCATGCTGTACGACCGCTCACTGCTTGTTGCCGATAATAGACGGTGTGAGCCAAAGAAGTTTGGTGGTCCAGGTGCCAGAGCGAGATTCCAGAGTACGTACATTCCGCATCTGGAAATTACAAATTGGTGGTGGAGGCTAATGGGGTTTTCCAGAATCTTACCGTTAAGGGGTATCTCTGTTTGGGGATATGGTTCATTGGGGTTTCTTGTATCAATTTCTTCTCAAATAAAAGTAATCCCTGCGCTGGATAAGGGACTAAAAAAATACCAAACTTGTTCCCGTGTTTCGAGGTAGTCTGATTAATGGTTGGGTTTTGTGGGTGGTGGCTGTCTTCATTGGTTGGGTGTATTTATGGTCCCCAAGTTGCCCGGGTGGTGGATTGTGAATGAATGGTGTTCGACTTTAGCTTCCCTTGCTTTCATGACTGCCTTTCAGTCGAACTTTATTACTTTATTCTCCATTCTCAATAAAATCCTAGACACTCCACTCTATGAGCCCTACAATCCATGTCGAATAGTCCGCGCAAATGTTCCAGAGCCTTATCCTATATAAGATCATAGGGTGCAGCGATATATTCTCCAACTAAGCTCCTAGCGTTGTCCAATACCTTACTTAAACATTTAATGAAAAAACTTTTGATTAATTGGAATAATACCTGGACTGTCCTAAGTGATATTTCTGCGCTTTCTAATAACAGATGGATAGGCAGTAATCTGGCAGATTTTTTTCAAAACCCTCCGAGTGAAGGTTTATGAACGCCGGTGCCAAGCCAGACTGGATAAGGGTTGAATGTTTTCCATGCCCTAACACAGTCCTTCCCCACCACCACCCACGTAGATGCGGCCTAGCGCACCACACGAAGGTCGAGCACACATACCACCACCTAACAAGCACAATTGACAAACCATCAGGCGCGCTGACTTTCTCCACGGTAAACCAACAAAGTCGACGCAAACATGAAGCTCAATATTGTGAGAAATTTTCCCTCTGCTCTCACGCCAATTTTCTTGGTGTTCTTAGTTTGGCTAACTTTTTTTTCACAAAATCTAGGCGTAAGTTATTTTTCCCCCATTGCAACAATCTTCATTTTTCAAGCGATTCTCCTCGAGGATAGAATTAGTGGAGGCCCGAGAGAGAAATACTGGGACGGGGGTCGGGGGGGGGGGAATAGGTTGTGGGCCTACCGGTGCTGACTTATCTCACAGCTATCCCGCCAACGGGTCGCAGAAACTCATTGAAATCGAAGATGATCGTCGTCTCCGTGTCTTCATGGATAAACGTATGGGACAAGAGGTTCCCGGTGATAGTGTTGGAGATGAATTCGCGGGATACATTTTCAAGATCACCGGTGGTAACGACAAGCAAGGCTTCCCTATGAAGCAGGGAGTCATGCACCCTACACGTGTCAAGCTTCTCCTCTCTAAGGGACACTCTTGCTACCGCCCCCGCAGGACTGGAGAGAGGAAGCGCAAGTCCGTTCGTGGATGTATTGTGGCCGCAGATCTCGCCGTCCTTTCCCTCGTCGTTGTCAAGCAGGGTGACGGTGAGGTTGCTGGATTGACCGATGTTACCCACCCCAAGAGGCTCGGGCCCAAGCGTGCTACCAAGATTAGAAAGTTCTTCGGTTTGAATAAGGACGATGATGTATGCTCCCTTCGTCTCAAGGTGGTGGGGAAATGTGGGGTTAAGAGCGGTGGCTTATTGCATATGATATAAATAGGTTCGCAAGTTCGTTATCCGTCGCGAAGTCCAGCCTAAGGGCGAGGGAAAGAAGTCATATACCAAGGCCCCCAAGATCCAGAGGCTCGTTACTCCTCAACGTCTTCAGCACAAGCGTCACAGAATCGCTCTCAAGAGAAGAAGAGCGGAGGCTTCCAAAGATGCTGCGGTAAGTTTGCAGTCTTTGCTTGTACCGCGTATCCATATATACTAATACGGATACAGAACGAATACGCGGCTCTCCTCGCCAAGCGTGTCCACGAAGAGAAGGCAAAGCGTTCCGAGCTACGCAAACGTCGTGCTTCCTCTATGAGGCCCGAGAAGAAGGAGAAGGCGTGAGTGCTCGCAGGTGGTGGTGGTGGTAAAAAAAAAAAATTCCTTTGGTGCGAATGGGTGGGGCGGTCGGAATTAAACAACGCTTTTTTTCCATCTTTTTTCACTTGTACCTTCATGAAATAAAATGATCTCCTTTTTCATCGATCTTGGAGAAGGGGTCATTTAGTTCCTGGTATTGGGAGTTTGTCTGGGGAAATTGGGAACGCTGGTGTAGATCTTTCTGCTTAATTTTCATGAAATCAAATGGGGGCCTTTTATCTTCGGCCGGTATTGATATCGGGGTTGACTTCATAATCGATCACTCGGCTTTCAGTTTCGATTACGATTTGGCCCAAGAACTGTGCATACTGACGGACCAAACATAGTATGTAGTAAAATAGGGGAAGAGGGAAAGGACAGGGGGCAGCGAGCATTACACAAAAGGGCTGATGGCAAACAGCAAATTTGGCAAGGGTATTCGCTATCCCCTTTGCCATGTTAGTCCTTGTTTATGTACCTGGGAGACGGGTAGGGGTATTCAGTGTTGAAAAGGTGGGCCAAACTTGGTTTGCTTTACTGTTTCGTGTGAGCTTGGCGCACCTAGAAACGGCTAACTTACCAATGCTTTGCTTACGATACGATACCCTTGGTACCAAAGCCAAGAGGTGGTAACGGATGAGGGTAAAAGGTGTGAATAAATGTAAACTCAGTGAGAAAACTTGTGACAGAGGTGTCCCACACATCAGAGAAAGCACAACTCGCAACCCAATCGCAGAACATATGGCTATTAAATACAGTTGCAACAATTCACTTGGCAGGGGTGATTGGAATTTCTCTTCCGATATCTTATGTGACATCCCGTGACATTTTCCTTTATGCAATCGAGGTGCGAGCTGGGTTACTCCCTCTTATCCTTTCCGTGCCCTTCAAATTTATTCTAAGTTTTCAATGACACATGTTTTTTTCGATTCAATGCGCACTAATTTATAGCATTGTAATCATTATGGGGTTTTTGATGAGGCCCTCAAATACGTTACTCGGCTTCCTTGTGTAAAGCAGCATAATGCAAGATCTGGCCCTTACTTTCATCTGGCTAGATGACAGCATTGGCTTAGCTAGGATAAAATGTATTGAATTAACCTTGCTTTCACTGAAAATTCTTTTTGACCTTGAATACCTTGCTTGAGTGTGAGCTGTCAATAGTTGTTGGAATCACTCACTATCACTCGTAAATTTCTCTTGATAACGGGTTACCGTTGAGAAGAGGGTGCTGAAAGGTGAAGGCGCGCTATAAACCCAAAAACCCACCTGGTATTCTTGCGAGATGGCGGTGAGTATGTATAGGGCCATAGGAGGGATATAATCTAGTACGCAAGTAATGGGTTTGGTGTGAAAATCATCCTCTTTGCCATGCTCATCGTTTAGTGAGCGCAAACGCCAAGTTACAAAGAAAGTACTAGGGTAGGGAGCAGTTAACCTGAACGTACAGGGATATATTTTGCTGGTTAGCCTTAAATAACTGTTCAATCACTTCTTACCGGGCCCTGGTAGGCACAAAAGTCGTCCAATGCTAGCCCCCCTGGGTAGGACTACAGTAAGTAGAGCTATCTCCTTGACCGGCAGACGTTGAAAATTTCGTGCCACCCCCCCTGTTAGTTTTTGATGCAGCGGTCAATAAGCAAATTTTTGTTAATGGTCGGCATGACTCTTCTCTAAGGTGGAAGCAGTTGCCTTTGTTTGTTTTTGACTGGCTGGTGGATTAGGAGCGCTGAGAGGTTCCTCGCGTCAGCATGATAGGCCCGGGCAGATTCTGTAGCAAACGTTACGCAAGACCAAGTGCAACGTGTCTGGTAAATAACGGGCTCTGGATTACGTAGGGCCGGTGTATATATTCTTAGGAGGATGACCAATTTAGAGGGTGCGCCCACTGAAAACATCCTCGGGTCACTTGATCCAATTTTCTGACAGGTTTTCTTTAATCTTACTGATATTATTTGGTCATTTTCGCCTTGACAAGCTACTAGTGAGCACCTGTGGCCTCTCTGCGCTTTTCCAAGGTCATGGGAATCCCTCCTTATCTGCCATACATCATGGTTTTTGGTATGTATGGGTTCTACTCAACAGGGTGAGTTCGACAAGGAGGGAGAGGGAGAGGGACAGAGACAGAAAGCGATAACTGTTTTGTGACATGCCTGATGGGGTGGTTTGTTCTGCAGACCGCTTATGGGAGATAAGCCGATGTGATACTGTCCTTTCGTCCATTTTCTGGCATTTGGACTAACCGATGAGGAGAATAGGTGGCGGAACAGCCTGGGAATCCCCTAATATTGTGACAGATCCTCCCAGAGGAGCTATTGGCTAGGGTATAGCGATGTTTCCTATTTATTGTTAAATTTTCCGACTAAAACCCGGGCCTTCTGTGCTGAAAGTGTGAGGCCCAGCAGCAGCAGAAGAAAGGACAAACACCCCAGCACCAAACGAAACCAAACCTCTAGCCTTTCACATGAAAGTTTCTGCTCCCGTTGGCAATAATGTGATATATACGCCACAGGATCTTCAGTTTCGGCTCAAGCGCCCAGACTGCGACTAGCATCATCCGTTATGAGACAGGCGTCCTGGGAGGAATATGGGAGCAACTTCTTGGCTAACATCTGCCTAGGTTCTCGAAATTCAAGTTAGTACCTATCTCCGTGCTTGGGGCGTTCCGGAATTTGTGATACAAGCCACAGATCCTGCCCTGGTGCTCTCACACAATCCGATCCTACTCTCACATCGGATCCCGGCCATTCATGAGTGATCTGACATGATTTGCTTCGACAGCGGAATGGGCGCATGACCATCTATACCACCTTCTGCTGCAGATAAGCCGCTCACTACGGCACGATGCTTCATCCGTGGTCAGGGCTTGCATGAAAGGGATTTTATGCAACAAAGAGTTTTGGGATGGCAACTGCTCCGGAGACGTTCATTATTATCCCTTCCTTTTGTCGTTCGCTTTAAAATCTGAAGGGCTCCTTGCATTCTCTTATGCCATGAAGGGGCCCGATTAGATGTTATATGCACTTGTTGGTCTAAATATGGGCTCCGATATGGTTAGAAGGAAGTAGTTTTGGTCCTTTGATTGGAATAAACCACCCTACTATGCCAGAAAATTGGTGGTCAGCTGTCTGAGAGAGGGGAAGCCCGGAAAGTTAAATTAGGAAATAGAAGGTGGGGCAGTTTCTGCACGCCTCATATCCATCTGGCAGCTTCAAGCGCCTTCCGCCGGCCCAATCAAGTGGCTATTAAACACTAGTTGAGTTGGGTTCCTCTGCAAGTGGTTTACGAAGTCGGGATTGGCGCCTTTGGACCCCATTTTACTTCTAGATTCCGACACGGGGAATTGTTTAGGTCAAATTGATTGCGGTCACCTATATTTTAATATGGGAAATATCACGGATCTTTCCGGAGTCAGGTGCGAAAATATCCGTGGTAGTTCCCACACAATAGCCGTGAACCAACACGGTCTAGCGTGTTTGGAAAAACCTCACTTGTAGTGCTTTTGCCAGCCGAAGCCGGAGATTTACGGGTTCGCAGTCTGACGCCGGGGTTCCGGGGCCTGCCTAGTGTCTGACCACTTCTGGGAGGAATCATACGCAATCACTCACAATATGCAGTGTTCATCTGGAGAATGGGCAAGCGGGGTTAAGGAAGCTATTGCTTCACTTTACCCCGAGAACGCACAACCTATGGTACCCTTCTTCATAGTAATTTGTTCACCGACACCTGCAACAGCGGAAGAAAGGTGTAGATACGGACTTCGGGATTTCCGGTTCCGGAAATGATGTTCGACTCCCTACCGCTACCTGGTTTTGTGCCGAGAGGCACAGACATAAGCTGTCTTAGGTTATGGTGGTGATGGTGAAACAAAAGCCCAGCACCCAAAAATCGCAAAAATATTACCCTGAGGTGGAGAAGACTGATGCTGAGGGAGCTTCGGGGGGGGGGGGAACGAGGTTTAAGCGGGGTAGATGCGCACCGCGTGTCTTATTAATAGAGTGATGGTCAAACATGGAATTATGCTAACTTAGTGTGGAAGGAGCAGCTCGGGATAATACTGCGGCCGCGGGAGAGTCAGTGCGCCATGGGCTTTCGATCCTAGCCGCTGTATAATCAGTCTCTCCTCCACGCACGCACACACATTTCCTTTCACCATTGTTGTTTGTGGTGATGCTGGCTACCGTAGGGCTTACGATAGCGTCTAAACTTCTTTAGATTGTTATGCATAGGAAATTTGGGCCGCTGAATGAGAGAAAGGGATAGGAAAGATGTGAGACTGGACTAGACTTGCACATGAAGCCCGTGATACTAGAAATGAGTCCTCACATTAGACAGGCATGCCTTACCCCCTCACGGGCTCCAACCAATCAGTTACGGAGATTGAGAATCGGAGAGAGTTGGGCACCGCATATCCGATCCGCCTATCCCTCAAAGAGTCGAGTCTCTGCATTGCAGCATAGTGCTCGAATGTCAGCCCAATTTTTATTCCATAAAGCTGAGTACTCCATTATCTGATCAACATTCCTTTGGAATTTGTGATTCCATATTAACCTTCGCCACGGTTGGATTTTTATTTCTTATTTCTAATCATGTATGAGCAATAGGAGCCTGTCGCTCAACAGATTCCTAAAATTTTCATCATGTTTCAGCACTCGAAGATTAGTCCAGTACCGGTAGGGAGGATGGTTTTTGATTGATGATTCTTTATTTATTTATTTATTCGTTTCGCAATCCTGAGCCTCACAGGCTTGTCTCGGGGCCCTAGCCCGTATCGGTTCTCTCGGGCCGTGACCACCTTAGGCCTCCGATGGCCTCTTCGGGGAAAGCTAATTATGCGCTCCCCCTTCTCGGAACCCCCATTTTCGTCGTGGTTGAATGGATCAGTTTCACCTCTTATTTTGGGACGTATGATATGATAGAGTCTATGGTAATCGGTAGGGTAGGTTTCTGGTGAGTAACGAACTAACCTTTTCGGGGGGAAGGGGGTGGAGAGACTTGAGTTTTTACTGGGGCCGATATTAATGTAACCTAGTGAGTTTCTTTAAGGTAGTTCCTGTTGGTCATACTCGAGTACTCGTAGTGTCGAAGCGTTCTTTAAAAAAGAACCGTATTTGCATACCCCCCGGATCTAACCAAAAGGGCCAAATTCTAGCTGTATGCAATAGCAGTCTTTTTTTTTTTTAATCTCAAAAAAAAAAAAGGCTCCAATATTACGAGCAGAGTACTTGTCAGAGTTGGTTTGTGGGAATCGTGAATTTTGGCCTATATCAACGACCGGAACATGGTTTGTGGAACATTGAAGTTTGGGCGGTTTGGTGTAATGTTTAATTCGCGGATGCTGATGTTGTAGTAAAAATATTCGGCTGATATTGCCTGGGGGCGGTGGTCAGCTACATATTGCGGCATGGAACATCACAGCCGTAGGTCTTCCTTTCAGTCTCCTGTTGAAGCGGACATACCCATGCATCCTGGCGATAGGTCAGCCTGTATTTTGGAGTACAGTACAAACAAGGGAGACTTTCTAATTTGGCTGCATGGACGTCGATATAAGCGTCGGGTCTAGCCACTGTGGTACCGGGCTGTTCCCGGCGAACGGATTATCTGCAGAAAGTGGGAACACTGCGCAACGGACCGGGTAGTAGGTTTTGAATGGTGGAGATATGATAGTATAATAAAACTCCCTTCCTGCTTCCAGGCTGCCAGGGTACCCACTTATCACCAAGGATGGTCGGTATCATAGGGTAGTGGAGAAATACTATCGATAGGAGTGATTGATGATTAGCCTTTTTTTCCCTCTTTCTTTTCTTTTTCTCCCCCTTCCCTCTCTTTCCCTCATCTCCACAAACGAGGCGGATATATGATTGGCGTTTGTCTCTGTCAGAGTTTTGTGGAATGGGTTGAAGCTTTTGCTTGCTTCTTTCCGGCCGACCAGGTGGTACAGCACCACAAGTCCTGTGCCGTAACTGTACGGTACTGTGCACTCCAAGCATGCATTTCCAAAATCCAAAAAAAATGTTATATAACCGACACAGGTTTCTACATATCCCACCTTTTTTTCTTCTTCTTCCGAACCTCCCTCCCCTTGGCCTCGTCGGTAGCCTGTTGCGAAATTGTTCGGTCATGAAGCTGTGTAATTTACCGGTGGTGATACTACACGAGATTCTCGATCATGTACTCTCACCCTTCCCACTCGCTTCCTTATAACTAACCAAAGAACAGGTGTCGGCACCAATGGACCTCTCGAACCTCGCCCTAACGAGTAAATGGCTTCAAAATCTAGCTGCCCCACGACTCTATAGACGCCTGGAATTTACGCTATCGTGTACGACACAAACGAGGAAATTCTGCGAGTGTCTGCTGATGGAGGACAGGAGACAGAACTGGCGACACTGGACGCGGAGTATGCATGTTAGTGATGAGGTGCGCGAAGGGTCCAGGCGGAGGAGCCCTACCGCTATTTGGAGCTGGCTTGCGGAAGTATTGGATGGGCTAGCTGGCTGCGGGTTGGATGAATTTGAGTGAGTTTTGCTTTTTAGATAAGGAAGAAAGGTGTGGATTGACTTTGGCTAGCTAGATGGGATTCCCGCGATGTCCCGCCCCGAACCATCGTCAAGTCACTAGTGGGCTTGCGCTCACTGCGCAGTCTAAAGCTGGAGATGCCTCTGCGCGCTCGAGATCACTCCTTCTTGGAGGAACTAGCCGGGGCCCACGCTGCGCATCTACGGTCCATGCATATCTGGGGAATACAAAACGACGGACAAATGAATCGGGTGGGGAAGACTGTGGGTTTCGCTGGAGAATTGAAGGATCTGAGTCTTTGTGTGGCAACGGATTGTGATTGGGAGGACGATGAAGACGAAGACGAAGACGAAGAAGAAGAGTATTCCTCCTCCTCCTCCGAGGCCGGTGGGGAAGGAGAGGTGAAATCGGAGGAACAGAATAAATGGATGACCCTACCAGCGGGCGTTCACACTACACTATCTAGCATAGAGCTGAACGGCTTATTCAACCTTCGCGATTCACTCCACTTCTTTAACCCCGCCACCCTCCGGCGTCTGGAGCTCCGTCAATGCACCGGCTACAATTCCCTCCTGCGTGCCCTCTCCTCCCACCCTGACATCCGAAACATGGAAGAAGTGGTTTTGGGCTCCTGGGAGAATTGTGACATCTCCCGGGTCTCGGAATTCATCTACTCTTGTCCAAAACTCAAGATACTCCTCCTATCACTAAGTTCCTACGCGCTCACAAACGACCTGATGCGCAGCATAATCCCAGCGGTGGAGACCTCGAGGGCAACCCTAGAAGTCCTGCTCCTGGACTTCCGCCACCAAAGTAGGATCGGCAGCACAAGAGACAATAATAACAACAGCAACGACAACAACAATAACACCTGCGTGGACAAAACCCTCTATCAGAACCCCCGCTGGCTATCCTCGATCAAGACCTTCCCCCGAATCCGTGAATTAGGCGTAAGCATCGACCTGGCGGACCTCACCTCCCTGCCGGAAGTATCCGCAATCCTACCGCCCGACATACGAGTCCTGGACCTCCGCTTCCCCTGGCAAACGGTTGAACGCGACCGCGCGCTGCGCACTACGCAGATCCAGTCCCTCGTCGACGCTTCACCCGACACCTCGCTGCTGAAATTGGTCATCTTGGGCGATGGGGACGATTACGATGTGTGCACTTCCTACGAGGTAGTCCGCGACGCGGACGCCGCGGGCACGGCGGTGGTCGCGCCCGCAATTGGGCCCAGCGGGAGCATGGTTGCTGGATGCGACCACAAATTATACAGGCTTAGAGGGGATTGCTTTTTTATTTGATTCCGATTCTAATTGGCGGGGGGGTGCCGTCCGTAGCATTTCTCTGGTGGGGGAGAGAAGCCCTAAGAAAGGCTTTTTTTTCCCCTCTTCTCCCCCCCCCCGTCGAAGCAAAAAAAATTTTTTACCCCCTTTTTCCCCAATTGCAACTTTGTCTGGTGAATTTGCGATCATGTATTATCACTCGGAATCACCGAGTTTTCCTTTTTTTATATTTTTCCTTTCATTTTTCATTTTCTTCTACTTTTTTCCATTTCAATTTCCTAATTCTTTTATTTTCAGCCGGGGGTTTTTGTGTTTTGCGTGCGTGTGTGTGTGTACGGGGGGAGAGAAGGAGAGAAGGAGAGAGAGGGGAGAGGAATAAACCAAACAAATCAACAAAACTTGAACCTTGCGAGTCTCAACGAATCACAGCACCGCAATAATCAGATGAACCCTCCCCCCCCCCTTCCCCTCTTTCTTCCCTTTACACAGTCCCGTACCGTGCCCCAGAAATTCACGACTTTGAGCTATGATATTACAGTAACTCATCCCAGTCAAGAAACAAGTGCCCGAGTATCAAGAGGGGGGTTGGGAGGGGAGAAATAGGGATATTTCGCCCCTCCTCAACGCGGCGTTTACTTGTACCTTCCCCCCCCGTGTCCGGGCACAAGTAGATATGGAACAGCAATTTAAGGTTGGCCAGCCAAAATATATCCTTGTCCGTTCCGGTTAATTGTTCCTTACCTTGTATGATATACTTCTTGCCTGGGGCGAGCCATTGCCGGTGCCTGTATTATATCCCCCCCCCTCCGGAAGGGAAGGATAGGGGGTGAGGGGGGGGGAGGTGTTGACGTCCTGCGGGTATCGTATCGTGACGAATCGTATCGAATCTAACCTCGATCGCGCATAACCCGGGGGCAAAGATTTGCTTTTTAGGCGGACGGGCCGCGTTCGCTCTGCCACTGTTATGTACAGGGATGCGGCATTATCTCTATCATACCGGTGCTCTTAATGCAGTCCGATTCGATGGGACGGGATATTGTTATTACTATTATGATGATGAATATTATGGCATGCTAAGTCAAACTTATTATATGATCTGTGTTATATGATACTAAGTCAATTACGTAGCGGGGCGGGTACAGCAGGCTATTTCAGCGATAGTCTCTGTACAAGTAGTTGTAGCTATCAGTAAACCAAACTAGGCTGCGGTATCCATTGAAGCTCATATGTATGTACTGTACGTGCAAATCGGAATCCCGATTTCCATTTTTCCCCCCTTCTAGTACTGTAATGTGCTATACTCGAGCAATAGGTAGGTAGGACTCCTTACTTGCTTGGTCGTTTGCTTGTTCCATTTCAGCATGTCTATGCGCCCATCCATCCATTCGTCTCTCTAGTGAATCCTATCATCACCACCTTCTTCTCTTCATCGTCATCTCGTCCTCGTCACCGCTTTGACAAAGAAATGATGGAGGGGGTAGAAGGAAAAAGGTGCAGCAACGTAGGTTGGAGAAAAAAGAAAGGAAAGGGAAAAAGAAAGAAAAGAAAAGAACAGCATCAGCCAATAACTCCAGCAGCGGGAAAATTTAGCAAAGTCAAGTCAGTCAGTCAAGCAAAGGAAAAAGAAACATCAAAGACAGTAATCCCTCAGATTCATCGCGATTGGATGGATAAAAGCCGGAACTGGGATGGGAAAGCAACCAGAATCTGCATGCGAATGATAATTCCAAGGCTTCGGTTGCAGAAGACAGGAGGGCGGGACAAGAAAAGCAAAAATAAAATATAAAAAAATCTTCACCTGATGGTCTCTGCGCCATCCTTTTCGATTCCTTCAAGGCTTTCTAGGATATCACTCCCCCCCAGAACGCCCCTCCATCCTAGAACCCCACGCCTGGTTTCGCTCCAGACTTCGTGGAATCTAACTGTCTCGTCGCTCGCAGCCACGACGATGCATCCTTCGACTCTATTCGCCTGCCTGTTTCTCTCACGCGATCCCCTGGCTTCCCTGCGACGCCGGCCGCCACCGCCTGTGACGATGGATCCACCAGTTGTGTTGATATCCTCGAGGATGGTATCTGTGTCTTCAGATGTGACAGCTGAAGAACTGGGTGCAAAACCGTCATTGGGGCCTCCTGGATAGGCGACGGCATATAGTGCCCTCATATCCTCCTGCCAGGGTACTTGGACCACCTGCCTACACTCGGGCCAGCTGAAAACTGCAATGCGAATGGGATGCTCAGGATTGGCGTATCCGAGCGTTGCAGCGATCTCGCGGTGGCTGTTGGACCAGAGGAGAGATGTAACTTGCGCAGAGACATTAATGGTAGCTAAGGTTGCCCCGGAAAAGGTGTGGAAGAAATGGATGCAGCGATCATTGGAACCACCACCTATAGTTACTGATTTAGCAAGTCTAGTCCAAAATAGGGGGGTATGGTGGTTAGATCATGCCTGTAGCAAGCAAGCTTTTTTGCCATGGGCAAAAGGCAATCGCTTTGACGGCTGCCCCATGTGCCCACCTATGCTTTTCTCCTCCTTCCAAAACCGTAGCTTCATGACTTCTCACACCTCCACTCCGGTTGCAGATTACATCAGCAGTGCTAAAGAGACAAGTCACATTATCATTGCCACCCGTTGCGAACTGCTCTCCGTCCCCGCTCCACGCCAACCCGCAAATCTGCTGAGAGTGAACCACAATCCTCCGGAGAAGCACAATGGACGCATGAGATGCCGGCGCGGGAAGGCCCTCGCGGAATTTGCCCCACTCGATCGAGTAGTAGTAAACGTTACCAAACTCATCGCCGACCAGCAGTTCTTCAGTCTCAGCCATTGTAGAGGACGATTGGAAACGACGATCGCTGAAAGAGAAACCACTGCTAGATCGTAACCCGGTATCTGGGCGACAGGAGACGACGGGTTTCCAGGCCAAACAAGCGATCCCAGCGTCGTGCGTTCGTTCGATTCGTGGCGTGGGCTCCGCCGGGTTCCAGAGGCCGAGCGAACCATCGATCCGACCAATCGCTAGAATATTACGCTTCCCTTGGAGGCAAGAAAAAGCCAGAGCAGTAACGTGAGAATTCGACCAAGTCTCAAATGGCCGAGCTCCACCAGTCTCTGTCCAGCTATATACATCCGTGTGAAGTCCAACAACCAAAGAGTGTGTAGCGGGGGAGTATGCAAGGAGTGAACAGTAATAATCATCCCGGAGGCCTGGGGCATCCAGAACCTTGAATGGAGTAGTGGGGACGACTCTTCTAGGGCATCTGCGTGATGGAGAGGCCTGTGGTGTTGTTGAATCGCCTAAAGTGGAATGTATTAGAGAGACAGAGATGCGAAAAGGGATCCTAGCAAAGGGAGACCTACGGCCCTCCGCCTCCAATACATCCTCCCAAAGCGTATCACTAACGGTCTCACTTCCAGGGGCACCCATAACCCCTCCCTTCCTTCCATGACCATCCCTGGTTGGTTCGTTCTCACGGGTAAAGCTCAGCACTTTGGCACTTCTATCCACCCCCAGTGCAGCAGAAAGCCTCCTCTCATGTCTCTCCATGTCAGCCTCCGGACTTGTTTTATCCCCGAAAACGTTTATGGTCACCTCCCTCCCCCTCGGCCTGGGCTCCTCCCTCCTGGGCGCTGCACCAACACCTATGCCAAACACACCAACAGCACCAGCACTAATCCTCCGATTCAAGCTACTAGGTCGGTAGTTGATTGGACCACCGGCATTTCTATTATTAGGGCTATTGTTCAGACTGTTAGGGGAGATACTACGGTCCGCACTACTAGTACTAATACTCCTTCTTAAAAGTCTCTCGTTATTGGAGAGTAGATGCGCCGGTGCACTCATTCGGAAACTCTGTATGTTGGCCCTGCTCGGAATGAAGCGGTCGGGGGAGATTCTGGATAATTTGGAGGATTGTGACGTCGATCGATTGTGGGACACACGGGACATCCCAAACCGACGGAGGGCCTGGGATGTAGACGGCGAGAGGCGGGGACGAGCCCGTGGTGGTGCCTCATTGTCTGAGACAAAGGGGTCACGCTCGGCTTCCAGCCTGCCGAGTTGGCTTGTTGGAAAGGGGGAGGGGGAGATGGGGGTGGACGGGGCCTGTAGAGGGTTGGTATCCGCTGATGAACGAGTGGTGGTGATTGGGGTAAGTGGTAGAGATGCCATCTCTGGATAATGAGGGGGATGGGGAGCAAAACCCGGAGAGCAAACTCAACTAAAAAAAGGGTAGTGGCGTGGTTAGGAGAAGGTAGGGGAGTAAGGGGAGATGTAAGAGGGGATAGACCGCGAGTACATCCATGGTGGGAGGGAGTGGGGGGCTTTCAGCGAAGGCAAAGGTGGCGACGAAATCTGAGGAACATCCTTAGCGGTGCGGTTCGAGGGGTACACTCTATGTGCTCTATTACAGCATACCTCTCTAACATGGCGCATTCCTTGATTTCTAGAATGCTTACATCGTAGTCACCACGGCTCACTCGCACAGCCATGAAAAGTTGATCACCAATGTATGATACTGTTGAGAAATGGTCCTTTGGGTTGAGGAACGAAGGCCCGGTCTGGGCTTCCTACTCACTACTGAGTGAGGATGGGCGTGGAGGTTGGCATTCCACGCAATGGCCTGCGTCACCAAGATAAGGTATGTATCATACAAGTTACAGGCATATAGAACCCGAACACTTGAGCCCGAGTCCCGTATGGGCAGTCAGATACGCATAGATAATTTACCATGCAAAAATTTTATCCCTGTCCTTCAAGTTTCCCGTGCCAAAGAATAGTTACATCGGGGATACTAGCTACGGAACTCGGGGAACACTCGCTCTCTGGCAAAGAAAGAGAGTGCTTCGGAGGCAGAGCACAGATATACACCGGAACACCCCCGTTCCTCGTTCTATCGATATCATGAGAGAGTGATATGATTGGGTACTAATGTCCTTTTTTACCAAAGACAAAGTATCAGGCGCCCGAACTGTATATTTTCTGAAGAAGCAGTTAACAGATCAAGAAGAAAGAGTATTATCGGCCAGTTCCTATGGTCTAGTGGCTTAGGAGACTGGTCGGCTAATTTGAAACAGGGACCATCATGAGTTCGAATCCGGGGGGCAGTGGAGTAGTCGAGCATTAAAAAAAAGCTCGGCGAACCACTTTTTTTGCTGTGGGGTAGGTCTAGGGTTGGTAATGCCCTTGGGTCAATTCCCGCCAAATATTCCGGTGGGACTGCTAGCCAGTGTCGGGTACTATATGCTCGTAACTTGTATATACTGTTCATGTCTCCCATAGTTAGGTAGAGAACTTTATCAACTATCTTCCGCTGCCAGACAAAACGTTCAATCCCTGACATGTACCAAATTTACTAAACTATTAATACTAGTCTTTGAGGCATGATGCTTGGGCAAGATATCCCCGAATTAACGCTTTTTAAGTCACCCTTACCTAGTATAATCGACCATTTGTAGATAAATTATATCCAAGACTCCAGAACCATCATTAAACGTTTCATTTCAGATTCTCGATTCTATTCTATCACGCGAAGACTATCGCGCGAGATTACTGCACCACCACCGACAACCCAGTACTGAACCCCAACACGCAAACGAATTTTCAACAGAGAAAATCCCACCGCCCCTTAAAGCTTAAAACGACCTCGTCTCCCCTCTCAACAATGTTCACACTAATCACCGCCCCCAACCCCCTTCTTTCAACAAATCATCAACCCTCACTCGCAACCACTCCAACAACTAGACCACCCTCTGACCGGACGAAAGCCCATGAGCAATATAAACAATCCATGAGACCCTCTTCTCGACCAAACACTTCTTTTGAAACCCTCTTCTTGCGACTCGAAAAAAACTCCGTGAAATGATACCCCATGCGGTGCCCTTCTCTCGACTATGTTTCTTCCTCTTTCAAACACCCTCTCAACCTCCCTCCTCCGCCCCGGCCACAACCCGACGCCCGTGCCACTACCGACTAAACTCTGAACACTCATCAGCACCTACTTACCAACCTTCCTTAAAAGCAAATAGACCAAGAGCAACCAACCTCCTATCCACCCAGCCCACGTTGTACCCTCCAGAAACGCGCAGCACGAACACTAGTAAATACCGCTATCAGAAGTGAAAAGGCCAAGAGGAGATATCTGCTATGAAGGGTTAGTTATGAGAATGAACGCCTAGGAGGAGCAATATTGCGTGGGTGGCTTAGGCTAATAGGTATTAATGGCAGCGGGTGGCCCGGGGGAGTGTGCAAGAGAAAGTATCGATGAAGGTATGATATGCTGAATGCCGAGTGATTTCGGTAGCAATTGCGTATTGGTGGTAGTGGCAGTTGTGTCGAGCGAGGTTTTGACTTTTTGACTTCTTTCTTATTTGCATTTGGCGGGTGTATCGCAGTCTAGAATCCAAGAGTCAGTTACTTCCCCGCGAACATCGGACCCACCCATCATATGCTACTCACCCCTCTCCTATGCTGCCGATCCTACTCTTCACAGCTAGCAAACAAACCGCTACCACCCCACCGCTCCATAACGGTTGTCGCTGCTCTGCTGCTGCTGCTCCTGCTCCTGCCGAATTCCAAGCTCCTCCCCAACGGCGACTCAAGCTCTATTTATCCCACCTCCCCCGTCCCCAAACCTGAGCGATTTAGACACCTTCTCCTCCTCTATCCCAACCATACCCCCATCGCCTGTGACAAGACCATACCTAAATCCCAAATCTTAGGTTCACCATATTCACACACCATGATAAGTTACCTGCCAATCTATAACCAGAGCAAACCTGAATTTGAATTCAGGCCCCCCCACGCTCCCCCAGGTTCCCGGTACCATATCATATCATATTCTTCGCGGCGTGATGTGGCGTGATGGCATCGAGCAAATTTACATTGGTAACACAAAGAGCATCGCCAAACCTTAGGTTCGAGTTCGAATCGGTAGAAGGCTTTGCCAAGACTCCATACAGTTATCCTAGCCTCCACCACTCTCTCTAATACCCGGAATATCAATAATGGAACCTACGCTAAGACCCCCCCTCCCCTCTCTTCGGAGAAGGCGGGGGAATCACCCAGAAACAAAAAGGCAGCCAGCCTTTCACGCCTTCTTTTGAGACAAATAACAAGAAAATCAAAAAAAAAAACCAAAGCTCGCTACAGTAGGAGAGGCACCCCCGACATCCCAACTTGAGGTTCAGCTACGGTACCCCTTACAAATATAGCCTGCGGTAGTTAATATACAACAACCAGCAAAGCAAGACAGGAGAGCAAGACATCCAGTCCTCAGGTTCCACCATATCCCACCAACAACTTGGCCCAAAATAAAAAAAGTGAAGCTACGAATAAAAAACCACTCATCACGAGGCCCGGCTCCCCCTTCCTCCCTCCCCACCTCGTTAATAAAAACCTTTTCGCACGATTACAGCGTAAGTTAAGCCAGTAGGTTCCGCGTCTTCATATGATAGGTCCATTAAGCAAGACGTCCACTCCCCACTGTGTATCTAGCTCACTTCCTTAATACGGCGGCATATTTGAATGTCCAGCCGTGGTTTTAATAAGAAAGTGGGCAAGTGCCGTAAGTAAGCGCGCAAGTAAATAAATATCGGTCGGTAAGGAGCTGTGATTCAGGATAAGACAGCCGCGGTTTGGATCTATGATATGATACCATTCGCAAAAACACCTGTCCGCCAAAAGGTGGCTGTAAGTTAACTCAATCCCCAATTCTCCAAGCCCCATTAACTCTCCCAGTACGAGTACAGTTATGGAGAGCCATAATTAGATCATCAGGAGGCTCACACTCAGAGAATACCCCAAACCACAATTCGCAAAAACACCATCATACCATATTATAATATGATACCAAGGCAAACACCGCGAACATCCACCTCAGGTTACGATTTATGCCCCCCCCCCCCCCAAACCCTAATCTAAGGTATGACAATACAATACCAGCAGCGAACAACCTCAACCAGCCATCCACAAGAACCACCGTCCCACAAGCAAGTCCGAAGCGCCACGGGAGTTAAGCTTCGGCTCATCCCGCGCTGCTCAGGGTGGATTGGGTGATATGTGCTAATGTGCATACGGCACTTGTACCACCATGCACACCGGTACCATACCTGGAAAGCCCCAGGTTTTAATGTGCCGGGTACTATCGGGAACAGTGACTGCACAGCCTGAAGGATGGAGGAGGAGGGTAACTTGGTCAATTATCTTTACACTACGGTATGATGCTTGTAGTGCCGCGATAAATAAAGAACGCTTCGAATTTCAACCTCAAAAGAGAGGAGTAATCCAGGCTAACGTACCCCCCACACCGAGTGCAACTTTTTCAATTCTCCTGGAGGTTCCCCGCTCGAGCTAGCGTACTGGCTGTACTTGTACTATGGTAGCACGGTGCTTGGGGTTTGATAAAAAGTCTGAGCTATGATGCAGTATGATAGTTGGTCGGGATTACATGTGCGCAACGCCGAATTGCTATTAGCTTATGCCCGTTTGAAGCTCCTATGTACCGTATATCCCTTCTCCTTTCTAAGATTTGTAGCATAGCACATAGGAGAGGTGGTCCGCTCATGCTCAGTATTCGGTTCCCCCATCCCCCAGTCCCATTATGAAAATTTTCGACTGAGATCTCTTGTTCTGAGGTTTGGAGCTCCACTGGAATTTGAGGGTGGGGTTGCGAGCTGGGGTTTTGGCATGGGTTAATACTGTGCTATTACGTGTACGGGTGCCTACCATGCTTAGAGTATGGCGCAGCAAGAGGTGCAATAAACAGACACCACAGGTGCTAGACTGGACATCAAAGATAGTAGCTATAATACCGTATTGTACAACCGTACGCAAGTCAAGTTATGATAGCAGGCCTTTTTCTTTTCTCTAGAGGAAAAAAAAAAAAAAGAACAAACTGCTATGATAGCTACATACTGTACATACACACATACACCCGACCCTTTTAAGTCCAACGAACCCCCCACCGAACCAACAAAACCAGAGAAAAGAAAAGAAAAGGAGCACAAAAGGAAAGGGTATGGGTTTTGCGTCCAGCAAGTAACTTAAGTCCAAAGTAGAAAAACGAAATAGAAATAATAATCAAGATGGGGAAGAAAGGACAAAAGGGATAGGCGTGTGGACAACCAAGCCAGCGCGTTAGTAGTAGTAGTAGTAGTAGTAGCAGTGGGAATATAAATATAAATACGCTGAAGAAAAGGATAAAAGGCAAGAAGTGAAAAATATAAAAAAAAATACACTACAAAAAGGATAGAGTGGATACAATAGAAAAAAAAAGTAAAAAAGTAAAAGCAACCCCTACAATTCGCCCCGTAGATATAAGAAGAAAAAGACTATGAATCAAATGAAAGCCCCCTACTCCTCAGCGACACTCGAAACCTCACTTCTCCTTGGGTCACCCCCCCACCCGGCATGCCCATGTCCCCTATCACTTCCTCTATCACTTCCCCCATCTTTAACCGAAGACCGACTCTGCTTCTTACCAAGCTTCAACATTGAAAACCTCTTCCGGACGCTTCCGACCCCCCTCTCCATTGAGTTCACAATCCCGCTGCCACTACTCCCTGGCGGACGACCACTACGAGTGCTCACCCGACTCTTAGTCACCTCTTCGTGGTAAGTGTCCATTGGCGGAACGGGCGGTGGGGGAGGACGTGGTTCGGAATCATTGCGACGACGGCCAAGGGATTTACTTCTTGAGCGGCTGCGGGAGGTACTTGTTGTTCTGCTGATGGTGGACACGCTACCGCTGTGGGAGCGTGAGGAGGAGGTTTTAGGTGGCGCAGGGGGAGGCTGGAATGATGATTCTTCTTTTCGGTGTTGGTTATGATGACCGTTTGTGGTTGCGGTTGTGGTTGCAGTCGCAGTTGCGGTTATGCTGGTCAGGATTCCATCCTTCGCGTGGTTTGTGTTGGCGCCAAAAATCATGTTTGCTAGGCGGCCGCGGGTGCTGCCGACGACGCTTACTGTGTCTTCGGCTGCTGAGGGAGCTGTGCCAGTCACTGCGCTGCCGACAAGAGGGGTCGGTCGGGTGGTGTCTGTCGATGGCTTCGGTAATGGGATGGGAGTTGACGGGGAACAGAGTGGTGTTCTCCATTGGCCAGGGCTGGCGGGGACAGGAGGCGGAAGAGTACTTGGAGCGAGCGAAGCTATCTCAACAGTGTAATTATTTTCAAAGACTATTTCATTATTAGCCCAATGTCAATCGACAAAAAGAGAAGACATACATCGCATCATATTCTCGTGCATCGACCTCAACGGATTAGGCACCAATTGACCATGAACAGCAAGGCATTTCTTCAACACAAAGACGTAATCCAGTATCGCCATCCTCAAAGCATTCCTCAACTCAATAGCAACCCCCTCATCATCAATCAATTCTCTATACCCTCCAAGCCTACCATTAACCGACGAATCCACCGCTCCAGTAAGACTCGTAGTTAGCGGATTCAAATTATGTCCATCCCCCCCGCTCTTCATATCAGCATATCGCTTCTCGAGCAGCGACAGCTCCCTGGTCTTCGCAGTGACCGCTTCAATCGCATTCTCAACAGGACTAACCGTTACAGTAGAAATACTCAGAATCTCTGATCTCCGCAAAATAGTTGGGAATCGCTCAGCCGTATTGTAGATGGTCTTCTCACTCCACCAAGACGAAGGTCGCCCCGTATCATTCCCGGGTAACGGCCTCGAGCAAGAAAACGATCTCGGTCGTTTCTGCAGCAAAAACTCCCTCGTATTTGGCGGAATCTTGGCCCTCTGGAATACCGGATGCATAAGGTCATGTTCAGGCCCGACAGCGGTAATGTGGATGAACTGCCCCTCAACACTATCGACCTCGCCAGAAGAGACCATCTTAGCCGCAGGGTGTTGCTGCTGAATCCTGTCCGAAAATTGCACGAGTTTCTCCCAGTGATTACCCTGAACAATAAACTGACGATCCCGCAGACCGATTGGGAATCCCATACCCAGGTACGCCACCCGGAAGAACTGGGGACTGCGCATGTCGCCGTTGAGAATATCCTCGTGAATCTTTGCCATAGCTCGATGGCATTTGCCCAGCTTCGCGTAATCAAATACTACATTCTCATACTGGTGTGCCAGTTCCTTATACGTATCCAGTGCGTTCTCCCAGCTCTTGCCGTCCTCAAATAATTTTATCATCTCCAGGAATAACGCCTCCCTCCTTTCGAATGCCGTCTGGTCCGGGAATGGCGGATCGATTAAGGCTGACACCTTCTCAGTCGTGTCCCATGGATACAGGTCGGCGTGAAGTTGTAATGACAGGCCCGCCTCAACGTAATTCTGAGACTCCAGTTGAACACCGACAAGCTGATGAACATAGCGAATAAACATATCTTCCTTCCGCATATCTTTCAGGAATTCCATTAATCGAAGGGTATCCATAATATGATAAGCTTCTCCCAGCGGCGTATTGTGAACAGCAACCAACAGATCGAGAAACTGATCAATGGTATGTAACAAGTCCCTAACTTTGACCGTAAGGGGATCATTCGGAATCTGTGATAGCGGCTCAAAGAGTTCGATCAAGTCAGCGATAAAGAGCTTCTGGGTGATGCTTTCCGTAAGTTTCTTAGACTTGAAAAGTCGATCCAGACTCTATGATGATCCATTAGCACCGATACACTCAATAGAATCAAAAAAAAACACATACATCAATCATTTCGGCTTGAATAACACTCAAGTCCTGACTCAACGTCCATTCGCTCACCACCATCGTTTGTAACACCTCCACCGCCACACTCCTCAGCCCCTCGTGCACGCTCAAGCAAAGCTCAACGATAGGCGCCACCAACCCGGGCACATATTGTACTTGATACCCACCCATCTTCTCAATCCCAAACCTCCTTTTATCTTCACTACTAGTCTCCCAGCCAATGGCCTCCCATGTTCTTCTCAGCAAATCCGCTCCTTGCTCTCTGACATCTCCAGCAACCTTCCACACCGCCCGTCTCTTCTGCTCCGGGAATGTCTCCAGCGCCAGAGCATCCGACCCAACAAGCATTAGCAATGTCGTGAAGAAAGCTTGCCAAAGCTCCGTATTGAACTTCTCGGCGTCATCAGGGTCCGGCAGGAACGAATCCACTAGAATTCCTGCCAATGTCTCCAACGTCCGCATGGTCGATTTATGCTGGTAGATATGCACACTGAGCCACGAGTCCGGGAAAGCGTCGCACGAGAGAATACTCATATGAACCTGTAGGTCGTCCATTAAAAACTTTGCCAAGTCCTCCTCGCTAAGATCGAGATGTAATCCGGTAGGAATGCTTGATACCGCAGCCAAGATAGCGGCAAGCTCTATCAGCGCCTCATCGAAGACCGGCCGTCCAGTGATATTTTTGGTGGGGAAAGGATAGGTACGGGGGAATAGTAACGAAAAAGTCTCCCTCTCGTGTCTACCAGTAGCCTGAATCGCCCGATACGAATCAACAATTTTAGGGATATACTCAGATACCTCCTCCCCAAGCTCTTCAACCTGTGCCGCAAGAACACTGCAGCAAAGCCGAACCTGCTCCCTCCATTGTCCAGTCACATCGTCAGTCTTCCCCCAATGTGGGGCTAACCATCGAACAGTGTTAAGCGTCAAAGCCCGTCGATCCTCCGGCTGAGAGAATAGCGAACTACGCGAGTAATTGATGATCAAGACCAACTTGTAGAGAACCAGCTTCCCCTTCACATCCGAGCAAGCGTCCATAAAGTCAATAGCAACCAATAATATCTGCTCCCGACTAACAAGCCCCGCCATCTCCGGCAACCAGGTATGAAAATGCTGCACAGCAAGGGTCTGACTGCCTACCAGCATAGCAGCACTATTCCGCATGAGGTTCTCCAGCAGCTTGAATATAACCTGAAGATCCTTCGTGAATGTCTGATTCCCGCCGTTGCTGCCATTTAGCCCGATAGTCGCCTCCTTCACAATCTGCTGCTCCCTTGCCTTGGCGATAAACTGGAAAATATGTCGTCCGACCTTAAACGTAGATCGAAGTCTCCTCGAGCTCTCGGGGTTAGTCGGATCCTGTAATAATCGAGTAAAAGACCGTAATAGACACGACGCAGCGAACGGATAATCAAAATGCTCCCCAGCATAAACATCCACAATAGGCTCCAAATGGAATCTCCGATCATAGACGATACCAAGAACCGTGACGAGCGCGATAAAAACCAGGTCCTCCATCTCCGTCTTTTTGGCATACTCAACCAAAATCCCAAATAGTGCATCAAAAACCTCTCGAAGCAGTTTGACGACCTCCATCTCGGAAACGAATACAACCTTCTTCAGCAACGAAATCAATTCAGACTCCTTCAGATTCTTCCACTGCAATAGAGATAACAAAACATCGTTTTGAGAAAACTTGGTACTGCACAGGTAAGTTTTAACCTTTATCATAGCAGCCGCGCCCCCAATCGGCAATGCCGCTGCCCACCCTTCGCCTCCAGGCGCCCAAGGCTGATTCAGGTATCCATTACCATTCCCTGAAACCGTCGATATAGGCGAAGATGTCCATTCATCATACTTGTGCAATAACAGTGAGTAGTCTCCATCCCGCAAGAAAGCTCCCTTATCCCATAGCGGTAGCCACGCCAAGGCGGTAGACGCATGCGGGACACTCGAGAGAACCATGAACAAGTGAGCACTAGGAACGTCCTCCTCATCCAAAGCAAGCCTGATGGTTTGGTTCCAGGATTCGTCCCTGGCGACAACAAGGGATTTCCAAACGGTTACTCCCGGGGCGTTTGAAGCCGAAAATATACAATCCTTGATCCTCTCCCCATTTGGCCTCCGGACTTCGAGTGATATCTGAAGAGAATTGAAATAAGACGACGCCGGAAGTGCACAGGAGCCCAGCTTCGGATGAAGTAACAACGCGTGTCTTGGCAAGATTGGATTCCCAAGAGTAATGTATATATCAGACCTAGGCTTTGTCGGCGCCCCGGAAAACCCAATCTTCTGAGCACAGTTGATATTGTGCAACAAAGTAGGCGTAGCCTTGATCAGTGAGTCCGCGTCAGGAGACGTAAATGGACGGAGATAAAGATGAAGGCGATCCGCCTTTGGTGATTTCTCACTATGCAGTCGCATATCAGCAGGCTGGTCATCACTAAAGGACTCCCCCTCCAGCATCTCGGGAACCGACAATTTCCCTGTTCGGGACTCAATGACATCTCTAATCAGCCTGTCCCAATCCTCGCCGTCTCCAGGCTTTCCGCCACCCTTTTCACCAGCTGAACCCCCGTGGCCCTTCTCCGTGCTACCGGCTGCCGACCCCATTCCCGCCGGAGCAAATATCCTTACAATCTGCTCGATGGCTTGATCTTGCCTTACAAACCTCCCAACATCGAGAACCCCCACTCCTAGCGCTTTCTGGAACGTCACTCGCTGGGGCATCTGCTGTGCATCGCGTACTACGACAATCGGTGAGTTCGGCACTGGAGGGACAGGATGGGGAGGGAGATTCTCATCATTCCCATGCGATTCGATCGGTGAGCCGCCGTCCCCCGAAGTTTTCGGCCGCGGACTAAACAATACACTCACCCTTCCTTTGAGCTTCGGTTCGCCTTTACCGGGTGAGGTAGCTCCATTCATGGCTGAATGTTTGATAGTTCCAAACGTGGTTTCCGAAGGTGCCGCATGGTGGCCTTTGCCAGACGAGGTAACTGGGCTGGGAACAACCGACATGGTGGAATAAACTCTAACAACTAAAAACATGTCCTCCGTAGCATCCCTTGAAGAAAGGTCGGTGAAAAGTGTCTGCATCTTGCCCAAATTCTTTGGATCCAACGGCGCCCCTTGCGCATTGAGAGATACGGCGAACGACTCCGAAATGGGGATATTCTGTTTGGTAGCCAGGTAGAATACGAGTGTAACTGATTCACTTGCCACCCCGACAAAAGCCTTATGCTCCATCAATAAGTGATGTAACGTTATTCCATCCTGAGAAGGCGTAGGCGGGTATTCCAACAACGACATCTGCGACTGCAAGGTAGTGATATCAACACTGGAGTCATCTCCCGTCAGTATTCTCCCAGAGTTAGGATCCCGAACGATGATCTCCCGGGAGAGTAGCTTATTCCCTCTAACAAGCGCCCAAACCGTCTTCTCTCTGGTAGCCACCAGTTCTGCCTTTGTCAGAACACTATGTAGCAACTGCCGTCGGGATAGGTCGAGCTGGTGCACCAGAGAAGAAATCTCGTCAAGAAGTGGATACTCGCAGTTTAGTAGCAATTCATGCAAATTCGCTGCATGCCACTCCCTGAGGCAGGAAGCAATCTCATCCACCAACGGCTCCGACTCGAACGAAGAAGTCTCATCACCAACCTTCAACATGGGCACTGGGGCGGCCGGTCGCGGGCGATTATATCCATTCTCGCCGGGGTGTCTGGGCGGGGGAGTAATCATCATTGAGCGGCGATTCCTCTTTGACTTTGCCCGAGCCACCCGATTATTACTATTACCATTACCGCTAGACTTTGGCCGACGTCCATTTGAATCAGCGCTGTGCCTAGAATGACCGTTTACACCACTCGAGTCCCCGTGTTGGGAAGAATGACGGTTCCCATTGATCACCACGCTCTCCGGTCGATTGGATGCCTCATTGCTACCATAATCGTAGTCTCCGCCCTCCACGGAATCATCAAGTAGAAGTGGCACCTCCGTAGTCAAGTACTCCTTGATATCGACGCACGCAGCAGGAAAGATTCCCGAAAACACACGAGCTTCGAGAGTAGCACCCTTAGTACTTGTCAGACCGGCTAGCAGCGATGGAGGCGCAACAAGGTATCCACGAAACCATTGACCATCATTGCAAGATTCGATAATGTAAAGCTCGTCGCCAAGTTCTAGCGGGAGGTCATCTCGTGTTGTAGGGTTGAAGGGGTGCGTTGCTATCGCGAAAGCTATGCGAGCTAGGGGAACCCAAGGCATTGGAACGGACAAATGACAACGAACGAACGAACTAATGAACGAGCTGTAAGGGTTTACCGGTTTTTACGACAATGGATTCTCTGATGGGTGGAATTTCCCTAGCAGGTCAATTGGGGGGCTTGGAACTGACGCGCGATGGGGGGTAGGGGGGGAAAAAAGGTGTCCGCCTTAGGCGTCACTATCAGGGTGAGTTGAAAGATTGTGATAATTGCACAGACGGATTGTTAATATCGAGCAAAGGGGGGGAAGAAGGTTTCGAATCGAAGCAAGACGAGGACGTTGAGGAGAAAAAGGAAACAACCCCCTGGAAGGAGGACGATAGCAGCGGTATGATAGCAGCACAGCAATACAACTTGTAAAGATGAAAGGAACGGCTTCGCCCACAGCGGAGGAGCAGGAGAAAGGCGCTCTGCTGCAGATTGAAGAGAAGAAAGGGAGAGGGGGAAGAAAAAGAGGATCAAAGATGAAAGAAAGTGTCCCAAAGTGAGAGTGGTGGAGTTGAAGAAGAGGGTTGTAGAGAGAGAGGAAGAAAGCTCTTCAGACTACGGGTATCATACCTCTCAATTACACGACTCCTAAGAGGGCAAACCCACAATACAATGATTGAAATTAATTGGATCGTGTGTGTGTGGAAAAGAAGGAAAAGTGAGATATCATACCGTATGGCAGAGTTACAATATGATACTGTACTAGTAGTAGGGTGGGCAAAGTACCGGTGGCAAGCTGTCCCCCTCCGTCCCTGATCTGTGCTTCTTTCCCCTGTCCCTTACTTTTTTCCTCTTTCCCCCTTTGGTGAGGCTCAGATAGACAGACAGATGGGGGGAGAGGGAGAGAGAGGCTGACAGGTCAACTGTATCGTTCCAAAAAGTGTTTGGTGGGAAAAGACAAAAGGGAAGGGGGACTTCAGCTCTCCCATCCACAAAAAAGCAATGAGAATAAAGTGCCAAAATTCCCCCATGAAATCTCACCCCTTGACCCTTGGACCAAGGCACTGTGTAGCACTCGTATGTCCCGGCAGAATAGACAAGACCGCTATACCTGAACTCGAGTATGGTAGCGGTACAGTACGAGTATGATACTGTAGCCAACATCTTTCCTCCCGATCGGTAAGATTAATTCACGTGCACATATCATCGCCTGCAGGAAAAAAAAACCCCTGAATTGCCACGACGAGCAACCCAATAGCCAAAAGCAGACGAGAGACCACAGCCAAAAGATAAGTTACTCGCAGAAAAAGAATAATACGGCAATCAACCTCCTCCACCTCCAGCCTAACCCTAATTCCTCGAGCGCCCCGACAATCCATTGCTGTAAGATCCTCACGCACTGTCAATCTGTCCCGTCCTGTTCATGTCCTGTCCTGCCATCCACCCTCGCCCCCTCCGACTCCAAACCTCTGAACCTAGACTTCCCCCCTCTTGTCAAACCTGCCCAAAGCGCAAACGCGGGATGGTGAATGGGTTATTCCCCTTTCTGCACAGCTTTCGCGGGTGGGGAGCCGAGCCAATTGGCAATGCGCACTGTCAAATTTTTGGGATCCATCCATCCAACGGGGCGGGAGTTGGGAAGAGGGCAAAAAAATAAAATTCAGGAACGGAAGTGGGTGCCCTGGCGGGGCTTGGCGGATCTGAACGTTGCTGCGTGGTGTGACGGTTGTGATGGTGATGTGGGAGGGTGGTTGGTCGGTGGGCACGGTAAAATAGAAGCGCTCAGGGTCGGGGATTGATTGACGGATGGATACAGACAGCATTATACCGTGGATGGGTCGGTTGTGAATAGCTAGATGGGGCGTTGTAGGTGTAATATGGGAGGACAGTGCAGCGCCAGTACGGTACCGGCATCGCATTTAGATTCCACCTTCACAGCTGCATCTCATCTATGATACCTATATCAGCTTCAATTATCACAAACTCAATGATACGCACGATACTGCAAGTCAATGTACCGATATGATCTCGATTCCGCCGTCAATCAAGCAATCAACTCCGATCCCGCCCCTCCACACGCCTCGTCCACCTTTGGTCTTGCATCGGCAGCACAGCGAAACCATTCACGAGCAGGCTATCGTACTCGATTACTGATAGATCCAGTATCGCACGGGGCCGGCAGTCTGCCAATACCACACATGCCACTCACTACCTTCCCCGCCAACGGCCGGGCGGGCGGGCCCTAAGTTAAGCCTGGCTTAACTTACCGTACGAGGGGCGCTCTCGGCAACATCGCTTCACGAACAATCACCCGATTCTCCCCCCGAAGAGGTTATCTATTGCGTACTGGGTACGTACGCACCCCCAAAGACAAGGGATCTCGTAATAATCACACCCGTCTGCCACTCACCGACACCACCAGTTTTCAGTGCATCTGTCAAGTTACCCGAGTTCTGGAACGCGAGGCAGTTTTGCTCGTTTCATCTTCTCGCTTGCTTTTTTCCCTCGTGAGTGTGTTTGCTTTTTGTGATTAGGTAATATGGGTGTGATAAGATATGATGGAACCGGGGGGTGGGTCATTGTTTGTCACTCGCTTGGAAGTTGGAGGTTGGGAATCACCGTCTGTTGTATGTTTGTGGGGTGCTCTTCTTGGGTAAGAGTGAGTCGGGTGCGGGGGAAGGCTGTCCGAACATGGGTTTCAATGATGGCGATCCAGAGAGTGGCGGTACTGTAGGCGTTTTTTTCTTCCGTGATAGCATAAAAGCTTTGACTTCTAGAGAGGTTGATAGAGAAGACAAATATAAGAGGTATAACCCTTGCCGATTCCCCCCCCGGCGTGCTGTGCCCATTCCCGTCTTTTTTTATGAAGTTCGTGAAGCGTGTACTAAGTCTCCCCTCCAAGATCATATTTTTCCCACAGCCAAACTCGCATTTCTCCGCCACTGATATTCTAGCTACGAATTGCCGCTTTGCGCACGGGGGGGCCCCGCCGTTGGCTATCAGTGATTAGTGTTTATAAACTTCCTTCTTTTAAGCATGTGTCTATCCGCGATGCATTAGATACCGGTATTTAGTAGATATTATACCATAATTATCCATACCTTAGACGCAAAAGCTAAGGACAATAGGACAAGTGTTAGTTCCTGGTGACATGGGGTGAAAATTCCTAGCTGGCGCAGTGGTTAACATGTCAAGAAACAATTAACCTCCTGCGCAATTAACAGGAGCCCGGGAGTTCGATTCCGCTCAAATAGAGTTATTATTGAACAATCCGTCACGTAGGGGATTTAAGAAATCCTCTGGGAGACTGAAGACCTTAGCTCCCTTCAATGGGGGTGTAGCGCAACTCAGACCTGCTGCGAGGTGGTAGAATCCAGCTCTAGACCTCACGGTCCGCGATCGGCGGGGTATCATAGCAGAACTAAAATGAAAGAAGAAATTTTTTTGTTTATTTTTTAAAAGCTGCTTTGCTTCTTTTGATTTGGGGAAAAAGAGCAACTGCAAATTCTGAGTTCCAATGTGCTGTAAGGGAAAAGCATCGTAAGTGCTCTACTGTACTTCTTACCCCAATACTTCGTCTCTTTTCGATCAAGTACCTGTGGCCAGACAGGGAAGTCGCAAAAATTAACATCCGGCGCCATTGTTTTGAGGTTTAGGACGGGGTATTAAGGTCCCGGTGGGGGGATATTGCGACTAAATATCATACGTGTATCATACAGAGCATATTTTCCTTGGCAGATCCGGCTCTGTGACGCGTTCCTAGTTTCAGGTGATGCTATTGACAAACCCACCTTGGGGCTAATATATCCGGGATTCTTATAAAGTCATGCGGAAAAACAACGGCTATATCATAATGGCGATATCAAGTTATCCTAGGCCAGGGCAGGGGAGGAAAAAAACAAACAAAAAAGCCCCCACCTCCTGTCATAATAATAATAATGCTATTATGGTATGATATCGTAGGATAAGTATTATATTTCCCCTCATAGCATGCGAAAAATATCCATCCGGAAGATACGGCCGAGATCCCGCTAACCAATAACCTCCGCGCAATCAGTAAGACACCAGCCGTTTGACCCCCCATACATCTATTATAAGAAAATTTCTGCTCTCCAAATAGTACTGCACTATACTCGGAGCTCAAAGACCCACCACCTATCATACTTGTCTTCTTCTCCGAATACCCCCCCCAAGGAAAACCAATCCCGCCACGAGGCGACTGTGCCCAGCTCTCGACCATTCAGGCAACGGTAACACAGAGTATTAGGGGTGCATTATAAAAAAGAGAAAGTTCGGAGAGACCCCTCAGATGGAGAAAAAAGGCTGATAACAAGCATCATAGGAAATCACTCGACTGTCGGATATGTCACCTCAGACATGGAAGTGTTTTTCGGCCAGTTGCTTGGCCGCTTAATTAGGACTTAAGGATCTAGGGAATGATCGCGGTCACATTGATGTACAATCATATTGCGCATAGCTATAAGTACCGTACAGCTGTCTCAGGCGCGTCCATAGACCAACAGGCAAGACAATACCTACTATTCGTCTACTCCCTCCTTCAATCAGTCCCATTACTTTGTATCGTACTTCGATTCCGACCTTGACCGTGCGTCCTCCAACACTCACTGTGCATCTGCTCGTGGCGCCGTGAACTGCTTGGACACGTGGGGAATCTGTCGCGCATTATATCTCGAGCAAGGTGGACGTAGAAAGTGTGTAGAATGTATTCCGCCGGGGGGTCCGGTTAGTCAATGGCTGATAGGAAGGCGGGGGGTTTTTTTTCCCATCGGAGCCTCAAGAGCACGGCACATGGTTGGAGAAAAATAATATTACTGTGTCTTAGGAGGGCAGAGCGGCTGTCGACCGACGTGACCGGTGGTTTGGGGATAATATTATATGAACCGGGCTCAACAAGGGTAGTTGAGGACTGAGATGCGAGCGTAGCTAGAGTTCAGGAGTGATGGTCTGATAGCGTAGTGACTGGCTGGAATCACATTTATCACCCGACAGATAGTTCGTCGCTGTACCAAGGTGTCCTAGGTGGCATTCCCGTCACACTCACCTGCTTGCGCTTACTTACTTCTAGGCACTGGGGAACCACCTTGGCGATGATAGATGGCTTGCACGATCTTGGCCGTTGACATCTCACAAATCTAGGGACCTCCCGTTACGGAATTCATCCTTCATTGGACAGCGCGCGAAGCATACGGCTGCCTGAGCTACTCTGGCGAGGAATACTATACTATACTGTACACCGTTGCAAAAACCTACCCTATCATTTCGATAATTTATATACAGTGCAAATCCACCCACGCATACCAACCCGTATAGTCGATCAATCAGTCAAAACCCATATGGAATCATACTACTATACATGAATGAATAAAGAAGAAAGGAAATAAAACCCGCTACTAATACAACAGGGAAGAGTGGAAATATTAAGAAATTGTAAAGCGCCGTGTCGACCAAGAAGGAAGGATGAATGAATGGATGGATGGATGGATGGACGAGGGGTGGAAGGTACCTGGAAACGGGTGAAAGAGTCGTGCAAGAGATAGTACAGGTAGCTACGATAGGTGAGTATGCATACGTGCATGGGGAGACTAACGTCTTTTCTTCTTCCTCACAACCTTCTTCTTGCCTTCCTGCCCGCCGCCGCCTCCGTCTTCCGTCTCCTTTTCTGTGCCTTCACCAGCCATGCTCTCCTCTTCTGCTCCGGCGACGGTACTACCTTCACCCTCCTCGCCTTCCTCTGCTACCGTTCCCGCTGTCCTTTCCCTCTCCCGCCCCCTCTCGCTTCCCGCGCCTCCGCCGGCGCTACCACTGCCAGAACCACCCAATTTCCTCGCATGCCCAAAGCTGGCGCTGAGGGCCTTCTTCATTCCCGCTTCCTCAGCTGTGCGAAAGTTATCTACCATCCCCTCCACGTCCCGGGCCATCATGACGGTCTCTTTCGCGATTTCGCTGGTGGACTTATTGTACATCATTGCGTTGGCGAACATTCTGAAGAGCTCCTTTTCTA
>Ga0307509_10001659_pt1 | contig 37292 bp, 31 predicted proteins | sample 10_EM_MG_FD_202245 | JGI IMG/M metagenome (GOLD analysis project Ga0307509, IMG submission 202245) | Populus trichocarpa ectomycorrhiza microbial communities from riparian zone in the Pacific Northwest, United States - 10_EM | ecosystem: Host-associated > Plants > Roots > Unclassified | place...
CTCAATTTAGTTCTCTCGAGGAAAAGTTGGTTGTCGAAGTAGAATGCCAAACGCTTAAACTTAAGTAGATATCAGATTTAAGCCTTTGACATTCACCACTACTTTCGACCTTTGTGCGAGCACCCTGCCCTGCTCAGGGTCTGTCCGAAGTCTACCCTCCATCAAGATTTATCCTGCCGGAAGTGTTGGACCCACTTGGGTACACTTAACTCCGTCAATAGGATATTGAGTTTCTGCAATGCATCTCCAATACAACCGCAGGTGGAAAAGCTCTTCCTATCGATGTCATACCAGTGGCTAGCTGTTTATGACAACAACCGGAATCAATACTTAGGTGGTGGACTCATTGGCCCAGCGGTAGTTTCGTCTATACAAGCTATGCAGTCCATCATTTAATCTAAGCGACTACCCAAGGTGATAAATTGAGATACCAACTCCCCCGGTGAGATGTAGCCGATGGTCGGCTAAGTGGGCGCTACCCATAGCCATCCTCGCGGGACATACTCTACCATGATAAGACTCATACCTCTAGAGTCCAATAACAACCCAGGGTAATGCCACAAATCAAGGGGAGAAGGTCCGGGCTGGTTACTGAGGTATTTGTCTTGAAAGCACCCTGGCCTTTTGAGACTACCTGAGCACCACCAGGAAAACTACCCTACAACCCGTAGGCTAGAATAGACTCCTAGATGCCATAGAGACCATATATGGGCGACCACCATTTTGGCGGTTACCCATACTCCCCTTATATATCCTGCGAACGACATTCAGTCGGACGGAAGGCGACGATGTAGACGGTGTTACGGCAGCCACTCCAATGACCTCTTGTTACTAGCAAACGAGCAACTATGCAGCCGTCTGCCTATGACGCGCCGTCCCAACGCTGGGGCCAGAGGGGGGTGTTAGCAAAACCCGCCCCAGTTCAATAGTATGTCCGGGCCACCCTTACATAGGCGTGGGGCCTCCCCGCGCCGATGTGTATATGCCCAAGAACATCTAAGAGCTCATAGAATGTGAGGCAATCGACCTCTAAGTTCTATGATGACTTTGCCGTTGAAGGTAGGGTAACATAGACACCTCAGTAGGGTAACTGGGGTCCATGGGCATAATGACCAAATTCCTAAGGTAGGGTAACTTTGCCCTCTTATGCCTTTAACCGCCCTGGAAGCCCTCTAGTCGACCACAGAAGTTGGCTCGGAGGTCCATGTAACATTCCCATAATTCTCTTGACCTTATGCGAACATTCTTCTGAAAGGTTACCCTCCCTAGTAGAGTACCTCAAGGCTACTCAACTATTCCCTAGGCCTTATTGTAGGTTTACCAGCTATGTATTTACTAAGTATATGAGACCATAGCACCTCTGGTTACCACTTGGTATACTATTTGGGCTAATGTGATAGTGATTGTAGCTACCTATCGTATGGTCGTTACAACGATTTTGAGATCCGCGTGCCAGGTGTGTCACTGGAGCTGGTGGCTGGGTCGGGGACTCATTGATTGTGGCTTGCTGGTGTTCAGGTGGGGGAGAGAGATGTGCTATTGGTCTCTCCGGACTCATGAGATCGAGCCCAGCATGTGCAGCTGCGGGAGGCGAGAGTGGAAGTGCCTCGCAAATCATAGATTGACTGGCAGGAGGTGTGTGCTCGGCGTCATCGTGTCCTTGATGCCTCACCGATACAGCTCCTGGGTTTGCCAACCAGTCAAGCCTCCACGAGTACTCCTTCGCCATTTCACGAAGTGCTCGAAGTTTCTCCAACCCCGACGCCGTCGCAATTGGATTAGAGCCCGCCGGCACCCTGATTTGCGATGGAATATTCCACTGGCGTGTTTAGGGGGCTGGATCTCCAAGTGCCTGGAGATCCTTCTGTAATTAGCTGTTCCATTTTAATGTGAAGGATAAAGATAGATGAATGATGCTGCGGATTAGATACTTACATCGCCGTTGTCCACATAGATCACCCCAGCGCCATGACGCGCCCTAGTTTCCCCCTCTGGCTCGGCCTCTAGCGATTCCTCGTCATCAACAGACACTTCATCTGGCATTTCCCTCACAGAGTCTTCTCCTCCAGCCAACTCATCCCAGACGTCGTGGTCAAAAAATGGATACCTCCATTGGGAGGCTCGGGGGTTTCCTCCAGGTTCTCTCCATCTTCGCGACGTGACTCGAGAACCGTTAGGTCCAGAGGATTGTGGCCTTTGTTAGCGAGGCACCATGCACGAATGTCGTCATTTCTATTGAGAAATATGAGCTGGCGTAGGGGGAGTGGATCATCCGGCTTCTGACGTAGCATGCCGGTACCTTCTCCTGTCGCACCAATTAGATAGCGGGGGCATCATATTTCCTCTTCCATGTCTTGCTCTCTTACTACCCGGAGCAAATCCATGATGCTCGGTGTAGTCAGAACGACCCAGGCGAGTCCCCTGTCGGAGTCTTTTACAAACCATGGGTGGCCGAGGAACAGATGCACAGTAGGCAGCGCACTAGTCCTTCCAATAATATGCATTCTCAAAGCACGCGGGAAAATAGGGAGTGCCAATCCGAGTAAGGCACTGGGATCTGCTGTCAGTCAAGGGGTAACGGAATCAATATTGGTAATACTTACCTGGAGGTTACGCAACATCGCCACGAAGATCCCGCCCTCCTTTTTACCCTCATTCGACGTCTGCAGTTTCTTGGCCCAACTTTGACCAGAATTTTCAGATGATGGATGAACTCTCCAACATCATCGGGGTCGTGTTGGCTTTTGATGAAATCAAGACGCTCCTTGCCTGGTGAAAGGCTGCGAGCAAACCAAACAATTGAGTCAACTGGCGATTCAGTTACGTGACCGGGGTCAAGAAGGCGAGCTATAATACAGCACTTGATTTGCTCGCGCCATGTAGCATAGACAGAAGATGCGCCACACGGATGCTTGAATCCACACCACGATTTCGCACACGCAATGTTGCCATATACAGTCCGGGTTTCAGTTAGACAGTCAGTATAACCAATTCAGACTACTTGCTACTTTGGATCACAATACCACGAATCCCCGAAGGCCGGTTGGAAGTGTGCGCGCACAACAGGCCCCGGTTCTCTGTTCATTTGAAAAACTGAAAGATTTGTCAGTTCGCTTTTGTATTCATGCACAACAGGGGGGTGAATGATTGCTCACAATGCGTCTTCCAGGGGCGACGGCCTACTGAACGTGTGAGAGTTCTTCTTCGTATTCCGCTCTGAACTTCTCGCGTACGAGGCTGATCTGCGGGACGTCTGCGAAGCAGAGAGTTAACGTTGATCTCCAAAGTTAGGTGTGGATGTTTGCTTACTTTCCCTTGCCTAATTGACGTCTTGCTCTGCCTGGGGGCGCCACCTGTGCGTGGATGAATGAATTGGATCAAGCCGCGAGGACAAACCAAATGGTTAGCCGACTAAGGCTATTGATACGACGTCAAGTAAGACTTAGAGGGTATGGATTGTAGTTGACGTAAATATCTCTCCCGACAAAGGCCGTCGGGGCGCTTTCCAAAACCGCAATGGTAAGTGTGGTGTGTCTGGAGGTAACAGGAAGATGTGGATGGGGCGCATGAGCGGACCTTATATAGGCGTCAAGAGCAAGAGTCTTGGGTCTGCTCTTGCTCTTCCTTGTTTGTCGCCCTTTGGGTCCGGCGTGTACTGTAGGTGCCTGGGGTATGGTTGGGTGTAGAAGACACTTTCGTGGTAAAGTATGATGGGTGTGACTAACAATGAGCGTGGATAGAAGAACAAATTCCAAAGGGAGCATATACCAAACGTAGAGAATGGATCGATGGCTTAGTCTCCAATCGCGTGTGGTCAAACACCTTTTTAAGCCTCATGTGAGTTTGACGCCACGAGATGTCACGTACTGCGATGCATCTTGACGTCCCTAGGTGTCCACAAAGGGCTCAGGCTGCGAATAAGACATCAACCCAACCCTGCTGCGCATCACACACCGAACACAACCTCAGGGCATCGTGACTTTGGGCTGACGAAGATGAACACCTCCGACTTGATTCACGTGCTTAGAGAAATTGAATCTATTCTAAGTCTAATTATAATACTCTATTAAAACCATCAATATCAAATGCTAATACACTCGGCGTCTCTGTAGCCGCAGCCTCAATCTACACACCATAATATGGATTACACTCTCGGGGGCAAACATAGTCTCTTAACATGAAGCTGGTCCTTACTATCGTCTTCGAAAACCATTCGGCGCTTCTGAAGCTGGTCCGCTTTCAAAAATTCTTTATTAGAAGCAACAAGACACTGCATTTTGGACCTGCACTCATCCCAATTATCGACATCAAACTAGGCCCTACGCTTCCGTGCCTTATCGTCATGCGTGGGACTCCATAGCTGTTTCATGATGCGATGTGTGTTCAGCATTTCCTGCGGTTTAATTGAGAGAGGTATCCGATGTCGTGTGGAATCGCCGCCCTGGTCAACCGGAGATGTCATACGGACAACCCAACTACGGTGCGAATCAAAGTTGTCTGAAACATCTGATGATGTGCTGGACCATCCCGGAAGAAAAAGGGGATAGTCTTGTGGGTTTTGTGATCCACTGGACTTAGTACTGTTCATGGGAATAGCTTTTCCCTTCGGTTGAACTTCCGGGTTGAAATTACGTCCGGCTAAGGCGTTTGCCCAATTAGAGACAGCATTTGGTGCGAGTTATCTGTGTCTCGGCTCCGATGGTGTAGCTGGTCCAGCTGGCGTTGATGGGCGATGACAATAAACGAGCACGTCAAGCGGGTCCTCATTAGGTTGATTCGACAAGAGCCAGGTACGTACGTCCTCATCACTCAGGATCAAAATAGAATGTGAATAATGTAATGCGTGTGTAGGGTCTTCACGAAGCTCGCGCCGGCCTTCGCCTGTGGCGCCGAATATGTAGCGAATGCTGTCCGAGGGTACACATCTTAAAATTGCCGATGACAAGCCCCCAATGTCATATGAATTTAACTCTGCAAAATCCACACCATTGATATGAGGATAGCGCCAATAGAGGATGCGATAATTGGGTCGCGGTGTGTCGCTATCAACCTGATGTCTTTGCCAAACAATACGCAGGGCCCGTGGGCGACCTAGTAGAGCCCTCCAGTCTGGATCTCATTTGTTAGTAAGTCACCACACAAATCATTGGGGTAATTTCGAAAAACACTCACTTATTTGCCTCACATCACATACATCTGGAGCGTTTTGCCTTACATTAGGCTGATCTAGCGCATGGCGAATTATCTGGGCCACATAATTGGCCAGCGCAGGCGTACCAAGGATAGTTAAGGGGGCAGCCAGTTGGATTTGTGGAGGGTTATTGACGAGGGGAGCACCCATTTTGGGCATTCTGACTGCCGACGAGCGCCATCTTAATATCGGAGGGGCAATCACCGGGAGAGGATTATTCTGCGTTGCGCTTCCTGACTGACCAGGACCGGCAGACACCATAGAGGGAGGTTGGTGTGCCCATTCGGGATTTGCCGGGAGAGGCTGGATTTGGTTTGATGACGGACCAGCATTTGCAGACACTGTCGAGGGAGGTTGGCTTGGCCCTTGGGAATTCAGCGGGGGAGCCTGGATTTGGTTTCCTGACAGACCAGCATTTGTAGACGCTGTCGAGGGAGGTTTGTTTGGGACTTGGGGATTCGGCGGGAGAGGCTGGATGTGGTTTCCTGACGGACTAGCCTTTGCAGACGCTGTCGAGGGAGATTGGTTTGGCCTTTGGGGATTCGGCGGAGGAGCCTGAATTTGGTTTCCTGACGGACCAGCATTTGCAGACGTAGTCGAGGGAGGTTGGTTTGGCCCTTGGGAATTTGGCCGGGGAGCCTGGATTTGGTTTCCTGACGGACCAGCATTTGCAGACGCTGTCGAGGGAGGTTGGTTTGGCCTTTGGGGATTCGGCGGAGGAGCCTGAATTTGGTTTCCTGACGGACCAGCATTTGCAGACGTAGTTGAGGGAGGTTGGTTTGGCCCTTCGGGATTCGGCGGGGAGCCTGGATTTCTTGCACCACCAGCTGTCGGAGGAGGATTGTTTAGTGGCTGGTTATTCACCACGACCAGAGGAAACATTTGTTGTGGGTTATTCGCCGATGCAGCACATTATATTTGGAGTGTGCTTCCAGCCGAGCGCAACCGCAATTTGAAAGGGCGCATCACCGGGGGAGGCCTATTCTGTCCAGCGCTTCCTGACGGACCAGGATTGCCAGACGCTGGCAAAGGAAGTTGTATTGGCCCTTGGGGATTCGGCGGGGGAGGAGGGATTTGGTATGAACTTGCAGCCTGGGCTGGTTGGAATTGAGCTGGCCCGGGTGTATTGGCTGTGGGAGCATTTGGAGCGCCAGCGCCTGCATTCTGTACAGCTGTTGCAAGACCCCACTGGCTCCAAGGGGGGGCATTCCCAGGGAGTAATATGTTCGGGACGATCACCTGCGCCGCAGGGACTCCTGGCACCTGCGGAAACGGATTATTTTTTCAAATTGATTGTATTAGTCAACTTCTTCCCACAGTCCTTAACCAGTTGGACAACTGCCTCGTCCACCTCCTGCATACCAGGTATGTCGTTCGCTGCAGATGTACTGGCGAGTTCATCGCAGGCAGGTCTCAATTGCCGGAAGACGGTGACAATTTGCAGGAATTCTGCGTCAGGGCCGTGGTGAAGATCCGTCTGATAACCCCTGGCTAACATTTGATCCTTAACAGGGTCCCGCCATGCACCGTATATGGTGTCACCTTGGAGACCAACCGCGATGCCCATTGACCTCTTATGCTCAGTGATTTTTCTTTTGTCCAAGCATCGAAATGAGATTTGTCCAATGAGAGAATTAGCAGCAAGCTGATATGTCTAACCTGCTGGTGCCAGCTGCGGCCCGCCGGGTGGCATCAGTGCATATTGAATGAAGTTGATATTCTGCGCTATATCAAATATGTTTTCGAGTATATTGATTTGATAAATATGAGTGGCTAGAGATGTGCGTCTTGTGGATCTTGTGGAAGTTCTAAATGGCAGATGATAATAGGTATGAGGTCCTCCTGTGTTGATCTGTTCCCATTATATATAAAACACTATCATTTTTTAGGCCGGTTGAAAGATTCAAGTATTTTTATCAATTTATTAGGAAACCGGGATCTGACACTCTACCACAGGCCACCGCCCTAATCTGATTCAACTTGAACAAATGAAACGGAATAAAGACTCTTGCATTCCAACAGCAAATATACTCGGTCTACTATCAAGATCCTGAAACAAACAATCCAAGGCTGCGCCGCGTGACCTTTACGCTAAGCAATTCAAAATCCCTGGTCCAGTTTAGATCATTCGGGCCGCTTAACCCTACGTGCGATCCACACGCATTGTTGACATCACCCCGATAGCTTAGACTCGAAACTACACAAGGCCGAGATAATCTGAGAAATCTCGCCACATGCCTAACAAATGTCCATTCTGCCGCCTGAAATACAGCCCGTCTGGTGCATATGAGAAGCACCTGCGAAATGCTCAGGCAAATCTGGATATCATCTTAACGTCTACAATAAAATATGCATCCTCACCGACTACTAACGATAACAAAGGGAGCAACATACTGCGCCACGAGGGGCATCTCCGCCTGGATTCCGACTATCAATCAGATCCAGATCGCACCGGACATGCGTAGGGTGCATTCGATGACATCAGTCAGGAGTCTGATACAGAGATACTCAACCAAACTGTAAGTCCATTACTCAGGAAACAGATGCTTTATGAAGGGGCCGGCGAATCTATAGGAGATGTCAAGGGTTTTGAGCAAGAACAAACCAATCTGTGTCAGCACCGATGGTCCCCATTTAGTAGCGCACACGGTTTCAAGCTAGCCTCTTGGTTCATTGAGGGTAAAGTACCTAAGTCACGAATCAATGAATACTTCTCGAGTGGTCTCGGTAATGCTTCATCGCCCGGGTATAGTTCCATGCATACGCTTGAGAACCTCCTCCAGCCATTGGATCCTCACAGTGCATATCTTCAATGGAACAAAGGACAGGTTGATGATGGCAAGCGAACATGGCCATTCTTCTATCGCAACGTTCTAGATTGCGTCAGATAACTCCTGCGCCAGATCGCCTACAGAGATCACTTCGTCTACACACCACGCAGGGAATACGACACCAATGGACAACGGAGATACGCAGAAATGCACACGGCGGACTGGTGGTGGGATCTTCAAGTACAGCCTCATAACCCTTGTTTAAGTAAACAATCGCCTACTGAAACCAGGAGACACTTCCGCCAGGTGCGACACTTGTTCCCATCATATGGATGTCTGATCAGACGCATCTCACAAACTTCTGAGGCCACAAGAAAGCATGGCCTGTCTATATCACGCTTGGAAATCTTCCCTCCGGCCGGCGCAATAGCCCCACATCCATGGCAGTTCTGCTTCTTGCATTATTGCCCATTCCCCCAAAACTATCAAAGCCCACCAAAGCAGATCAACACCAGAGACAAATCAACGCTGACACCCTACGGGACGTATTCGAAATCATCTTTGCGCCTCTACAAGATCCGGCGCATGACGGCGTACCAATTGACTGCGCGGATGGGAAGGTTCGGCGGGGCTTTTCAATCTTGGCTGCGTGGATTGCGGACCACATGGAAAACGTTGCGCTGCATGGAATAAAATCCAACGTCTGTCCTAGATGCGAGGTGCCTGCGGTCGAATTAGGCACCAACATGAAAGTCTATCCAGTTAGAGATTACACAATATATCACCATTACGACTATGAAAATTGGATCGGAGAAACCGACCACGCCGACATGACGCCTGAGAGTCTTGGTATTAGATTAGGGCAAACTGTTTTTTACGGGCTCAACTGGGCTTCGCCGTCAGATTTACACAAACCAGACATGCTGCATACAGTTTATCTTGGGTTATTCAAGCACATGATGGACAGGATCTAGGGCTTTATGAAAAAGCACGGACGACTTGAGGCATTTGACGAAGTGTGCAAGCCATTACAACCTCACCCAGGATTCCTTGTACCCAAAAAGGCCTACCGCAAGGTTACGCACTGGCAAGGGAAAGAGATGCGGAACCTTTGGCAGTGTGTTCTAGGCGTTCTGGCTGTGGCACTGCGTCGGCCTGGGAGTGCCCAACTCATACCGTTCAAGCGTGCTCTCGGATGCGTCCGGGCGCTGGTCGATTTCAATATGATGGCGCAATACCAAAGCCACATAGCGGAAACAATCACCTATATGGAAGACTATCTGGACACGTTTCACAAGATGAAGGATATCTTTTTAGAGTTTTGAGTAACTAAACGCATACACGCGAAAATCGATGAGCAACGAAGGGAGCTGCGACATGATAGGCCTAAGACAAGGGAGCGCATCGCACCCTCGAAACGGGGCAGGATGCGCGACGCAGAAAGGGAAGAAGAAACCGAGCTACGTATGGACTTGATCTTTTGTGAATCGCATTTCAACTTCATCAAGATGCATTTGCTCAGTCACTTTTGTAATCATATACGCCAGTTTGGCAATATTCCGATGTGTTCAACCGAGTTCGGCGAGCTAGCGCATGAGACCCAAATCAAGGCTGGATGGCGGCAATCAAATAAAGACCATGCCTCACGGCAAATTGTGCACAGCTATAGTCGACCGCATGGCATCCAAATGAGACTATTGAATCTGGAATCTCTATGACATTGCGGTGCAGATCTCTCTCCTGACGTGGTGGAACAGTTGGACACAACTAGCACCACAACAGCGCCTGACATTCTTAGGAGGATACTGAAGGGACGCCGGGACGATGTTTCCAACATGGCGGATATTAGTCGGCTTTTGGGGGTTTCAATTCAAATTATATGTCATGGATTGATCCGATACAGGGGGCATAATCTGCTGCCAGAGCACCGTCTTCAAGAGGACCCTGAGATACTCGAATCACTTCCAGTGGAGCTACTGACACAACTAGAAATTGCAGTTCTTGCGTTGCAAGAAATGGAAATATACGAGATCCACCGTGCGCGATGCACGGGGGCTCTCAACTTCAGGAACCAGGGGGGTCGCAATGATTGGGTTTGGGTGCGGGCCGGAACGGAAGACATGTATGGTGCGCCCCGGGACCGTCTTCCAGCCAAGCTCGTTGCACTCTTCAAAATCAGAGACTACAGATGCGAGGATAGAGTGCGCCGCCTCGCTGGCGTTCAGTTTGTGAGCGCAGTGAACTCAGGGCGGATATCAGATGTACATAGCCTTGTTACCGACCAAATGAAGGAGGATGCTCGGGAGTTTACTATAGTTGACATAGGGACAATTCTCGGCCTGGCGCACCTTATCCCAGAGGGGGATCGGCGCTGGAGTGTCAATAGCTGTATCGATTTGAGAACATTTAACGAGGTATATTAAGGGATCCGGATATCAGAAGGCATCTGGGATGCTATTTTCTGTCGGGGATTGATTGAGGGAGGATCCTAGTGCTAGTATAGTAGTATAAAATCCACCGATGAATAAACAAGCTATAGAGTAGAATCACCAGATCCATAAACTACAAGGCCGGATGATCAGTAGTATATGACCTATGTGGAGAAGACATGATTTAAAAAACAAGTGCTACTACTCCCGATGCCAGCCGAGACAACGAAGAAGCAATAATAGGCTGAATCCATTAGCAGATCGAAGTAACTTGAAGGGGGGGGGCGCCTGGAGGTATTCAGGACGCTGCTATGAGGCAACCTCCCATCCTGACACAAAGAACCTCGCAGCGCAACCCGGGCGGCATGGGATGTGAGCCGGCGTTGCGAGGAAACTCAGCATGCATGGAATTTGAGCGGCCTTTGCCAGGCAACTCAGGACACACAGGACGCACAGGACGCAGGGGATGCAACTCAGGATGCACAGGATGCAGGGGACGCAACTCAGGACACACAGGACGCAGGGGAGGCAACTCAGGACGCACAGGAAGCAGCGGACGCAGGTACAACGTCGCATGCGTCAGGACGCAACGGTGCCGTATCTGACGCAGGGTAATTTTTTGCTGATGAATGCTTCGGAATTAGTAGAAGATTATCACCAGGAAAACCCAGATATGCTGAGTAGGGTAGACATTGAATAAGGAAGAAAGGTTCTCCTCATGTGGACAAGTAAACGGATGAGGTTTTTTACCCTACTACCCGGAGTTCAAAAAGGATTTCATTTGTTGTTAGAAATAATAAAAGAAAGATCTTAGAAGCATTCGAGGAGGAAGCTTGGGAAGAGGGAGGTGGTGTTAGGTATACCAGAAGGCTTAGCCTTCTACTAATAAATAAAGACCAATGGTTGTTCTACCTTAGGATTCAGAATTCAAAAGGACAAGCCAACACCCCACTCCCGCACCAGCGTTACGACAGCCCTACAACCGCTGAAGCTGCAGTAGTTGCGTTCCCTCACCAAAGACAGGGTCATTAGAACACTCCTCGTAGCCCTGGATGCGTCGCGGCCATCTATCTGACCGGATCTTGTTCTCAGGATGCATGAGGGAAGGCCTTTGGCAACCTTATACAAGTGGTTTGAGTCAAATCAGTAAACGTCACATAAGATTACTGAGCACTAAAGAGGGGAGTTGTGAAGGTGGTCACTAGGTACTGGGACGTTTTTACGGACAACGGTTAAGCAAAATTATTCTACACTCCATGCTCCCACAATCAAAGCAGCAGAAGTGTATGATATTGTTGGATGAAGTAGTTAGAGAAATCAAGCATACTCAGGCTTAGATACGTCACTAGTATCCTTCGGATACCGACAGAACCATATGATAACGATATGACTATGTAACGGGGGCACCCTGTAGAGAGGTGAACTCTAAGGTTGCGACCGCACCAAAACTCAAAGTAGAAGATAAAGATAGAGTAAATAATTCAGGAAGAATCAAATGGTAAAACTTAATATAGTTAAGCTCGAAGCTCCACTGAATTTAGTTCTCTTGAGGAAAAGTTGGTTATCGAAGTAGAATGCCAAAGGCTTAAACTTAAGTAGATATCAGATTTAAGCCTTTGACACTCACCACTACTCTGAGCTTGTGAGAGAGCACCCTGTCCTGGTTAGGGCTTGTCCAAGATCTACCCTCCATCAGGGATTATCCTGTCGGAAGTGTCGGACCAACTTGGGTACACTTAACTCCGTCAAAAGGGTATGAGTTTCTCCAATGCATCTCCAATACAACCGCAGGTGGAACAAACTCTTCCTATCGAAGTCATACCAGGGGCTAACCGTTATGACAACAACCTGAGTCAATACCTAGGTGGTGGACTCACTGGCCCAGTGGTAGTTTCGTCTATACAAGCTATGCAGTCCATCATTTAATCTACGCGACTACTCAATGTGATAATTTGACATCCAAGCTCCCCCTGTGAGATGTAGCTGATGGTTGGCCAAGTGGGCGCTACCCATAGCCCGCCTCTCTGGACATACTCTACTGTGATAAGACTCATACCTCTAGAGTCCAATAACAACCCATAATAATGCTACAAATCAAGGGGAGAAGGTCCCGGCTGGTTACTAAGGTATTTGTTCCGAAAGCACTCTGGCCTCCTTGGACTATCTAAGTACTACTAGGAAGACTACCCTACTACCCGTAGGCTAAGATAGACTCCTAGGTGCCGGAGAGATCAGATATGAGTGACCGCTATTTTGGCGGTTACCCATTTTCCCCTTATATATCCTGCGAACGACATTCGGTTGGATGGACGGCGACGACATATACTGTGTTAGAGCAGCCGCTCCAATGACCTCTTTTTACTAGCAAATGAGCAACTATGCAGCCCTCTGCCTATAATGCGCCGTCCCAACGCTGGGGCCAGAGGGGGGTGTTAGGAAAACCCTCCCAAGTTCAATAGCATGTTTGGGCCACCTTTACTCAGGCATGGGGCCTTCCCGCGCAGGTGCCTGTGCGCCCATGAATATCTAAGAGCCAATAGAATGTGAGGCAATTGACCGCAAAGTTCTAGGATGACTTTGCCGGTGAAGGTAGGGTAACTTGAACTCTTCCTACTTAGGAATCCTAATGCCGTGTAATGATGTAAAGCACCTACTCGATTCCTGTTGAATCTTTCACGTAATAAACATTCACGTTACGCATAACATAACTCTGCCGCCATGGAGAGTTGAACACGTGAACTTTTACCAAGTCATGTGACCCTTACCAATTAGCCTACAGCTAACCAGCTGTTTATATACTAAGTATATGAGTCCATACCACCTCTGGTTACCACTTGGTATACCATTTGGGCAACGGTGGCAGTTATTGTAGGTACCTATCGTAGGGTCGTTACAGACTATAGAGAGATAATCGCCATTGGCGTGATTGTTGGGACAAGTCTATCTTATGCCTTGCAGCTGTTGAGTGCAGGAAACAACTGCAATGCTAAGAGGTACGATAACAAAGCTGCCTCCTTTGTTGGTTTGATCATGGAGTCCATTCTGCGTATCAAGTGGTAAGCAAGACTCCATGTTGACGAAGATAAATCGTAACGAATGGACTAATGTGTTGGAGCACCGTTAGGAAAACTCATTGTCTTGCAATTTGGAAGTCAAGTGAGATAACAGAATTGTCAGGGTCATATGGTGTTCGCACTTTCAGAATAAGCTGGAATTTGTTAGCAGACACTTAGTTAGTATGGGAACTTGATATACCCCGGAACCACCCAGACACAGCATATAAATATTGAGGTTCCTCCCAAGCTATTTGAATATCATCAAGCAACGGAGAAGAGATCTTATCAATATCAAAACGTTTACACTAGAAAAATCTTTTATCACTCTACCCACCTCTACTTAAAACATTGAGCCTTCCTAGACAATCTCCATTACCGTTAAAGATTATTGGCCTGAGTTATCTAGCAAGACTTTGAGATAGGTTCCCGCCTAACATCTTCATTCGATTTCAGATCTAGATGCAGGTACATTCCTTACCAGCTATCGAGAACCACTGCAACCAAATAACATGGCACCCAATTATGCGCCATATCTCCTGTAATGAGTATAAGCAATTAAAACATTACTTTCATATTTCACCACTAGATGAGACCTATGATCGTGCAAACTGGTTGCGTAAGATGGAGCTAATTGCAACCCACCTCCACCAGCATTTCCAAGCACACTTCTGGCCCTCCTCAAATGTTTTATTCGATGAAATGATAGTTTTCTGGAAAGCCCGGTTAGCACATACCCGCAAAATGCCACCAAAGCCAATAGACCAAGGGTATAAAATCTATGCCTTGTGTGACCAGTGCTATCCATATCTTTTGTTATTTTATTCTTGTACTGCAGGGAATGAGGTTAGCAACTTTACCTAAACTACCGACCAGTTTACCAATATTAGCAAGGAACGATCTCTTACCTTGTTTAATTCCAGCGGGTGACACCTCTTGGCAGAAGAGAACAAAAAACTTTCCAACAGCTTTTCCCCCACCACTCAAGCTATATGCCATCTCGGTTTTGCTTTCCCTTTTCTCTCCGGTCAGTTTAATATTTATATGGATAATTACTTTACCAATATTCTCTTATTCTGGCACTTGTAAGACAATGGAATTGGAGCTGTAGGCACTACCCGCGTCAAGCGTCACGATTTCCCTTCTGCTTTTTCAATTATTAAGGAGATAGTATTGTACGTGGACAAAATTAACCGATCGCCCTGCGCCGGCGTGGCAACCCATCGGTTCCCCACATCCTCATGCAACCAATCCCCTACAAAAATCATTACCACTCAACTGATTCCTGATAATATCTTCTCTTTTTTTATTTAAAGAAATAATGTCTCCTATTCTTTCCCAGTCATGCAAAACTCCATATACCTTCTAAGCATCTGAGTGAATAGACAAGAGGGAGAGTGTGTGGGTTGCATGAGAGGGGCATGCCCTTGAAAGAGATTTCCCACGACCTCAACATCCCTTTTACAACTATTCAAAACACAGTAGCAAGATGGGATCAAGAGGGGGAGGAGAAAGAGGGCAGAGGAAGACATCCTAGGACTTCTAAGGCTCAAGATCAAGCTATGGTTGAGGAAGCTCTCAAAAATCGCCATAACAGCTATCAAGACATTGCCAAGAAAATTGCACCAGATGTTTCTGAGAAGACTATGGAGAGGGGGCTTTCCAAAAAAAATCTTAAAAGGTGAGTGGCACAGGAGAGGGTACATTTGGATGAGGCCCTGGCTGAAAAGAGGTTGAAATGAGCATTGGCTTATAGGAATTGTACAAAGAAGATGTGGAGGAGGAAGGCAATGTGGGGAGATGAGGTGACTATTGAGAGAGGGGGGGAGAGAAGGAGAAAGTGGATATTTAGATATCCTAAAGAGAAGTGGAATAAGGACTGTGTTGAAGAAGCTTCTAGGAAGGGAGAGAGAAAGATTGGCCAAATGATTACAGGTTTTTTTTATGGTCAGAAGTATGGTTGTTTCCTTCCTATTTTTCCTGATTCTTCTTCTGCTAGGGGTGGAGTTACTGCAAAGTCAATTATTGAGGTTTATGAGCAATATGACTTTGTAGGGATATGGGAGGATATTAAGCAAGAGTTGGGAGAGGAGGAGGTCTTGTTCATCATTGACAATGCTAAAACTCACTTGCCCTTTATGAGATGGCTCAGAGAGCATGGGATTACACTTCTGGAAATTCCTCCCTATTCACCAGATCTCAATCCAATTGAAAATATCTGGTCTTTCATTAAGGATAAGCTTTCTAAGCACTATCCGGATCTCCATCTCATGAAGGGCTCTGAGGATGTGGTCAAAAAGACATTTGAGAAGGCAATTACTCATTGTTGGGAACTTCATGATCCAAAGGTTTTTGATACTCTGGCAGGATCTATGGTGGATAGGGTTAAGGCAATTATTAAAGCTGATAGATGGTATACTAAGTACTGATTACTCCTATGTATTTTTTTTAATTCTTTAATTTTCTTTAGTTGATGTTAAGGTAGTAGAATATAGAGGGGGTTGTCATCACCGGGCAAATTATGTGTTCTCAATCGTTGTTGCAATCGGTTAATTTTGTCCCCGTACAATATCAAAGATTTTGGAATGAAATCATCTCTCAGACATTGTCGTAAATGGTGTTTGTACAGCTTTATGGCAGGACAATAACACCATTTTTTTATAACTACAATTCACAATCTTCGTCAGCTTGTCCTCAGTAATGGCAAAAAACCAAAAAAAACTAGCTCCAATACAGTAGCTGCGAGAAAGCCATGTAGAGACAATGAACACCAGAGACTCCTGCCAATCCCAGCTCAGGTGGATGACTACAATAAATACATTTATGGAGTTAACATCGCCAACCAACTTCGAAGTAATTACCTCTCACATGAGACTAGTCGACTTAATTGTCTTCCCCTAATGTTTTGGATCCTTGATATAGTGATTACAAATACCTACCTGAATGCTTGGTTGGTTAATCCTATGTATGAGCATCAAGTCTTCCGCCACAAGCTTGCTCTTACCCTTGTTTAGACTGGCTGGTTTCAGCTTAATCCACTTCTTACTAAACCTAAACCCAACCTGCATGCCTCTGTCACAGTGAAGATATCTCTACCACCCTTTACTTTCCGCACCACTGGTGCAATTCTACAAACATTTTTATGAAATAATAAACAACAATGCGGGTATTGCTGGTATACAAAATGCAACGGCGATCCCAAAAACGCCCCTCCAATTCGTCCCCTGGCGGATAATTTATAAAAAATGAAGGTTAGTGAGACTGGGATATGGTGCACTTTGTGTGAGATTCCTCTTTGTAAGTGAAATAAGTTTTTTTTTGATTATCATACTATTCTGTAGTGGCTCTCATTTTCTTTCCCTATAAATGGCAGTATTCTTGGAATTGGCATTTCAGTTGAATTTGATATCAAGTGAGCAAATTAACCACAATCTTCTGCCAAGACCCCTGCTTCTGACTACCATATTAGGAAGGCCGTGGATATGCATGTCTCATCCGTCCATCTGTAACAGGGGCACCCTGTAGAGAGGTGAACTCTAAGGTTGCGACCGCACCAAACACTCAAAGTAGAAGATAAAGATAAGGTAAAATAATTCAGAAGAATCAACAGTAAAACTTAATATAGTTAAGCTCGAAGCATGACCCAATTTAGTTCTCTCGAGGAAAGGTTTGTTTGTCGAAGTAGAATGCCAAAATCTTAAACTTAAGTAGATATCAGATTAAAGCCTTTGACATTCACCACTACTTCCGACCTGTGTGCGAGCACCCTGTCCTGCTCAGGGTCTGTCGGATGTCTACCCTCCATCAGGATTTATCCTGCCGGAAGTGTCCGACCAACTCGGGTACACTTAAGTCCGTCAATAGGATATGAGTTTCTGCAATGCATCTACAATACACCCACAGGTGAAAAGCTCTTCCTATCGAAGTCATACCACTGGCTAACTGTTATGACAACAACCGGAATCAATACCTAGGTGGTGGACTCTCTGGCCCAGTGGTAGTTTCGTCTATACAAGCTATGCAGTACATCATTTAATCTACACTGCTATCCAATGTGATAAATTGACATGCAAGCTCCCCCAGTGAGATGTTGCTGATGGTTGGCTAAGTGGGCACTACCCATAGCCATCCTCTCGGGACATACTCTACCGCGATAAGACTCATACCTCTAGAGTCCAATAACAACCCATAGTAAAGCTACAATTCAAGGGGAGAAGGTCCGGGCTGGTTACTAAGGTATTTGTCTCGAAAGCACCCTGGCCTTCTGAGACTACCTGAGTACTACTAGGAAGACTACCCTACAACCCGTAGGCTAGAATAGACTCCTAGATGCCCCAGAGACTATATATGGGTGACCCCCATTTTGGCGGTTACCCATACTCCCCTTCTATATCCTCTGAACGACATTCAGTCGGACGGACGGCGACGACTTATACGGTGTTACGGCAGCTGCTCCAATGACCTCTTTTAACTAGCAAACGAGCAACAACACAGCCGTCTGCCTATGATGCACCGTCCCAATGCTGGGGCCAGAAGTTGGTGTTAGCTAAACCCGCCCAAGTTCAATAGTATGTTCGGGCCACCCTTACAGAGCCATGGGGCCTCTCAGCGCAGATGCATGTGCCCCCAAGAACATCTAAGAGCCCATAGAATGTCAGGCAATCGACCTGGATGTTCTAGGATGACTTTGCCGGTGAAGGTAGGGTAACTTGGGTTCCTCAGTAGGGTAACTGAGACCCATGGGCATAATAACCAAATTCCGAAGGTAGGATAACTTTGCCCCCTTATGCCTTTAACCGCTCAGGAAGTCCTCCTGTCGACAACAGAAGTTGTCTCGGAGATTTGTGTAACATCCCCAGTATTCTCTTGATCTTATGTGAATGTTTTCCCGAAAGGTTACCCTGCCTAATAGAGTACCTCAAGGCTACTCAACTATTCCCTAGGCCTTATCCTAGGTTTACCAGCTTGGTATATACTAAGTATACGAGACCATACCACCTCTGGTTACCACTTGGTACACCATTTGGGCTAAGGTGATAGTGATTGTAGCTACCTCTCGTAGGGTCGTTACACTACTCCCCTCTTCTCTTGGTCTGTCCTCAGACCGTCAACGTCGTCTCTTAGTTCCACGGTTTGGATTGTCTATAACCCTATGGTCTTTAGGTTTATACGGATACCTCTCATGGAAATGTTGCAATGCTTGCATTGCGGTATCTTCTAACATTCCGAACGGTTCCCAAGAATTTTCTTCTGGATGATACCCTTCCCAACCAACCATATATTGCACAAAGCGGTGTGGAAACTTGGACTTAGGATTCCCATACCATTGGCTATCAACCACTTCCGCCACAACATAGCTAGGCTCATTGTCTACTAGGTCAGGTGTCCATATTATCTTTTGTGGCCTGCCCACAGGATCCTCACGATACGGTTCCAACAAATGGCCATGGAATACAGGATGGATGTCCCTCTTTCCGGCAGCTCAACCTCATAGGCCCTAGACCCCACCTTGTGTTTGACAACAAATGGTCCAAACATCTTATGGTCTAGTTTTTCCATAGGCCTTTTTGTACGGATGTTCTTGCTGTTTAGCATAACCCTACCCGCTTTCTTAGCTCTGCCCTATGTGACATCTTCTAATGTAACATATTCCGGAGCTGACTGTCTCTTTTGATCATGCCATTTCCATTGTCTTTCCTGTCCCTGCTTTATTGTCTCTCAGATCTCTTGCCACGTGCCTTCCTAATCCTTCATAATAAGCTTGTTGTCTGCGTGGATTCCTTTGTTATCCGACACTATCCCCAACCACTGAGTCTGTGGGGAGAATCCATAATTTATTTCAAAAGGTCTAGGTTTTGGGGATTCCGACATTGAAGTATTATACGCATGTTCCGCGAAAGGCAACCGCTATACCCAATCATCTTGCTGATATGAACAATAACTTCTTAAATATTGTTCTAGTGTCTGATTAACCCTTTCAGTTTGCCCATCGCTTTCTGGGTGAAATGCGGTAGACAGGTTTAGCTTTACTTGCAATAGCTGCATCAGGCTTGTCCAAAACTTGGACGTGAATCGGGTATCTCGGTCAGAGACAATTGATTCAGGAAGCCCATGGAGGCGCCAGATTTCTTTCACGAACGTCAAGGCAAATTCCGGAATGTGTTCCTCAGTCCTTAGCGGTATGAAATGTGCCATCTTGGAGAACCTGTCTACGATGACCGATATCTTTGTATACCCGTCCGACTTTGGTAAACCCACAATGAGGTCCATAGATATTGCCATCCATGGCCTCATGGAAACTTCTAAGGGTTCTAGGGGTCCAAACTTCTTGTGCTGGATGACTTTGTTACGTTGACATATATCGCGAGAGCGAAAGTACTCGGTAATGTTCTCATCCATCTTTGGCCAATAGAAGTTAGCCCTAACCCTACCAATGGTCTTGAATGTTCCGAAGTGTCCAGCAATCTTTGAATTATGTTCTGCCTCCATGATTGTTCACCTTAAGCTTTCATCCTTTGAATATGTACCACCTGTTTTTATACAGGAGCAAGTCCTTTTCAATACTAAAATTTGTATCGACCTCACTATCGCCTTTGATGACTGCCTTTAGCGTTGCTAAATAGGTTTCATCACTATCAGCTGCCTTCATAAGAGCCTCATGAAATGTTGTCTGCAACCGAAAACCTTGGCAAGTCTGCAACACATGTGGTCGCAAGATGACAGGCTCCTCTCCAATATACTGTCCAGGGCGAAAAAATGTAAAAGGTTCGGAATTACTCCCCCCTTCAGGGCGGTAGTCCCTACGCCTCGACAAAGCATCAGCCTTTTCATTCAACCGTCCTTCACGATAAATAACTTTAAAATTGAACGGTTGTAGAAATTCTGCCCAGCGATGTTGTCTACGGTTTAGAGTCTTTGTAGTGTTAAAGTACTCTAAATTCTTGTGATCAGTGTACACCAATATCTGATCATCAACCGACATCAACATATATGCCCATTCCTTGAAGGCTGCCACTATTGCGGCCATTTCCTTATCATGGACGTCATAATTTATCTCTGCTGGCGAGAACTTCCTACTATGAAAAGCTACAGGATGCCATTTCTCATCTTCACAGAGTTGAGATAATACGGCTCCTAACGCAAAGTCACTAGCGTCGGTTTCCAACTTTGTTGGACGAGTGTCATCAAAGTGTGTCAGAATTGGACCTGTGGTAAACATCTCCTTCAATTTGTCAAAAGCATCCTGACATGAAGGAGTCCACGTCCATTTGATACCTTTCTTTGTCAAGTCCGTTAATGGTTTGGCTATCTTGCTAAAACCATTTATGAACCGACGATAGAAATTGGCAAAGCCCCTAAAGCTTTGCACATCGAGGACCTTCTCGGACGTTGACCATGCCCGGATCTCTTCAACTTTTGTACTTGTCATAGAGATTCCTCTATCGGATATCTTATACCCTAGGAACTCTACTTCCCGTTGATGGAAGCTTGACTTCTTAATGCTAACGCAAAGGCGTGCCTTTCTCAGCCTTTCCATGACCCGCCTTACCAGGGCGACATGTTCTTCAACTGTTTCCGTATAGATCAGAATGTCATCCATATAGGCGATGACTCCGACATCTAACATGTCACGGAATACATCGTTGATCATACTCTGGAACGTTGATGGTGCGTTGCATAACCCAAAGGGCATCACGGTATATTCATAAAGACCATATCTGCTATTAAAAGCGGTCTTCCATTCTTCACCTTCCGCCATGCGGATAAGGTAATAGCCATTCTTCAAATCCAATTTCGTGAAGATAGTGGCTTTACCGAGCCTACTCCTAAGCTCGCTCATCAAGGGCAACGGATACTTATTCTTGATAGTAATCTTGTTTAACCCTCGGTAATCAACACATAACCGAAGCGTTCCATCAGGCTTCGGCACAAATAATATAGGGGTGCCTATTGGCGAGGAAGATCTCCTAATCTTGCCATGGTCTTCCATTTCCCTAATATAATCCCAAAGTGCATCTAATTCCTTCTTAGATAAGGAATAGATCGGCCCATCTGGTAGTTTGGTCTCAGGAATCAAGTCGATACGATGATCGTATTTACTATGCTCAGGTAATGCATTGATTTTCTCTTGACTGAATATATCTGCATAGTCTCTATATTCAGGGAGAATCTTAATCTTGATGTCCTCGCCGTCTTTGTCAGTGTAAAGGGCCATGCCCATGACAAAGATATTGTCTGGGTCCTCGGCTAAGAGTTCCTCTTCGGTAAGGAACTCTAAGCGCCTTTCTTTCCTTAGGCAGGGCTTTACAATATTCTGATCGCCACTTAAGACTGCCCTTCTCCCAGTTAATATCTGGGTTGTGGTCCTTTAGCCACAACATTGGCAGGTAACCATTCACTTTGCCTGCCGGCATATCTGCAACTTCAAATCGCATCTTATTCATATGGTAACCTATGTACATATCCACCGTAGTGGTATAGTGAAGACCTGAGCCGGGAATGTGGTTTCCACTGGCATTTAAAATCGGTGTCGGTTCCGTCGGACGTACACAAGGTACTTGGGCATTCTTAACCCAATCACTGCCTAACACAGCCCCAGTAGCGCCACTATCTAACAATAAGAGGGCTTCCCAACTCAGCCTCTCTTGATTGTGGCTCCATTCCAGTCTCACTCTCACGTGAATGGATCTTGTATGTGGCGGTGGGCCTGCAAGCCTCTACCCCTTATCGGGTCTCTTCTCCCAAAACATTGCGGTTAGTAACTTTCCAGAAGAATTTGGTATTGTTTTACAAAAGCTAAACAATGTCTCTTGCCTTTCGACACAATAGCGGCCACAAAGGGGTTGTGAATAACCTTTATCACTTGATAAATTTTACGGGATTTCAATAGCTTGGCTGTTTACTATCACGCCAGCATGATTTCGGGTATTCAACCCTGCTCCGGTGCACTTGCAAAATAACTTCAATTGCCAAGTCAAGTCCAGCCTGACGAAATCAACACAAAACCCAACCAAATTCAATCCCGAATTCCAAACAATATGAGATAAGCAAATAACACTTTCGCAAAATCACATAAGAAATAAAACAAAAGCGTAAAACAATGTACCACAACAATTCCCAATATAACAAAAGAAACCCAACCAATCTCGCTATCCCTATCGCCAGATATTAGTTTCAATATGTTGTACTTCTAGTGGGGACAATTACTGCTTCGTTTCCATTATCTAACTCATCAGCCCTTCTAGGAACTAGAGTAGAGTTAGCTTTTGCATTCCTATCACCTCTTGGGATAGATCTCACCTTTAGTCCATATCGGTATCAATGTTCAAGATATGCAAATCTGGAGGTGGTGATCCGCAGACCTCGGCTACAACTTGCTTAACTGCAGGTTTCGGAGGAGCTTGAATCCGTCAACTTTTGGGGGCTTGGGTGGCTTCGTATCCAGCTTCACCGGCGCCTCGTTTTCGAGTAATTGGAGAGCACGCAACAACCAGAGAAGCCGAAGGACACTTTGCCCAGTAGTGACCGGCTTGTCCACATCGAGGGCATTGATTCAACCGTTTGCATTTGTCAATCAGAGTCTGAGGAATATCACGATGCATTTTCGTGTCCTCTGTGTCTTGATGTCTTGAAGACCCAGACGCATGGTGGCAGGGTTTCTGTTGGCGTGGCCCCAAGCCGTTCCTATCCTTTCGCTGCCTCTTAGTGGCTGATTGACTATTATCGCTCTTTTCCGGCTTTGAATGATGTTTTTCGCTTGTAACCGTACGGTTAAAGGAAGCAACTTCTTCCAACTGATGGCCGGTTTGATGGAGGAGAATGATATATTCGACATATTGGTCGGGAAGCCGAGTTTTCAAAGCCCATGCATTGTGAAGGTCTGTAGTTATACCTACGCGGGCTTTGTCCTTGACAAAATTGCCGCTATACCTCAACTCTAAAGCCAGTCTCATCAGCTCGTCACAAAAGTGATCGATCTTACAGGACTTCATAGTCCAATCATTCCACTCTCTCAGAGCGCGATCCCGATCAGAGTGTCCACCAAAACTTGACACCAGCCGTTGCCGAAAACCTTCCCAAGTGCAAAGGACATTTTTTGGGTCGAAGGGAATACCCTCTCGATGGGCACCCTCTTCGCTAACGTAAGGGTGTATGCTCTGGTACGATTTTTTGGCAGGACCTTGGAGAAGTGGAATTACCAAACTGACTTTATCACAATCCTTGCTGAGGGATTCCCTAAAGTAGTCCAGTTTGATTTCGCAATCCTGTATGAAGCGTTGAGTATCGGTAGAGTCACCTTTGAATGGATCGACACCTAATTTCTCAGGTTTCTTCGGTCGATGGGCTGACTTGTTACCCTTGCGTTGTTTCCGAAGATACTCAGCAACCTCATGACACCGCCTATCATACTTTTTCTTCCTCGCATCATTCCAGTGGAACTTGGGTCTTCCTAGGAATTTCCGCGGATCGGGAAGGGAGGAGTCAGAATCGCCATCTGACAAGGAGTCGGAATCACCCGGATTTCCACCGCCTCCTGCCTTTCCACCACGGGGAGGAAGATTTCCTCCACGGCCAGCGGCGTTGCCGCTGGGGCCTCCCCTAGGGGATTCATACACACTAAAACCATCTTCGCCCAGCATGTCTTCCTCCATTCTCTCAGGAAATGGGTCAGACGGTGGGGGAGGAGGTTGTTGGCTAGCGGCACGAGTGTTAACCGCATATTCTCTTAAAAAATCACGGCAGTCACTATGCCTAGTGTGCCTTACACTCTCACTGTACCCACATCAGTTCTGTTTTGACTTTGGCTGAGGAGCCTCGTTCAATGGTCTCGACCAAATTTGGATCGGCTCAATCTCACTCTTGAGACGTGGAAACCTATGCTTATAACGAATATCGCTTTCTTCGGCCACAACCCTACAGTCAGGGGAACAAACACCCGTAGGCGCTGTCCCCTCTGACCTTCGGGCAAAACAGGGAGGTCCAACATTAACCGAAGGCTTTGGTGGTGCGGGTGGTGCTATTGTCGAAACAAAGGCACCGGGAACTTGTGGAGTTGTGGGGAGAGGGGTTTGCCCTACTACCGCAAAGGGTCGTTCTCGTTCAATACGAATCGCCGGCGTAACTTGTGCCAATGCCTGAGGGGCAGGTACAGTTGATGATCGTGGTAACGGGTAGGGTTTTGCGGGGACACCCTCCGGAGGTGGGGGCTGAGGAGAATTCTGTCTCAATGGTCTCCCCAATAAAATAGAGCTAGATTTGGTAACCCCAAGAGGACGTCAGGATGGCCGAAGGTTTTTGACCGAAGGAGTTGTTCCCCGTGATCGGACAACCTCACTGAAGGCCACTTCAAGAGGAGTTCGACGTTCATTTGCTTCGGCCACCTGGTTTTGCAATTCTGCAAGCAGCTCTTGCTGTGCGATGAATTGTTCCCCCACCTCATTCAACCAAGGTTGATATTTCTCATTAATCATGCAGGCTGTGACTTCAGCAGCATAATGAGGAGGGGGTTCTATTGCCAAGGGAAGGGCAGGGGCAGCATTCATAACCACGTCATTATCAGCGTCAATGGAGTACCCCTGGGCAGCAGCCTCCTCCAAGGCTTCTACCCTTTTACGGATCATCTGATCGGACATTGCAAGCTTGCGGAAGTTCTTTCGCTGGTATTCCATCCCATGATTAGCGTTTTCCACCATCTCAGTTTCAAATGCATGCTGATGCTCTTCAGCAAGATTGAGGAGATTGCTTTGTGCATCTTGCATCTGCCGTGTGATTTCCTCAAGTATGTATGGTTCAACCAGATCTTTTGTGAAATCAGCGAAAGTCATCTTCCGTTGTCTGTTCTGGGGTATTCTCCGTCCTACTGATGGGTCATGAGTGAAACTTTGGAGGAAGGCACAAGGGTCTTCAATCACCATCTCTCTGACTGTAAGAGGTATTTCCTCCACAAAGGTTGGGTCATTCTTAATGTCATATGTTAGGAGCTGCTGGATTGGCTGCTAACCTAATCTCTTTAGCTCTGCTCTTGTAGCGGTTTGAGATATTTCTCGTTCAATACCTGTCATGTGCTCAGGACGAGAATGAAAGCGGAACACAGCCATAGTTGAAGACATTGTTCTTTCCGCCCGATGCTTCTTGTACCAGACAAGCGACTCGTAATCAAACAATGTCCAAACTCTAGGCTAAACAACAATTCTCAGAAGAGAGTTAAGCGAGTGCGCATAACTATATACTGTAACGGGGGCACCCTGTAGAGAGGTGAACTCTAAGGTTGCGACCGCACCAAACACTCAAAGTAGAAGATAAAGATGAGGTAAAATAATTCAGAAGAATCAACGGTAAAACTTAATATAGTTAAGGTCGAAGCTTCACTCAATTTAATTCTCTCGAGGATAGGTTTGTTTGTCGAAGTAGAATGCCAAAAGCTTAAACTTAAGTAGATATCAGATTTAAGCCTTTGATATTCACCACTACTTCTGACCTTTGTGCGAGCACCCTGACCTGCTCAGGGTCTGTCCGATGTCTACCCTCCATCAGGATTTGTCCTGCCGGAAGTGTGGGACCAACTTGGGTATACTTAACTGAATCAATAGGATATGAGTTTCTGCAATGCATCTCCAATACAACTGCAGGTGAAAAACTCTTCCTATCGAAGTCATACCAGTGGCTAACTGTTATGACAACAACCGGAATCAATACCTAGGTGGTGGACGCACTGGCCTAGTGGTAGTTTCGTCTATACAAGCTATGCAGTCCGTCATTTAATCTACGCGGCTATCCAATGTGATAAATTGACATGCAAGCTCCTCCAGTGAGATGTTGCCGATGGTTGGCTAAGTGGGCGCTACCCATAGCCATCCTCTCGGGACATACTCTACCACGATATGACTCATACCTCTAGAGTCAAATAACAACCCATAGTAATGCTACAATGCAAGGGGAGAAGGTCCGGGCTGGTTACTGAGGTATTTGTCTCGAAAGCACCCTGGCCTTCTGACAGTACCTGAGTACCACTAGGAAGACTACCCTACGACCCGTAGGCTAGAATAGACTCCTAGATGCCTGAGAGACCATATATGGGCGACCCCCATTTTGGCGGTTACCCATACTCCCCTTATATATCCTGTGGACGACATTCAGTCGGACGGACGGTGACGACTTATACGGTGTTACAACAGGTGCTCCAATGACCTCTTTTAACTAGCAAACAAGCAACTGCACAGCCGTCTGCCTATGACGCGCCGTCCCAAAGCTGGGGCCAGAAGGGGGTGTTAGCTAAACCCGCCCAAGTTCAATAGTATGTTCGGGCCACCCTTACAGAGGCGTGGGGCCTCCCCGCGCAGATGCATGTGCACCCAAGAACATCTAAGAGCCCATAGAATGTGAGGCAATTGACCTCTGTGTTCTAGGATGACTTTGCCGGTGAAGGTGGGGTAACTTGGGTTCCTCCGTAGGGTAACTGGGACCCATGGGCATAATAACCAAATTCCCAAGGTAGTGTAACTTTGCCCCCTTATGCCTTTAACCGCTCAGGAAGTCCTCCTGTCGACCATAGAAGTTGTCTCGGAGATCCCTGTAATATCCCTATAATTCTCTTGATCTTATGTGAATGTTTTTCCGAAAGGTTACCCTGCCTAATAGAGTACCTCAAGGCTACTCAACTATTCCCTAGGCCTTATCCCTGGTTTACCAGCTTTGATTATACTAAGTATACGAGACCTGAACTACCTCTGGTTACTACTTGGTATACCATTTGGGCTAAGGTGATAGTTATTGTAGCTACCTATCGTAGGGTCGTTACACCATCCATGGGATAGAGAAGTTATCCTACAGCAAAATAATTAATTTATAGATATTATATATTTAGATAATTATTATGATGTTTCTACACAACAAGTGATTTATTAGGGCTATTTTGAAATGAAATACTAGATGTCATTAATAGTTGCTAAATAGCCGTTCGGCTCCTCTATTCTGGAATGGAAGGGGAATGGTCATTTGTATGTGACAACCGAATGGGCCCAGCACAACCAAATAGGGCCTAAGGGCCAGTTTGGTAAAAAAGCAAGTAGTGGCAACCCTTCCCTTGTGAGATCCCTTTGCCTCTCGAATTTTACTCACTTTTAGCGTGGAACTAAGAAGAGGATCTTCGATGCCTATTAGTGGGATTCAGGTGGTTCGGTTAATGAGGCACTAGGGTAACAGGAGTGGAATAGTCGCCAGGTGCACTTCAGGTGGATTTAGAAACCATAATATGTTTGCGTCATTCGGGTCGTGGCAGTGGAGGGAGAGGGTCGAGGAAAATAATCAATAGCCGACTTTTGATCAACCCACAAAACATCTTGTACTCGTATTGATCATTATCATGTGTAGCCCTTCAAAATCTTGCTAGTCTTAATTAGTCTCCTAACAAAACCTCTCCTCCACTCTAATTCCCTTCTAACTTTATCGCAACTGTATGTCATTTTGCCTAACCTTCTTCAATAAACAGTTTAGATTGTTGGCTTTGTATTCCACTTGAGATACCCATCAGTGGACCATTCGTTGTCTTCTGAGAAGTTCTTCAAGACAAGGGATCGTCTAGGCGGGTATTTACCCACCTAAGGATGAACGAAAAGAGTTCGTGTCTCCTTACTATACTTTTTGCAGAGTGTTTCTTGGCCTAGCGACCCGTGCGCCGTACCAGCTAAATCCCCCTATTAGATAGTTTGTGTATAGGGACCTAGGTGGCGGTTAATAGGAAATAGACCTTGGTCCAAGAAGCAGTTTGCGCAATAGGTGTAGGTGGCCTGGTAGCAACAAGATCGGGATTGAGTAGGGGAATATTGCATTGCGTTCAAATTCATTCCCTGCTCATATTAGAATTCCCGGCAACACAACTTGAGCACTAACATTACCAACTTATGGAACCGGAGATAATCTGCTCCTGAGTGCCGCACATTATCATGGCCAAAATCTTTTAATAAAATGCAAAAAGAGAGTTTTGTTGTTGTTCTGCTGTGATTTGATTTCTTTAGGTTTGAAAAGCTCTATTTTACACTTCTTCCAGGTCTCGCTATCCACCTAGGTGTCCAAGACCTTTTGGTTAACAGTAAATAACCTGTTTTCCTGCCACCTAGGTCTCCTTGCGCAAACTCTCTAATACAGAACAAGAAAAGCCAGATCTGTAAATTTCAATGCAGGAAACGCAAGGGAATAATGCAACAAATATACTAGAAATAATAACAATTTGTTTCCCATAGGCTATGGAGTGAAAAAGTAGTGGAAAATTTCCTCCTCAGACTTGGAAAAAAGAGAAAAAAATGCAAAAATCATGTTGCGGAGAAAAGTATGAAGAAAAAAATAAGAGTGGGCCCTAGAGCCCAAAGAATGATTGTGTCAAGATAAGTTCAATAGTAGTACGGTCGCACTTCACTCTCCGGGATAGTCAAAATCCAAGGATGCTGTCCGGAAGAGTGGAGTAGAACTAGAGTCTCTCAATCCATTGTATGAAAATGGGTAAAACAGAAGTCCTTGCTGAGCGGTACTTGAAATCCTGAAATCTCACAATAGCTACATACAAAAAGAGTTCGCCTTAGCTGTGGGGTAGGTCTGGGAGGATTGGGAGTGTGAATAGGCTGGGTGGGGAGTGGTTAAGTGGATGCAGATGAGGCAGACTCGGAAGTACGTGTAGGCCTGGGGCCATTCGAGGTTGTAGATGGAGTTTGAGTAAAAGTCTTGGAGAGGAAGCGGCATAAAACACAGTATTGGGGTTTCGCTCCTTGACTAGTAGGATTTCGTACAAGCTTGTGACTGACAGGATCCTTCCGCATAGAAGGGAGGGGAGTAAATTTCGTAATATATCGTCTAGCACGGCCCTGGGAGTTGTTTCCTCTGGGAGTGACAGTGACACCGGGGTAGTTACAGCCATTAGGGCGAGGTATGTTGGGGGGAGAAACTTCGAGTTAGTGTAGTTCTTGAATGCGAAGAGGGTTAAGTTGATGAAAGCTTTCTTGAACAAGGTTCCAAGACAGAAGTTCCCGAAAGCGTGAATGAGTCTGCCAGCAGAAGGTTTGTGTTCGCTGTTTTCCCATGTGTTGCTGTGCGATAAGGAATGAATAAATGATGGTTGTATCGAGTAGCCAAAAAAATAATAGCATCCAGGTTCGCACAGCCCATAGCTGGGTGGAATAATAACTGTGCCGCTGGTTGGCAATATCAACCCCTCCCATGTGTTGGTTATACTCAACCGTAGCTGTAGGTAGTGCCAGTTCACGTACAAGGGACCGGCATATAGCGATTGCACACACTAAAAGAGGATAGTTAATGGTGATATTAAAAACGGACAATAAACTGAACGTGATGGGGTAACAGAGTAATACTTCGGAGCCACACTTTGTGTTTTAGTTCGTCGTTGTAACCAGTATAAACCTCACGATATGTGAAGCAAGTCACGCAATCTGAACCCTATAGGTATTTGAAAGCCATGTTAGCTAAGTGTAAAATAGATAATAGCCGTATAGAAAGAAAAATTGTTGTTAATGTCAAAGATATCAGCTTCGTACAGAGGAATAATTCTTGTATAAAGTATGAGGAAAAGACTGTAGTTCAGATTGTTTTATTAGGCAAACATGTCATTCGCGAATTCCCCTACCAATGCTTGCCCAGAGCCTCCTACTCTGAAGTCAGCTCACCCAATTACTGATTCTTCAAAACCTTTGTTAAAGTCTTTTCGAATGAAAATCACACTTTCTTTGCTATTTAAAATTAGATCACTTCATACTTTTGCCTTGTGGCCCTTCCGAAAGATATCACAGGCTGTTCATCTTCCTGTCAGTACTGTATTATCCATCTGGGCTCAGCCAAATACCCCACCTGAACACCATAGTGGAAGACTATATCGCCCTACCTACCAAGATTAGACTCACCTAATAGCTCATGCAACCACCTCCTAAGAGAATCATCGTAAGCCACTTGTTAGAATTGCCGAGGAGCTTGGCATTAAGGCCAACGAGTGTACCCTTCGTCGCTTGTTTATAAGTGAGAAGTACCATCGTCGAATAGCACGAGCTAAGCCTTTTCTATCAGTAAAAAATAAGACCGCCAGCCTACTCTTCACAAATACCTTTCATGATTAGTCTTTCCATGATTAGTCCAAAGTAATATAGACAGATGAGTGTGCGTTTAGCGTAGGTGGTTTTTCTAGAAATACCTAAGTTACACGCACTCTAGAAGAAGAGTTTGCTGAAGATTACCCACTCCCAAAATTTCGAAAATTACAAACAATCATGGTCTCGGGATGTATTACTAGAAACCAAAAGGGGCCTTTAGTAATATGGAATAAGACAGAATAGGGCAAAACAATTAATGGTTCTAGTTACTGTGAGTATATCGTGGTTCCACATTTACATCCCTTCTGGCTTCAACTATGCCATGAGCGAGACGACTACATTTACCTACAATAAGATAACGCCTCCCCACATAAAGCAAAATATACTACTATCGTGCTACAAAACCTAAATATGCTTGGTTCCTTCTTTGCCTGGCCTCTCACCTCCCTTGACCTAAACCCGATCAAACAGGTATGGAGAATTATAAAGGACAGGATATACCAACATTCTTCTTGCCCAACTGCCAATTAGGATCTCCTTTCCATGATCCAAGAAGAGTGGTAATTGAAATGGGTCAAATATACGTCACCGAATAACACTGGGATGGAATAGATAGCGCACAAAAGTCTTCTCGTCGTCGTCGCTTGCTAAACTAATGGTAAGGACAGAAGTATATATCAAAAAATCATAAACCGTTCTACCGATCACCACATATCTCCACTTTCTCTCCTCCGTACTCCAAGACAAAAGAAAGAAACATTCTGCGTAATCTGTGAACAAAAGAAATCTATCTCAAAGACTTCCTTTCTCCTCCGCCTTTGATCTAATACCTTAGCTCTTGTTCTTCCTTCATCTCCTTTCATCATCGTGCTTTTTCTTTGACCGTGTATGATCTTTCTCATCCAACAACAAAAACATATTTTCCGTGCTTCTGCCTTGCATATGACAAAAGAAACTAAAAAGCATGACGAACAGGATTAACAGATTTCTAACAAGTGGGACACGACTACCTTAGAAGAAATTGCCAGTATAACTAGCTCTCTTCCTCCCGGCATCCTAGCTGTTCAGGCGGCCTCCGGCGGCCTCACCAAATACTAGACCTCAGACAACAGTCGCACACCCTTATAACAAAGGCAAAAAATTCGTGGTTTTTTTCTTTGCTATAGCGAGATTTTGGAAGCAATTCCTTATAGTATGGGCTATTGGTATGAGAGCAGGGGTGTGAATTCCCAGATGGTTCATTCATAATAGCGAGGTTTTCCTGATAGGCAGGTTGTTATAGCTCAGTGGGAATGAGTGTATCGATTGACAAGTCTAGAGATGAGTTGAGCATTGAAGTATGAGAGTTGGTGTGAGGTCCTAGTATGATTAGGGCCAAGATATATTTACTTAGTGCTCGGATATTTGACTTCCCTTTCTTTATAGTTTTTGGTCTGTTTTCTTTTTTTTTTTGTTCCTCTTTCTGTCTTGGGGCCGTGGATGAATTCGGTGATAACCAGAAAACTGAAGAATGGAAGGATATTTGTGGCAATCATCGAAGGAGAGATGAGATCTACTCACTGTGAGAGTGGTAGTCTGTTTCCCATCTTATGATATTACGGCTGTCTTTTGTTTCCCTATTTTTTTCTTCATTCTATTTGTGTTCAGTATTCTTAGTTTGTAGTTGGAATCAGTGGTTATTCAAACATTTCATACCTTTAAACAGTTTATTGAAATACCCGGTGACCTCTTGATGTTCAGTGGAATCTAAAACAAATAGTCAGTTAATGTCTCATAAGACTTGGTATGTGCGAAGACTTCTTTTTTTTTTATTTTTAATAAACTTTTTCCATTTCGGCCACTCATGCTACTCTAAAGCGTATGGACCTATCACAAGACTAAGCTACAGGCATCGCCCCCTTCCTAATCTTAAAAACAAAAGAAAATTTCCAAGGTCAAAAAACCACTACGACGTGGAAAAAGCCCAGCCCGCTCCTCTCCAAACGAATGTCCTTCCCCAATCTCCTCCTTCCAAAAACGCCAACCAGTCCTAACCCAAAGCCCCAGGGAACGGTAGGATCTATCCAATCCCGAGTAGACCCCCAATGGCTAAATGTCCCAGGTATCGCAGCCCTAAGGCTGGCCTGCTAATTGTCCGCCCGAAGGCTTCGCCAAAAAGGAACTTCACTGTCGGTGGATGACCAACCAAGGCCAAAGTTGACAAAGCAAGTGAATGCCACACTCGCAACCTGGTTAATGCCCCTACAACCTCAGTGAGTCCGGTGTAAGCCAACATAAAAGTGGCACCCGAGGTGGCAGCCAGAACTTCCCGACTCATGCCCATAGACATAGCCCCTGATTCAAAAAACAAACCACAGGGCCTAATTCCGGGCAACCTATCCTCTAACAAGCCTCCTACCTGCCCAACAATCCAGAGATGACACTTGGAATAGATGCCAACACCTTCATAAAGGACACTACCAGCCACCCACTAATGTGCCACAATGCCACCAGCCACCCCCTCACCAGTCTGTGGACAAATGAAATCAGCAAGAATCCCAAAATGCCCTAAAATCAAGGTCAGCCCGAGCATAGAGCGGGGGAAAGAACTCAAGAATGATCCAAAGTAGGCCCAAAGGCTTTCTAAGGATGAAGTTCGAAAGGACTAGATGAATAAACACCCTTCTAGACGAAAAATTGAAACCATCGTAATGGAGTCAAAGACATGAGTCTATCATGAGATTAAACCCATGGACCCAACTGGCTGAATACCCAAATATGACACGTCACCCAAAGGTTCAATTTCAAGCGCTGGGGTTGTAAGCGCCATGGAGGATGTGTGCGAAGACTTTATGCCTGTCCCTTGTACTGGTAATTCTCCCCAAACATCATCGATCAAAACCTTCCAGGCAGTGAAGTTTCACGGATGGCCGGGATGGTGATGTGTATTTGTAGTATAATTTTCTGCATTCGGTTGCATATCATGAGCAGTAGTTAGTAGCCTAACTAGGGTTTGATCTTGCCAAATAATTGCAAGAACTTCCCGATTTGTGGGGTAACTTCTGATACTGTGCCTCAAGGTAAAATTGTTGTATACTTAATAAGATTTAATACTGGTGGATACTCTGCGGAGTTACAGCCCCTAGTCAGAAGTGTTCATGATATCCTGACTAAGCAGCTCGCCAAATGCCACATCACTGAATTGGTGTCAATGGTACTCGAGTACCTGAGGTGATTGTAACCGGACGATCACACAACAACCATAACACTGCCTTCTTTTTAATAATTTATCTTTTACAAATTTCCAATAGTTAACCGATCTGGATATTCAAATTCTGCATTAAAAAAAAAAAAGCGAAACCCCAAAACCTCTCGAAAGGAAATGACCAATGTAGAGAAAGGCATGGTCATCGCCTTTTTCTACTGCCTCCGGAATATTGCAGTGGTTGCCTAAACCATTGGATGGCCATGCAGTACAATTAAAAGCTTCCATGTGAGCGCATGTGAGCGTCAATCACTGGATAACATGCCACGTCCTGGTTGGCCTTCTGTTCTCAGCCAGTGACAGTGTTACACAAGTATCCGGGCAGCCAAATCCAACCAGCAAATGACCAGATCTGACTTCCGGGATAAATATGCTCCTGGCATCTTACTTTCCATAGGTAACAAAAACAAACCCGGCATTCTTGTACTACCTTGAGTGATGGACTATGATTTCTAACAAATTTGTCATGAAAGTGGATAGAATACTCAGAGAAGCCAATGTCAAGAAATGGCTAGCCAAATTAGGACCTAAACTCATACCTGAGCATGTTGCTAAAAGATTAAAGTGGGCAATAGCTCATAAGGATTGGACAGCTGAGGATTTTGAGAAAGTTATCTGGAGTGATGAGTGCAGTGTGGAGAAATCCAAGGATCGAAGACAGCAATTGGATTGATTTTCAGAGAACCTGGAGAGAAGTGGCTAGCAGATTGTATTCAGCCAAAGGAGAAGGATAAGGGAATTTGGCTCATGGTTTGGGGCTGCTTTTGGGGTAAGGGAAAAGGGCCTTTAGTTCCTATTACTTAAAATATCAACAAAACCAGGTATATCAGACTCTTGAGAAGGTATCTTTTCCCTGTTATTGATGAAATGTTTTCTTTTGGTATGCAAGATATTCTCTTTCAACAAGACAATGCTCCTGTGCACAAGGCTTATAATGTTATGGGATTGGTTGGGGAGAAATTCTATTGAAGTGATGGGACACCCCTCTTACTCCCCTGATTTAAATCCTATTGAGCATGCATGGGTAGAGCTTAAAAAGTGATTGCACCAGCAGTATCCAAGGATTGCAGATACCCTAAGAGGAAAAGAAGCTGTTAAGAAGAGACTTGCAGAAGTATTGCCTTTGGTTTGGGAGACAATTCCTGAGGGATCTTTTGAAAAGTTGTGGAAATCAATGCCTGATAGAGGAGCTGCAGTTTTGGAGGCAAAGGGGAGCTACACAAGGTAGTAGCTAGTATTCATAACTTTTATATTTATTTTTATTATTTAATTTATGTACAGAGTTGGTTGATCGTAGACAATTCATCATTGTCTGTTGTGCGTTGATTGAGCGCGCACCCGTTGTGTTGCTTTGCGGCGCCGGCAACCTGACTACCGTACCCCACTACCGTACCCCACTATGGCTGGGCCCTATGGCGCAACCGCAATTAAACATGTCTCGGATCATGAACACTTCTGACTAGGGGCTGTAGGTCAGACGGTTCCACAAGTAGCAATTTGGTAGTTTCGAAGAGCTTGGAAGAGAGGTATCTTGGAAAAGTAATTGTCACAAAACAGAAGAAAACGGCGTTGCTGATACGGAAGTTGAGTGGCTACAAAAAATAGAGCTTGTGAAGAAGGACTGAGTTGAAGATAATATTCATCTTCTGGATTTTGCAAATTGTGCACAACTCCAGACAATTGATCTACTTGTGAAGTATATATAAAAGAATAGGTATATCTATGCTCACATAGACCTAGAACCTTGAACCATTCTGGGATCGGTTTATTAGACATTCGTACAGTATGAACTGAACGGCCTACAAACTGTACTATCATCTGATTGACTGCTACTTCAGTAGCCGGGGTGCAATATTGCTAGTATGGGGGCTGAAAGTTGGATGACAGTGGTTCTAGCTTGTCAAGCAACTGCCTTCAGAGTAGGTGCTCAATAGGTGGAGAGATATGAAAGTATCGCTTTAGTTGTTTGACCTGAAGCTCGGACATATAATTCGAAATCCTATATATTTTAGCTACTCATACAACATTGACAATAATGAAATACTGATATATAAGAATTAATAAATCTCTGTAAGAACGAACTCACCTGGCCTGGCAGTGCAGCCAAATGACATCTTCCCATTAATAGGGATCTTGTAAATGAAGCCAGCTAACTAAGCAAGCATCTTTGGAGATCTACATAGTGGGCTACCATAAATTTCAAGAATAGCAAACACGCCTGAACTGGTCGTGCAGTCAAATCAGCCCCTTCTATTGACGGAAAGCTCTCAAGAGGGACCGGAAAGCCTAAGAGCCTGTTTGGCGGCAATAGTTCCGTTCCATTGGGCAACCGTTTCTGCTGTACAAGTCACATTTTCTCCAATTTGAAATGGAAGAAAAAGGGTCATTTGAATGGGAGAACAGAACAGAACCATTCCCGGCAAACAGGCTGTAAGAGCCTGTTTGGATGAAATGGTTCTCCACCGTCCCCCATACAAATGACACTTTCTCTTCGGTTTCAAAACAGAGCAAATACTCTCTGAGAGCCGAAATGTTCGCCCAATAGAACGGTCACATTTTTGGCAAACTGGCTTTAAGGGCCTATTTAGATACAACGGTTCAGTTCTGCTTCCCCACACAACTGGCCCATTCCCTTCTGTTTTATGAAAGAAAGAAGGTCCTGTTTGCAGTAGAATGGGTCATCCAATAGAAGGGTTCCAGGCCTGTTTGGCAAAAATTGAACCCCTTGGTTGGGTGACCGTTGCTCCTGTGCAAATAGCCTTCTCTCTGTTTCGAAATAGAAGGAAATAAGCCATTTAGATAGAGGAACTGAATGGAACCGTTGTATCCAACGAGGCACCTTGCCTTTGCAAAACAGGCCTTAAGCAAGGGTCTTTAGACGGGCTCTTAAGCTCTTCAGAGCTTTGGGAGCTGCTGTGTGACAATCCCGGGCGTGTTCGTTATTATTGTGATTTTATGGTAATTGAAGTGCTGAAAACATGTGTACCGCCAGCCAAAACAGGTTCATTATTCCTAAGATCTTATGGTAATGGTAAAAACATGTACAGGAAAACATACTTATGTAGTGTGGCAAGCCCATCTCTTCTCCAATAGTCCAATACAGAACTTGAATCATGTATTCCTATATGAATAATGAGCCCAATAAATATGATAACCTCTGCTCCCTTCATTGGGTACTGAAATCACGACTCCGTGCCCATATAACTATCATGAACCTTTGTTTGCTAGTATGTTTGCCCCATATAATGAGAAGTAAATCCAGGTGGATGAAAGGAAAAGAAAAGAAAAGAACTTCCGGTTCTGCTCAATGCTGTTCACAAAGGAAGAGACAAGAAAGAAAAAGCTGGACAAAGAGCAAAGCAATTGGATCTCACTATCTATCACTTCAAGTGTAACGACCCTACGATAGGTAGCTACAATCACTATCACCTTAGCCCAAATGGTATACCAAGAGGTAACCAGAGGTGGTATGGTCTCGTATACTTGATACAAACAGCTGGTAAACCTAGGATAAGGC
>Ga0307509_10001660_pt1 | contig 37241 bp, 35 predicted proteins | sample 10_EM_MG_FD_202245 | JGI IMG/M metagenome (GOLD analysis project Ga0307509, IMG submission 202245) | Populus trichocarpa ectomycorrhiza microbial communities from riparian zone in the Pacific Northwest, United States - 10_EM | ecosystem: Host-associated > Plants > Roots > Unclassified | place...
TAGAGCTCTTCACGCAACCATCTAAGTAATACACCACTCAGATACTGGGGCACGGGCCAAGCCCATTGACAGTGACCTTCCATAGGTGCAATATGTTCGAGATACCTAATGCCCTTATCTCTATGATCCCTGGCTTGTATGCGAGTACTCTATTCCTACACGATAGAACTTCCTACAATCACTATACCTACTACGAACACAAGATGTTAGTCTATAACGATAGACGAAGCAAACTACGTAGGCTATGTCGATAGCCTATGATAGTAAGATAGTCATTTCCCGTTGCGAACACCTTCATGGAAGGCTGGTTTGTTACAGGGGGCATCCTGAATGAAGTACGCAAAGCGTTTCAAGAGGGGAAAAAAGGGGTTGGTGGCCGAAGGCTACTCCTTGTGGAATTGATGCCCATGATGAAGATCACGATTGCATCGTTACCCTATGTTTGCATCTGTATCGATGCTCTTAACAAATGCCTCCGAAGTATCTTCCAGAACTTCTTGAGTCCCTAAGAGAGATTGTTTGGGAGTCGCCTAAGACGAGAGTATTCCTCACTAGGAGGTCCCATGTTGGGGAAGCCACCCAAAGATATTTCACCCAGGCAGTTATGATGCATATCAATCCTAACACCAATGATATTAGGAATTACCTGTTCAAATTCTGCCTATTTTTCCTAGTATCTTTCATTAGACTACAGTGTATTTCTTTACTTAGTTTGTGTTTTGGCTACGCCTGTCCACGGCTTACATTACTACAGCTAAGAACAATATTTTGGTGTTTTATTGTTTATTTCCGGGTTATATCAGAGGATTTAACATGTGGTTTCCTATCTGGTATTCAGGATTTACGGTTGTTTATGCATCTCTTATGCACCACTGTTGGTCATGATATTTCTAATAATCTCCTCACACCCTCATGGATTCATGCACATTATTTGGGATTTACTTGGAAGGTTTTCTGGGTCAAACATGTTCCCCCTTATGTTTTGTACATTGTTTTTCCTATATTTATATCGCTTATATGGGGGCGCACCTTTGTATAAATATGGTTGCTACCGCCCACCTCGCTTAGAAGAATAAGAACCCGAACTCCTACCAATCTGCTCTTACACTACACATTCCTCCACGCTTAGCGTGCCACGCAACCCCCCTCCTGAGAAAATTCTTGGTCGATATACCGCTATCAAAGGAGAAGGTTGTGCAAAGAATAAAGGATCTGAGAACGAGGACATATATTCGGTGACCTATGTGATAACCGTGGGATGAGGGGAGTGATTCAAATACACAAATCAATGCTAGATATTTCTTCCGGAGTCATCACGCCATTTTCTAACTTTCGCCTACCACTGCCATATCCCTTCCGCCACCCTTATCTCCTGACCGCTTTCATACATCATTACATCATACATGCACTCATGACTCCAGTGACCCATCCGACATCCTTCCAGCACATTCCACGAGAGCGATAAGACCTGGGTAGTAGGAATGATAGCCGATAGACAGCAATGGCGTGATTGCCGGTGGTTAACAACACCTCCCACTTGGGTACTATTATCCACATAGAATATATTGTGCCTTTGGCGTTCACATTTTGAACATTACCTTGAGATGAAATTAAATCAGGACGAGGCGCCAGATGCTATGGACAGTGATTTAGGTGTCAATATTGTGAAAATTATTCTAGACAAGTTGTCTGATATGTGATAAAATCTGTACTGGAGATAGTCTGTGCTTGAGAATTCTGGTGCATGATGAGAACAAAGCAATAAAAATCAAAGACCAACTTTTATCCAGCGACCTACTTCTTATTGTTATGAGAGCTGGATATGGGAAGAACAAGCTAGGCAGGTGAAGAGGGACAAAGAAGTCAGGCAGGAAACCGGTGTATATTCTGTGGATTGTTTCTTACTTGTCTATCTATGGGTAGATACGGGGTTTATATAGAAAATACAAGATCTTTCCTGCACACACAACTCATGTCCCCACGACATTGAGATTGTTCTAATAACTTCTGTGAATGGCCAGAAGTCCATCCAGTGAAGGAGCCATGCGAGCAGAACTCCGGTTCTCTCTTTCCAGTGATCTCATCTCCTCTGCGCTTTGCTTTCCGATTACCATCGGTCATGTGTGCGCCTCCTGCATCCTACTATACAACCAGGTATAGTAATCCTCCCACTTCATTTGATAATTAATGACAAAGCAAACTAGTAACTAAAGACTAACAATAATAGGAAAGACACAAATGAGCTCGTATTGATTTGGAATCATCACTGGTGATTCTCAACACTTCTCACTAAACTGCGGGAGAAACAGAGTACTTAAATAACGTACGCCACCGGCTAGCGGGACAACGTAGGAAAGTGGGATACCAGACAACTGTAGACAAAGAACAGAACAACTCAACCAATTCTTAACCAAATTGCACCAAACAGGATGATAACAATAGAGGAAAGATAGGAGAATTATTTAAATCCTCAAATGTAAAAAAGTAGCAATTCTCCATAGAGTAATAACAGAAAGAAGAGAGAAAATTCACTAAAAACTTCAAGACAGAAAAGAAGAGAAATTGATGTATAGAAGTATGCAAGACTATTTAAAAAGTGAATGTAAATAATCTCCTACTAGTATAAGTAATACAGGTGATAATAGTTAACAGTGGTTGAAGTTTAAAGGGGACAGAAATAGTTAAGAAGTGGGTGGATCAAAAAGTGAAATGATAGCAATATTAGTTAGACTCTCAGGAGGGGAGAGAGACAACTCAGGAGATCAGGAGGAATGAGTAAAGGTGGCTCAATGTTAGTACACTTATAAGATTTGAATTGGGCTGGATTTGTTGTGTTTTGGTAGTAGCTAGGCTGTGCTTATCTATATTATTAATAGAGAGCTTCATAGCCAGTTTTATTACAAATTTTATAAAGATTAATTGATTATATACTATGAATTACTTAAGCATTGTCAGGTAATATATTCCCACTTGATAGATAGCAGAAACCTTTACAAAATTCGTAATAAAACAGACTTTAAAGGTATCTATTTAAAATATAATAAACACAGTTCAGCTATTAATAAAACACAACAGATCCTGCCCGAGTCAAGCTTTCTGAGTCTACGAACCTTATGGAACCCAAATACTCGTCTTCTTATCTCTAGTGTCATCTCTCTCCTCTGCTGAGTGTCTCCCGACTATTTGTCTCATTCTACGATTTGATCAACCCACTTCTTAACTCTTTCTGTACTCTTTAAACTTCAACCACTGTTAACTATTATCACCTGTATTACTTATACTAGTAGGAGATTATTTACATTCACTTTTTAATAGTCTTGCATACTTCTATACCTCAATTTCTCTTCTTTTCTTTCTTGAAGTTTTTAGTGAATTCTCTTTCTTCTTTCTGGTATTACTCTATAGAGAATTGTTACTTTTTTACATTTGAGAATTTAAATAACTCTCCTATCCTTCCTTTATTGATATCATCTTGTTTGGTGCAATTTGGTTAGGAATTGGTTGAGTTGTTGTGTTTTTTGACTACAGTTGTCTGGTGTTCCGCTTCCCTGCGTCGTCCCGCTAGCCGGTGGCGTACGTTACAAAAAACAATAGGGACTCTTCCGAGATCTTCCTTCTCATGATCACATAGTTTCGACACTATGATCACATTAGTTCCGAAGGTTGAGTCACTAATCCTCCGACATTCTTCTACCCGGTTCCATCACAGTATAATGTCCAGCGACTGTCTGTGTGAGTGCCGGTGATTCACAATAATATGTATGTCGAAGGGATTGGAATTTCCACTCTGTCAATGGCGTATGCTTACTAAATAATATGACTAGCTTCCTCCTTGTTTCACTAAACATTGAGGTTACTCTAGGGGAGGTGACAAGTAGTCGGGGAAGAAAGGAACTTGAAGAGATGGCACGAGGCAATGGACTGAACCATGCCTACACGGCAACTGTAACCCGAATGAAGGGGCCAGGGGGAAATAAATCAGTACTTGGATTGAAGGTCCTAATGTGGGTGTTGCATTCAGAAAGGCCATTACGTGCTGAGGAGCTCTGCCATGCTTTGGGAGTGGAGATCGGATCTGTAGATCTCGATCCGAAAAAGGTCCCTGCATTACGAACCAGTGTTCGCAACGGGGCAGTCCGTCCGTCCTGAGCCAGGACGAGGACGGACGGCAGTTTGTCGTCCCGTCCGGTCATTTTCTAAAGTTGCCCGACAAGTAAAAATCAAAGACGAGGACGGACGGCATCCTGTCGTCCCGTCCGGTCTTTTCTGGAGCTTGCCCCACTCATCCGAGTGAAGGACCGTCCCCCACCGTCCCCCACCGTCCCCGGCCGTCCCATGCCGTCTTCCGCTGTTTTCCGTTGTTTCCCGTTGTTTCCCGTTGTTTTCCGCCGTTTTCCGCCGTCCCCTGCCGTCCCCTACCGGAATATGTCTCAGATCGTGGGGCTTGTCGTCCTTCCTAATGACGGCGGTCCTGGAAATTGAAGGACGAGGACGGACTACGTTTTGCCGTCCCGTCCCGTCCCGGGCTCTTGGCAGTCCCCCCCGCCGAGCCCTACGGGGGCCCCGGACGGCTGCGAACACTGTTACGAACACTCCTATCTTCTTGTATGGGTCTTGTGGCGGTTGAGGCGTCTTCATCGACCGTCCGACTGGTGCACTTCACTCCACAGGAGCATCTCTTAAGCAATCTGACGCAATTTCCCAGCCCCCACTCAGCAATTGTAGAGGTTTGCTTGACATACCTGAATTTTCGATCCGTATGGGACCTTTCGCCAACTCTTCCCTCCGCACCACCTACACTTCCCCTTTTAGAATATGCATCTTTTTATTGGTGGAGGCACATAAAAACGGGGATGGCAGAAAATGTGAAACTCCTTGCGCTGCGGCTTCTCGATAGATTTGATCAGCATATTTCTGCTCAACTACTGTTATTGAGCTACAATAACAATAGACGCTCGGGCCCATATTTCAATGCGGGGGGAGGGCCTAGGGGATTTACAGGACTTCACGTGGTCTCATTTCTAGGGATAGTGGAGTTGCTGGCGTACTGAAGATGAGAAAATGGAATGTTAATGCGACCGATTGTATGGGGAGTACGGCTCTCACATGGGCAGCTCGAAGAGAGTACGAGGAGGTTGTAAAGATCCTTTTGGAAGGGGAGGACGTCAATCCCAACCAGGCAGACACCGAATATGGCCAAAGACCACTCTCATGGGCGGCTGAAAATGGGCATGAGGGGATAGTCAAGATCCTTTTGGGAGAGGACGTCAATCCAAACCATATAGACACCTTGTATGGCCGGACGCCGCTCGGGTGGGCCGCCGACTACGGGCAAGCCGGTGTCATGAATAGTGATGGACACGATCATGATCGAGCATATAATAGGGTGCATGATCGACTATGATCTGATCGAGGGGACCCCATGATCGAATGATCGATGAAATGGGGGGCCATGATCGAGTGATGGATCATGGCCACTGCTCGAGCATGGTCGAGTATACTCAATGATCATCGACAATGCTTGAATATGGTCCATTCTGCGCTTATCAGGAATGAAATATTCTTTGAATCCAGAGTCATCGAAATACTAGGATAGGTGTCAACTCTTTAATTATATAGTTGAATAAAGTTTATTGAATGTCATTGGCAGCATCCATTAGCTGCAATAGACCCGAAACAATGGGAGTGGTTCGATAATAAATTTAAACTTCTAAAAGTAAAGAATACCACTCATCCAAGTTTATAATCCTTAACTGCAGTACAATCCCGCGGTACGCCAGGAAGTGGTGACATTATAATAAAGTCAGTAGTTAGGATGGCGGTTAAAGAGCTCACGGGGTAAAGTCTGGCTGAAAGAATTGCTATCTTGTGTACCAGTAGACTCCCTTTATATAAGTTCATTGTATCATTGAATTGTTGTGGAAAATATTGAATGGAACGATAACGCAAGAAGTGAAGAAGTTCTTGATTACTTGGGAAAGACAGAACACCGAGGGAAGGGCGAAAGACCCTGACTATCTACCAATAGGGAGCGAGACAGATAGGTCGAGCGAACAATAACAATAACAAACAAAAGGGGAATGAGAGAAATATAAGGAGGTATCTTCAATAGTGCAGGAGGTCTGGATGTATGATAAGGGTTGATGTAAGGAGAAAGACTAATAGTATGAGTGATACCACAGTAGACCAGAAGCATGTTTCAACATCAATTGTTGGAGCATTCTTCCATATCTGTAATGTTGCCCGCAGGGTGGTGGTAGGTCGGCTAAGGGAAGTGGCGGAGATGCGGCGGCGAATGAGGCCACATGAACCTCGGGTATTGTGACTGTGTCTTTCTTGTATACATAGCCGGGTTGACCCCCATCTCTTTCTCTCTTTAACGAATCAATAGTCAGTCGTTTCAACATCAATCACTAAGATTAGTAGAGTGATCAGTCATGATTCAAGATGCTCGAGTATACTCGATGATGGTCGAGAATGATCGTGCAGTACCTACGATTGAGCAAATCGATCAGATCATGGAAGGTCTGCTCGACTATGATCTGATCGAGAGACTCCTATGATCGAGGCTGATCGAGCAGACTATAGTCGAGCAAACTCGATCATGATCTGAGCGTGTCCATCACTAGTGGTGAAGATGCTCTTAGAACGAGAGGACGTCAACCCAGGCCAGCCAGACACCCAATCTAGCTAGACGCCGCTCTCCTAGGCGGCTAAGAGTAGGCATGAGGGGTAGTAAAGATGCTTTTAGAAAGAGAGGACGTCAATCCCGGTCATGTAGACACCCTTTATGGCAGAACGCCACTCTCCTGGGCGGGAACGGGCATACTGGGGTCGTAAGGATGCTTTTGGAACGAGAAAGGGTCGACCCCGACCAGGCAGACAGCTCCTATGGCCGAACGCCACTCAGGTGGGCCGCTAGGTATAGGCACGCTAGGGTCGTAAAGATGCTTTTAGAACGTCAGAATGTCAACCCCAGCCAGAAGGTCAATGCATATGGCGAAACGCCACTCGTGTGGGCTCAGCAGGGCTACGAGGAGGTTGTAAAGGTACTTTGGGATGAGGGGACGTCAATCCCAACCGGGTAGACCCCTCTTATTACCAAACGCCGCTCTCGTGGGCAGCTGAGAACGGGCACCAGGGGGTAGTAAAGATGCTTCTGGAACGAAATGATATCAATCTCGACTTGCCAGATATCCAATGGGGCCGAACGCTGCTCGCATGGGCGACTGTGAATGGGCACGGCAACATTGCAGAGATGATTTTAGAACGGCAGAGCGTCCGTGACGTCACCTCAGGTACCAGAAACCGAGCTATTGTTGGGCCTCTCCGAAGGACATGATGGGGTTGTGAGAATCTGGGGGAACAACCTCAATTCCAGCACATCAAATGTTGTGTCGCAACCTTCCGGCCATTGGAGGGCACTTGGACATGCAGTCTGGAAGCCATGCTCCTAATACCAATTTACCAGATCTTATCGCTTCCAGTGTTCCTAACGGTTCAGGTGCCCGACAGGGTCCGGGGACAGACTGCCACCACCCGGGACTGGACTGGACGACGAAAAATATCCACTCCTCGTCTTCAAATCTGAAGACGGCCGTTTTTACCTAGGACGCTTGGCCCGGAAACCTAAGGGAATAGTGTCTTGAGGGTGTCTGGTAGCGGGAATGATGATAGGCAGCAATGGAGAACTTGAGAGGCCCGGAACTACGAGTGACCCCAGGGCCTAAGAGAAACAGCCGGGGATGATGCAAGACTGTAGGGGACGGTAGGGGACTCTAGAGGATGGTGTGGGGCTGCGGCGGGCTGTGGGCTATTGAGGGGGATAATGGATAACTACTGGTAACATTAATGAAGTAGGGGATGAAGTGGAGGGCTATGTGATATTTTGGGAGACGGCAGGGGATTTTAAGTAGCTACAGGCGGTGGAGATACAAGAAGCTAAGCAGCTGATACTACTAGTGGGCAATTGTTAAAGAAATAATGCTGGCACTCGAATTGGCAACAAATTTTGTTTAAAATCAACAGATATGAGTGATATCACGTGACTTGCAAAATAAAAGTAACCAGGTTTTCTCAAGCTTTCTTTCTTTCTTTTTTTTTTTGGGCGGCCCGGGCAGACCCCAATGGCAGCAGCCCAATTGCGAGGCTTGGTTGTCTGTCCTCGCCGTGACCCAAGACTGACAGAGTGCCCAATTGGGAACGCTGCTTTTGGACTGTTGCTGACCCTCACCAATTGATATCGTGAGGTTGTGAGGATCTTGCGAGACACCGCCAACTCTCGCACAACAGATCGAGGCTGCCCAGCATCCCTCCCTCCCTGTACGAGCCATCTGGGCCGTTCTGCTGCGTATATGCAATCCAGAAGAGGTTAGCTAAACACTTACATGACAACCCTTAACCCCCAACCTGCACCCAGTACAGCTGACCCCGGTGAATAGAATAGGGTGTTGAACCCCCATGCACTGTTTCCATGTCTGCCGATAACGACATCCCATCAACCGAACCATCTGCGCTGCTTCCATCCCCTCATGCAGCTCGAAACCTCTCTTGTGTTGCAAATCACCGGCGATCACACCGCTCTCAGGCATCTTTCTTCTCTATACTTTCCTATCTTGTTAAACTATTGTTACTAGTTTCCTTTGACATTCATTATCAAGCGCAGAGAAGCAACTACTATACCTGGTTGTATAGTAGAATGGGGGATACGCACTCAAGGCCGAAGATGATCGGAAATCAACGCGAGATGGATATGAGAAGACCGGCAAGGGAGGACCAGAATTCCGCTGATGCAGTACCATCACCGGTTGGGTCTCTTGCCATCCTAGCAAGTTGTTAAAACCTTTTTTGGTATCCTGGGGATACAAGTTGAGTGCGTAGGAAACCTCTTGTATTTTCTATTTAAACCTAGTACCTCTCCGTAGAAAGAAGAACAAGCAAGACACGATTCCCAGTATTTGACAAAGTTCCTTTTGCCTTGACTTCACATCTTTCTCCCTTCCGTTAAGCCCCCCGTTCACGATCAACAGCTCATAACAATATCTTGCTCACTAATGGAAACTGACCCCCGTCTAAACACTATCCGATCAACCCTCTCGCTTGCCATCAATCGATATTTTCTTATTGGGTCTTTTGATTGTCTTTCCGGTTTCCAATGCTCTTCGGCTTCTATAATAATATCAGCATATTTCCTATTAATTATGGATGAATACTGATCTTCGATCTAGATGGTCGTTTTCAAAGAGAAAAATGATGTATATAAAAGATGGACGACTGAATATCTTGCTTCTTCAACGATCAGGGTTCCGAATGGTCCGAGCAAGACTGAACCGGACCAGCTAGTCTGGTCGACAGTCAAGTCTAGTCTAATGGCCAAAATTAGACTGACCGGATAGTCAGGATTAGCAGACCAGACTTAGCCACGATTGGTCTGACCAGGCCCGCCAAGCAATAGGATATGCACGGCTCTTTGGCAGAATTAGCATCCCTTTTTGCATCTTGCTACTTTTATCACAAAATATTACTCTCAAATAAAATGTTTACTAAATAAAGTCATTGTTTCCTTTGATCATACAGTGGAATCTCAGGAGAGTCGGAGTGATTATAGTGCTTCGCTTAGATTCGGGGCAACAAAAATGGACTCAAATCTTTTCAGACGACCAAGTGCATGATATTACATCTCTATGCGATCTTTTATGAAGACTGGTCCAGGACCGGTCGGGACCGGACCGGACCACCTGAGCTAGTCAGGTTCAGTCATTGACATCAACCTGGATAGAGAAGTCTGGTCCTGCCTCCAAGACTTGACCGGTCGGACTATTCGGAACCCTGTCAACGATTGTCCCCGAGAGGGACCGTTAAGTACAAAACAAGAACTATCCTTCCAGGAGAATTCCGAACACGATCGTGTTCTTTACGCTCTTTTTCACGTTATCATCATACCCCTATTTACCCTCTTTTCTTCCCCGCTTTTCTTCCCTCATGCAATCTACCCCTCTGCTCGGACCTTTGACTGAGTGTCAGACTCGACGGTGAATCCTCCAGTACCCTCCAGCACATTCTAACAAAGCTAACGAGTACCCACAATATGAGGTTAGGCACGAGAGGGGAGTTCGAGTGAGCGCCGGTGATTAACAACAGTATTCCCATCTTATCGGTAATTATCGAGCGTAGAATTAGCGCTGACCAGTCCTCACTCAATTTGCATGTAAATGAACTTTATAAAAGGTGTCCCTTCAGTTTTTAATTGGATGTTTACCATTGCTATTCTTTCTATCTATCCTTGTTACTGGTCCTCTCCCCTGGAGTTCTTGTTAGTCGTCCAGGCAAGAAGTGCCCGGAAGCTGCGGGCTCTATTTGGTATAGGCGCCCAGATAATTACGGGGGTTTTACCATACAAAAATCTAATCCCAGTTTCCAGGTACTTGCCTGGAGTGGGTATATACCCATTGCCATCATCATGTTTCTTGGTAATTACATCTCTTGTTAAGTCAATAGTGTCCTACACTACAGGCAGCAATATACGGCCAAATATGTATCATATGAGTTGGCCTTTGGTTTAGTGAAGCGCTCGAAATCCTTGCACGAAATAACTTCTCATGGTAATTTCCCCCAATGCACTCAGATCATCACCAGCCCTTTCTTTCCCAGATTTCCCCTTATATTACGATTCTAGCCACTTTTGCCGCATACTATCAAGGTAATATCTCAATTGGGATGTAAAACCCTAGCGATTACTTATTTTATATCATGCACATTCCTAATACCGCGACCACCAAAGCGATAGTTCTATACCCATATAAAGTTCGTTACGGGGCCCCCGGCCAAATTCCCCGCCCCGTAGCGAACATTATACCTATGTCAGGACGGCAAGGGCAAGGCCATATTGTGCATTGCAGCCCATAACAAGTACTCCCTATCCCTAGTCAAATAACATTGGGTGAAGTATGTATAATACCAACGAAACAGAAGACTGTTTACTCAACATGAACAACCGGGTAATTTATGCCCTTCAAAGCGACGGCTCTCACCCACATGATCGCCGGAAACTGCCTGCGCCTTTCGAAGACCTGCTATTACTGAAAACCTCCCTATTCCCAATACATTAAAACCTAAATTATCTAAGAGGGAAAGCACGCTTACGGTATGTAAGCAATAGTACCACCCGTTTGACTAGCACTTCCCTCCACTTCCAACTCTCCCCTAGCAAAATGACTCCTCTATCTGATAACACTGCATGAAGCTCCAGCAGAGATCTGGCTTTGATTGGTGCTGTATCGCGCGGGAAAGTGAAGGTGATAACGTAATTTACGGCCATGCGGCTCTTCGCCGGCATGTGGCTCACCATGGCAACCACTAGAAAACCAAATGTACATTTGATTATCTAAATAAATAGTACTAATACAATATTAAAAATTTGTTAGATGATACTTTTAAATATGGAGAATCAGAATCTGTGCTTATTGATTTGATAATAAAAACAAATTTTCCTTGTATACTAACTTTATTTCTAATCTGTTCAAACCTCATCTGAATTATGATGGTGGTCAGGAAAACTGAAAATCATAAGAAAAGTACTTGTTTTAGTACCCAACATGATCTTATTGGCCTCGCATTTGATGTGTTGACAGTGTTGGTAGTAATTTGTATCTATTTTAAGAGGGATTGTGACTGTAAAAAACAGTAATGATAGAAATATATCGTATAAACTGAATCAGATGATACTGTTAGGCATACCGAAAGGATTAGCCTTCCATTCGTGAATAAAGACCTATAGTTACCCTACCTTAGGATTCTGAGTTCAAAAAGACAAGGCAACACCCCCCTCCCGCACCAGCGTTGGGACGGCGCTACATCGGCAGACGCCGCCGTAGTTGCGTCCCCTCACCAAAGACATGATCATTGGAGCCCTCCTCGTAACCCCATATACTTCGCGGCCGTCCCTCCGACCGGATCCCGTTCGCAGGGTATATGAGGGAAGGCCTTTGGCGAGCTTATGCAAGTGGTTCGAGCCAAATCGGTCGATGTCGCATAAGGTTACTGAGCACTGAAGCCAAGAGTCGCGAAAGTGGTCACTAAGTGACGGGACGTTTTTACGGATAATGGTTAAGCAACATATTCTATACTCCACGCTCTCACGATGAAAGTCGCAGAAGTGAATAGTGTTGTTGGATGAGGTAGTCTGAGCAATCCGGCATACCCACACTGACACACGTCAATAGTATCTTACGGATACTGACGGAACCAAACGATAACGATATGACTATGGAGGGAAAATGGCTATTGGAGCGATTATCGAGACAAGTCTATCTGATGCCTCGCAGAAGTCGGTTGCAGAATATGTCTGCAATGCTGAGAGGTTCGATAACAAAGCTGGCCCCTTTGTTGGTTCGATCATGGAGACCATTCTGCGTATGCAAAATGATGAACAAGACTCCATGCCGACGAAGATGGATCATAACCAATGAACTGAGGTGTGGGAGCACCGTCAGGAAATTTCATGGTGTTGCGGTTCGGAAGTCGAAGTGAGATAACAGAATTGTCAGGGTCAAATGGTGTTCGCACTTCTTAGGAAAAGCTGGAGTTGTTAGCAGGTACTTAGTTGGTATGAGAACTAGATGTAGCCCGCGACTACCGAGACGCGGCATATAAATATTGAGGTGCCTCCCGAGCTATTTGAACATTATCAAGCAACGGAGAAGAGCTCTTATCAATATAAGTTTTTACGCTAGAAAAATCTTTATCACTTTACCTACCTCTATTTTGAAACACTGAGCCTTCCTAGACAATCTCCGTCTACGATTAAAAGATTATCGGCCTGAGTTATCTCGCAAGACTTTGAGATAGGCTCCCGCCTAACAGTATATTGATAGTTCTCCTTGTTACCAACGCTCACTATATGACATGACTACTCGACGAAATAAGTGAAGCGATCATTTTCGAACCCTTATCTCTTGTCGATTCTATCTTCGAACATCGATTCTACACATCCGATAAACTTTTAGAAGATACACCTCACATTCTCCAAATACTTTACCTTTTCACACACGGCAATACTGTTGCCGCTGCCCCTGCAGCTGTTCAGAAAGACGAAGTGCTGGTCAAAGAACCAGACGAGCAGTGGAACACTCCCTATCCCACGAGGGATATAAAAACCGACGAGTTTCCAGACGACCTCTGGAATACCCCATACCCTACGTCCACAAAGGACCAAAAGATTCCGGTTATCTGGCTTAATCCCAAGTCAATTCGATAAGCATCATCAAATACCCTCCAAAACAGTGCGACAAAGCACAATGAAATTCCCTGTGTATGAGCGACCTGACACATCACGATCACCAATTATCACAGAGGAAATACACTATTCCGAGATGACCGGTGGGGATGAGACTATCATTCATAGCAGCAGCCGAAGCCCTTGTCCGCCAGACACCAGTACAACGGGCAGGTTAGATTTTGGACGACTAGTACGAGCACGTTCTAAGACACCTACCCCCAACTTTATCTCAAAGGAAGAGTTAAACCAGTTCGCGGGCCACCTTGGAGGAGTTCTCGGAAGATTTAGTCAACAAATGGCTAGAGAACAGAAATCCATATACCTAGATATCGGACGACTATCTAGCGAAGGCCAACAACAGGCAAGAGCCCTAGGAAAACTCCAACGCCGGTTGGAGTTAGGTGAGTCCATACTGGTCGACGAATTAAACTTGTTCGAGAAGACCATCGACATGGTGCACCTAGAGTCCAGAACTATTCAGGCGGAAATCGTGGCAAAGGTCCAAGTAGAATTCCAAGCCTGACAAGCTCGCCAAGCAGAACAGGCAGAACATAGCCAGCGACAGGACGAGCAGCTTCGGGACCGTATCCTCGAAATAGAGGAAGCCCGAGCAAACGACAATGCCAATTACGTGTCGGTTATAAATCGACACAAGGAGGAACACAAGGAGGCCGCAAGGAATAAACAGGGACGACATGAAGCAGAAATGGCGAAGCTTCATGATATCCTGATTGATTTAAAAGCCCAAGTAGGAGCCATATTGGCTCAAAGGTCAGCAGCCCCAACTGTAGTTACTGACAATAGGGAACGGCCCATACGGAATACCGACGGAGCTCCAAAGAAACGGTCAAATCCCACTCCTGAACGAGGAGGAAACGGGGGAGGCCAAATACCACCAACGACTATGCACGGGGCAGGAGACCCCGACCCAGATGATGGTGATGACAACGACGACGACGAAGGGCAGGATCCGAAAGGAGGCCCAAGTCGCGGGAAAAAAGGAAAAGGCCGAGCGGAGCCAGATCCAGAAACGGGGGACGAAGAAGAAGACGTCGTGGACGTCATGGCAAAAGCAATCGCTCGAGAACGATTGCTCCATACCAAACCACCCTCCGACCCTCGATGGGTATTCAAAAATAAATCCCATCAGGATAGTCGAATATGGTTAATGGCAGTTCAAGATTTTTTCGAACAAAACAGTCACCAATGGACCATGAAAACAGATCGAATCAAGTATGCCATTGGATGAATGGAAGGAGACGATGTAGCTCCTTTCACAGATACATATCGGAAAAAGATGTCGGGGGCATTGGGTTATAGTAAGGAGATCGCTTACGAACGATGATTTATGTTTGAACAAAAAGTAACCGAACGATTTGCGCCTACACATGAGGCGGAAAGGACCCAGAAGTTAATGAAACTTGAAAGATATCATGGGGATATACGACAATTCCTTTTGCGAATGGAGAACCACAACATTAAAGTTGGACTCCAAGCGGTAGCATGGAGAGACATGCTTAAAGCTCAGATGCGGGAAGCCGGTCTATTAAGACTATCATTCGAAACCTATCCCAACGACGAACTATGGCTAGCAGGTTTCAAAAATGCCATGATTCAACATGAGAATCACGAGGAAGACAAACGCCTAAGACACAGAAAGGGCGCATCCTCGGGGACATCGATAAGTCGAAAAACAGAAGACCGAGCATCGACAAAGAGCAATCCAAGACCGACCAAAAGGTATACGGTGGAAAAACGGGCCGCCTATATGGGAAAGCCTAAGGTACCCCGTAAGAAGAAGGAGTGATCGAAAGAAAAGACAGCTACCAATAAGAAAGAGGTAGTACACACCGACTGGCACAAAGCTCACGACGCCATCCCTAAAGATGTTATTGATCATCGACGAAATAACAAGGGATGAACACGATGTGGAATGACAAACCATTTCTGGAAACATTGTCGAAAAGAGCAATCTGTCGCGACATTCGGTACCAAAAGGTACGAATCAAATAAAGGAAAGCGCGATCAACCTAAAACCCAGAGAAAAAGAGTAGCTGTCGTGGCTGAACAAAGCCAGGGAGAAAGTTCACGAACGGTGAACAGAATAGACAGCCCGGTTGCATGGAGCATGTACGACGGCGAGGAACTCTGAATCTGCCAGGCACCACCGGCGACGGCGGATAGGTAGTCCGGGCGTAACTCCAGGAATCGAAAATCAAAAAAGAAGAATGCGGCGCGCACCTTGTGCCTGAGGTACCAGAATGAAGAGTCCTACCAAATGAACCCCGTGGTCGGTGTACCTCGGAGAAATGACGGTAAGACAAATCGGAAGAAGGGGAACCAGGTCATAAGAAGCAGGAGGAGAGTCCAGCCAGGCACCGAGACAACACAGACCAATGTAATAGTTCATGGAAATTGGCAGCTGAGTTGGATCGCGTTAAGAGAACTGGAACTGGACAAGGGAAGAAACCAGGGCACGGGTCCAGAAAAGATAGAGAGAGGTTGAGGGCCGGGAAGGGTGCAAAAAAGCGAGATAATTTCCGACTTTGCATGCCTGGAAGCTAGCCAACAGAGACGAGACGATTCTACCACGATCTAAGGGACAAGATAGCCCAAAATTACCGGAACCTAGCGAAAGCAGACGCTGCACAGTAGGGGATAGATAATAGATACCGGAAGTGAAAAGCTAGGATACAATCGGGTATTCAGGCTCACTATCTAGTTTAAACTAGACCTGAGACCGCGCCAGGTGCCGCTCTTACACAAGGGTTCCGAATACTTTGAGGAAGAGCTTGGGCGAGGATAATTACCCGAGCTGTGGCTTTAGTGACTAGGGCACGCTTATTTTAAGCCTATACGCTATCCAAGGCCCAACAGGTTTCTCGGTTAAAACCAAATGGTATAGACGAAGGGACCATTCCCGATCAGTCGCCAATGATCCACGAAATAAGTCGATGATACGGACTGCGCAGGCCTAGTCGCAAGGTGGAGCCATTGTGCAAGACGGTAATGCCTAGTATTTGACAACTCCTCAGCAGGAGGTAACGACCGCTGGTAGTGGGCTGCCCGAAATACTAATTCAGAAAGTTTATCTGAGGAGTCCTCTCTGGACGAAACTGCGGGGGTGCGGTAATAAACAACCACAGTCAACGAGACAATGCATTTTAAGAGAAAAAACGAAGAACCGGATAGCCCTCAGAGGCCAATACCGAGTTCTCCAAAACATTATTCATGTCCAGAAGGACCTGCCGAATTAGATGTTGAGGGCAAACGCACACGCATTCATGTTTTACTGGACTCAGGTGCCAGTTGCTTCCTAATAAGCGAGAAATTAGTCGGACGACTCAACATTCCTTACAAAGTCCGAAAGAAACCCATACGGATAGTTGGATTCGATGGACTTTCAAGTTCGTTAGCGGGTCAAAGATTTACCCACCCCATCACATTAGAAATCGGGAATGGGCATAGGTCTCCCATCTCCGCCGAAATAGCGCCCACAGGAGGCTTTGACCTTATTATCCCCTTTGGATGGTGGTACCACGAGCACCACTTATATCATCTACACAAATCGAAAGAATGGAGTTTCGAACTAATGACATGTCACGACCATGTCGAGAATGAGGCTGTAAAGGACCTATTTGAATACGACGAAACAGTCGCATACGATCCAAAGGCTCAGTATGTGGGAAGAATAGGAAAGATAGAAGAAAAAGATCCCGTAGAGTTGGAAACCTTACCACTGGAATATGCTCAGTTTAAGCATTTGTTCAGACCAGAAGCGTCGGAAAAAATGCCACCAAAACGGACGTTCGACCATGCGATCGACCTAAAGGAAGGATCAGAACCTCCTTGGGAACTCATCTACCCTATGTCACAATACCAATTAAACACCCTAAAAACCTATTTGGATGAAATGTTGGAACAAGGCAAGATCACGCATAGCCAGTCACCTGCTGGGGCGCCAATCTTGTTTGTGCCAAAGCCCGACGGTCGCTTACGATTATGTGTGGACTATCGACAACTTAATAGGTTGACTATTCTTGACAAATATCCACTTCCTTTAATGAGCGAACTATGAGATCGGGTTGCCGGTGCCACGATATTCACGAAGTTGGACCTCAAGGACGGTTACCACCTAATTAGGATAAAGGAAGGTGATGAATGGAAAACAGTGTTCAGAACTCGATACGGACAGTATGAATATAAAGTCATGCCGTTTGGACTAGTCAATGCTCCTGCAACATTCCAACGGATGATGAATAAAATATTACGCGAGTTTCTCGACCAAGGGGTAGTGGTGTACCTAGATGACATCCTCATCTACTCCAAAACACATGCGGAACATGTTGCAATGGTCAAGAAAGTACTCTCGCCGTTGATGGAACACCAACTGGCAGTGTCCATTAAGAAGTCCGAGTTTCATGTGAAAGCTGTCGAATTTTTAGGATATATTGTGGCGACAGACGGGGTAACAATGAGCACGAGGAAGGTGTACTCCATAAGGAAATGGAAGGCACCTAGGTCTCTCAAAGAAGTTCAATTCTTTCTTGGCTTTGCGAACTTCTATCGAAGGTTCATAGAAAACTTCTCGAAGATATGCAAGCCAATAACGGAAACGCTGAAAGGAGACAAGCAAAGGTTCAGCTAGGGCCGAGAGCAGAACCTAGCATTTGAAAAACTCAAACAGCGGTTTACGACGACTCCAATCCTGGCGCATTTCTACCCGGAACGGGAAACAGTAATCGAAACCGACGCAAGCGACTTCGCACTCGGGGCAATTTTATCCCAATTTCAGGATAAAAGACTCCACCCAGTGGCATTCCATTCCCGGAAATTGAATTCAGCAGAACGCAACTACGAGATTCATGATAAGGAGCTCCTGGCCATATTAGAAGGGTTCATGGAATGGAAACACTACTTATACGGTGCCGATAAGCCAATCACGGTTTATGCCGATCACCAGAATTTGCAATACTTTTTGACGACAAAAAAGTGGAATCAAAGACAGATTCGTTGGGCGCAATTGCTTGCATCGTTCAATTTCAAGATTATCTATCGACCGGGATCACGAAGCGGTAAACCAGACGCATTAAGCAGACGACCAGAGTATCGTCCTGAGGAGGGTGCTGAGCATACCGAACAGTCAATCTTAAAACCAGAACATTTCTCGATAAGTCAGGTACAAGAGGAACCGGTTCAGGCAAAATTGACAAAACGGATGCTGGTACAACAAGCCGCAGCCATTCAAGTAATGAAGATGGCATCCAAGGCCACGTTACCATCAAGAGGCTCAAGGTTTTCGGCAAGACACGACTTATACGCTCTGGAAGACGTGCTGATTCCAGCAAGAGGACAAAAGCTTGTCGGAACTGGAATCGCTATAGGAATACCGCAAGGAACGTATGCTAGAGGAACCCCACGAAGCGGCCTGGCATACAAGGAAAGTATAGGAATCGGCGGAGGAGTAATAGACGCTGACTATACAGGAGAAGTCAAAGTTATTATGATGAATCATGGCAAGAAGAGTTATCAGGTTCAGGAAGGGAACCAAATTGCACAAATGATCATCGAAAAAATAGATATGTCAGATATGATGGAAGTAGAGAGCCTACGAATAACGGACCGAGGAAACAAAGGATTTGAAAGCACAGACCTATCACCTAAGCGAACAATCGCGGTAGAACAGGTACAACCAATCATACATCAGCTATATGCACATAGCAGGGAAAACAGATTATTTAGGGAAAACGATATCGGACGAAACCCATGTCTCCTCCAGGAAGAAGTCATGGTATCAAGCGCTATGATATCCAAAGCTTTACTACAAGAATACGAGTTATAACTCTTGGAAGAAGTCCGAGAAGCGTCTAACCGTGATCTCGAATGGTTAAGCAGAGAAGCAACGCTAAAAGACCTAATAACCCGTGGCCAAGAATTGCCTACAAATTGGCAATACAGGGACGGGTTCCCCTACTTCAAAAATCGGCTATATATACCTGCGAACGATGCTCTAAAGACAAAGATTTCAAAGGATGCCACGACTCAAAGGTAGCAGGAAATTTTGGGATGGAAAAGACAATAGAAATAATCACGAGAGATTTATATTGGAAAGGACTCACCGAATGGATAAACGATTACGTCCGCTCACGAGATGAGTGCCAACACAATAAATCTCAACGACATGCACGATGGGGATTACTTCAACCTCTCGAAACACCATACGCAGCATGGAACTCTATCTCAACAGATTTCATTACCCAACTACCGTAATCACAAGGCTACACTCAAATCATGGTAGTAGTCGACCGATTCACAAAGATGGCACACTTTATCGGTCTCCCTACAAACGCAACGGCAAAGGACGTCGCAAACGTTTTCCTACGAGAAGTTTGGAAACTTCACGGTCTACTGACGGAAATCATATCCGACATGGATGCAAAATTCTCAGGAGATTTTTGGGAATCCCTATGCAAGTTGCTAGGGATTAAAAGAAAGATGTCAACAGCATACTACCTCTAGACGGGCGGTCAGAGGGAACGAACCAACCAAGTGCTAGAAGGTTACTCAAGAAATTTCATCAATTACGACCAAGACGATTGGTATCAGCTGTTACCCTTAGCCGAATTCGCGTACAACAATTCCGCCACCAATGCACACAGAATGTCACCCTTCTTCGCGAATTACTGTTATCATCCACAAACCGAATGGATGAGAGAGCGACAAGCTCAGAACCCAGGAGCTGAATTGTACAGCCACTGGATGAAGGCCATTCATAAACGGGCAGTAGAAGCGCTAAATTATACTCGAGAGGCAATGAGAAGGTACTACGACTGAAAAGCAATACAACAGCCGGACTATAAAGAAGGCGACTTGGTAATGTTAAATGGAAAGAATATTCGTACAAAACGACCCTCGAAGAAATTAAGTCCAAAGCTATATGGGCCCTTCAAAATCTTAGAAGCGAAGGGACAACGCGCTTTCAAGCTCGCAATATCGCCTACATAGAAAATACATCCAACCTTCCATGTTTCACTGTTAGAACCCTATCGAACCTCGGTCTGAGAAGGAAGAGAACAGGCTCCACGAGAGCCAGAAGAGATCGATGGCGATCTCGAATGGGAAGTGGAACAAATTGTAAAGAGTGAAATAATCTCTTATACAAGGAAAGTTCGCGGTCGCAATAAGCGAATGCGCGAACTAAGATATTTTATTAAATGGAAAGGGTGTTCTGAGGACGAGAACACCTGGGAAGCACCTGACAGTTTAGAAAACACTCAGGAATTGATAGAAGGTTTTCATGAGGAAAACCCAGATATACCAAGTAGGGCAGATGTTGAATAGGGAAGAAAGGTTTTCCTCGTGTGGACAAGTAAACGCATGATGTTTTTTACCCTACTACCCGGAGTTCAAAAAGGATTTCATTTGTTCAATGAAAGGAAGATCGTAAAAGCGTTCGAGGACGAAGCTTAGAGAGAGGGAGCTCGTGTTAGGCATACCGAGAGGATTAGCCTTCCATTAGTGAATAAAGACCTATAGTTACCCTACCTTAGGATTCTGAGTTCAAAAAGACAAGCCAACACCCCCCTCCAGCACCAGCGTTGGGACGGCGCTACATCGGCAGACGCCGCCGTACTAGCGTCCCCTCACCAAAGACATAATAATTGGAGCCCTCCTCTTAATCCCATATACGTCGCGGCCGTCCGTCCAACCAGATCCCGTTCGCAGGATATACGAGGGAAGGCATTTGGCGAGCTTATGCAAGTGGTTCGAGCCAAATCGGTCGACGTCGCATAAGGTTACTGAGCACTGAAGCCAAGAGTCGCGAAGGTGGTCACTAGGTAACGGGACGTTTTTACGCACAATGGTTAAGCAACATATTCTATACTCCCCGCTCTCGCGATGAAAGGCGCAGATGTGCATAGTGTTGTTGGATGAGGTAGTCAGAGCAATCAGGCATACCCACACTCACACATGTCAATAGTATCTTACGGATACTGACAGAACCAAATGATAACGATATGACTATGGAGGGATAATGGCTATTGGAGTGATTATCGAGACAAGTCTATCTTATGCCTCGCAGATGTCGGTTGCAGAATATGTCTGCAATGCTGAGAGGTTCGATAACAAAGCTGGCCCCTTTGTTGGTTCGATCATGGAGAGCATTCTGCGTATGCAAAATGATGAACAAGACTCCATGCCGACGCAGATGGATCATAATCAATGAACTGATGTGTGGGAGCACTATCAGGAAATTTCATGGTGTTGCGGTTCGGAAGTCGAAGTGAGATAACAGAATTGTCAGGGTCAACTGGTGTTCGCACTTCTTAGGAAAAGCTGGAGTTGTTAGCAGGTACTTAGTTGGTATGAGAACTAGATGTAGCCCGCGACCACCGAGACGCGGCATATAAATATTGAGGTGTCTCCCGAGCTATTTGAACATTATCAAGCAACGGAGAAGAGATCTTATCAATATAAGTTTTTACGCTAGAAAAATCTTTATCACTTTACCTACCTTTATTTTGAATCATTGAGCCTTCCTAGACAATCTCCGTCTACGATTAAAAGATTATCGGCCTGAGTTATCTCGCAAGACTTTGAGATAGGCTCCCGCCTAACAGATACCTACTTATTGGGTACACCAAATGTTCCAATAATTTGTAATATACTCCAATAGGGTAATCCAATATACCATATAAACCTTCAAGTATGTTGGGTATCTCTTGCAAATTTTATTCTCTATTTAGTGGAATATATTCCAGAGAGAAATACAGCCCTTATGCCACAATTATATAGGCTACATATGCAGGATAAGGCCAAAAATACTGGCCTCCGGTTTATTCATCTTCTTAAAGCAATTGAATGAGTTTTGGTCAGTTTGGGCATTTGGGTCTAGAGATTTCTGACTTCAACTCCAAATACATATAATTTTGATCTTGATTTTCCGCTCTCAAGTATAGAACTTGAAAGACTTATCCATTATGCTTCAAACTTGGTATACTTACTTAACTAGTCTTAGATAACTAGATTACCAAATACTGAATTCAGATCTAAGATCTCTAATTAGATATCGTAGTGCCAAAATGGTGAATTTTGTATGCTATTTCCCTCCTCCCTAATGGTTACTACAACATCTCAATATGCCTATAAAGCATAGTAAAATCATGCTGATTTTAACCTGTATAGCCCAATAATTTACTCTATTATGTTATAAAAGTCCGTGTTTATATATTTGAATTTTTACACCACTTTCAAAAAGGGCAGTCTTATTCCAAATAGCAATTCTTAAAACCACTATACCAAGGAATATCTTCCTTATTATGAAATTAAAACTACATATTCTGATTCACCATATTTCAAAGTACTTTCTAACAAATTTCTAAAGTGGTGTCACTATTATTTATGTCAATAATCAAATATACATTTGGTTTTCCAGTGGTTGCCATAGGGTGAGCCACATCCCGGCGAAGAGCCGCATGGCCGTAAATTACGTTAAGCTTTTGGCCCTCGAGAAGGGTCACTCAGCTAGATGATTTTCGCACAATCTCCTTGTTCTCATCGCGTGCCTTACATCAGTAAATGCGAGCTGTAACAAATTAGAAAATAGTTACGTGGGCACTTCCATCACTTTTTCACCTCGCTAGGATTGTGGCGCTGCGGGATCAATTATCTAGCAGGAGGGTAGTAAGTGCGATGGATTGGGTGGTGGTGCGGAGGAGAAATGGGCTTTGTGTGATACCGGTATAATAGGCCTGGGATGGAAGAAGTTATTGCTGGGGAAGAATAAGATAGTCGGGAGTCCACTTAATGTTTCACTCTCAACCTCACCTACTTTTTAGAGATCTTTACTCGTACAGTACAGTACATATATCAAACAACCGGCACCAATGGCAAATTCTGTACGAAAAACAATGTGTCCATCGTACTAAGCAACCTTCTGGGGGCAATGGATAAGCAGTCGCTCCACTCCTATGGTCTGCACGCAGGGAGTGTGCATACAACACATCGGTTGGTCGTGCCACATGTAGGGATACATTTTCCGAAAGGAAAAGAGCCTCACGACATGCGAGCAAATGTTCAAATTTCAAGGCTGCGATAGGATAACTAACAGGCTAACCATGAACCTCTCTCTATTTCGCCAGCCTCAAGAATTTTAAACCCTTCTCATCACAGCCGAAGCCTGACAAATTGTAATTCGGGGCAGATAATCAAATGGCGGAAGAGGCGAGACTCCTGCTTGGATTTTTTCCGTGTCTCATATTAGTCATATGCAAGTGGCTCAATGGGATGTGCCACAACAAGCCATACCCCCCCACCCCCGCTTTCTTCAGTTCTCCTAACAGAAAGTTCCCTAATTTATGCATTCAAGCAACCTTTTGGGCAAAATACGAGCCCAGACCACACATATACAATCGATCAATGTCGGCAATAGGAATATCAACAATAGCAAGGGAATAACCTAAGTGGTTCAACGACGGCTTCTTAAAGTTCGACCAGGATGCTTAGATTACCTGGTGGCTCTCTCCCTAGGACTAAATGCCCGATATCGAGGTGCGCACACCGAACTATTTGCGGGAATTAGGGATTAGCCTCCAGGGAAGCCCAAGCTTGGCCAGCAGCGCGGGGGTTAGGGCGAGACTCCTAAGGGTCTTGCTTTGCTCAGGAATCCGAGAACATGCAAGCGATATCGGAGGCAAGTGGGGGAATTCTCGGAAAGAGGCGCGAACAGCTGACGGTGTGAAACACCAATTCAATTGCTATCGGCAGACTGTAGGATTAGCCGAGGGAAGGGAATACCGTCGCTGCCGCCCGATCGTGCGTGTTTCTGGAGCAGACAAGGGCCGGAGTGATGGGAGTTATTCTAAAGTAGCTAGGCAGGTGCGGCATCCAGAAAGATCTACGCGAGGCGTTTCAACAAGGGCAAAGGGCAATCGGTGGCACGAGGTTGTTACTTACGGATCTAATGTGAATATTCGGCCATTGGTTCATTGTTACGAGTTTTTATTTTATCGGTACCCTAGATGAATTTCTAACTAAGGATCTACCAAGGCTTCTTGGGTCGCCGAGATCTCGTTCGGGAGTGCTACAAGGCACTAGTCTTTTCCCACTGAGTGCCCCGATGTCGGGAGAGCCATCCAAAAATATTTCACCAAGACGGTCGCGATAGCCATCAACCCTTCGACGGACGATATCAGGGATTCCAGAGGCAAGGTAAGGGTGTGATTCCCAACGAGTGGGGATGAGTAACGGCTGGAGGGCAGGTGCTAAGAGAACCATCCCGGAATAGATTTCTGATATCTGGGTTGGAGCATTTAGAATTTCTGCTCGATTAAAGATGTATCGTATCATACGGGTATACTTACCTACCCTTGTACGTAGGTTCCTCTTCGTTTTTCTAGACATAGACGCTATTCCGGAAGAGGTGACAATTCGCCAAAGAAACTTGACGAGGGGATACGAGGCAATGGGCTAAGCGACGCCGAAACCGCAGCCCTACCACAGCTAAATGCGGAAAAGGGAGATAAATCAATACCCGAATCGGAGGTCTTGAGGCGGTCGTAAGGAGTAGAACCATAACCCCACCCGCAATTCGATCGCCCACCCCCACCTCCCCTGGCCCGTTCGCACACCAGAACCATCGCAAGGCCCATGTCATTAAAACTATAAAAATTCCCGCTCCTTGATCACGCCTTGCGCTACTCCGCCGGAAACTAACCGTAGGGCCCGTTTACCGAACAATCTATTTCTAAAATTTGGGTGGTAAAACTAGACGATGCGAAGGTGTGTATCTATTTTTCCAGCGTGCTAAATTCTTGTAGCTAGACTGTCAAAACGTGACATTGCCTTGGAGGTATGCTTGCAAATTCTACGAGACTCTAGGCGCCACCCTACTATTGGTAAACACCGTCTACTTGCCCGTACCCCTCCAACCGTCTAGCCCCCTTAACGGTCGCCATCGTCTCGAAGTGCTCGGCGGCCGTTTCAATAAACGGGCCCTTGGTGCCAATAAGATCCGTAGTATGATAATGCCAAAAAAAAAACGGTTGCCGGTGCTAGGGCTTAAAAGATGAACTCAATATCCCACAAATTAATATTTGGAGCCGGGTCCTGTGCTCCCGAGGTCTTGGAGAAGGATAAGACTCATCGGAGAAGAAAAGGTATGGAATGATCTATTGATATTATCATCAGTTCTTTAGAAAGGCTATGGAACTTGGTCTAATTTCTCCTTCACTTGTGTTTGTATTTTTCTTTTTCCTTATGACCTAGTCATTCATAGAATTTACCTAGAATCAGGCCACCCAGCACTCCGAGTCAAATTGCAGTTTTTGGTTTCTTGCTTCGTTGGTTGCTCGTGGGAGTACACTATTGGAGATGGCAGTGATGGAGGAAATTGAACCTGAAATCTTTGCATTGAAACTTCCTCCGCTTTGACATATTTAACAACAAGGTTGAAGCACAGCGGATTCAGAGGATTTGGAGTTCAGATACGGAGATATGCAAGTTCATTGTATATAGCTGATATAAGTGTTCAAAATGTGAACGCCAAAGGCACAATCTATTCTATGTGGATAATACTACGCAAGTGCGAGGGGAGTTGCGTGGCACACTAAGCGAGGAGGAATGTGTAGTGTGAGAGCAGATTGGTAGAAGTTCTGGTTCTTATTCTTCTAAGCAAGGTGGGCGGTAGCAACCATATTTATACAAAAGTGCCCCCCCATATAAGCCATAGAAATATAGGGAAAACAATGTAAGAAACATAAGTGCGAACATGTTTGACCCTGAAAACCTTCCAAGTAAATCCCAAATAATGTGCGTGAATTCATGAGGGTATGAGGGGAGATTATTAGAAATATCATGACCAAGAGTGGTGCATAAGAGATGCATAAACAACCGTAAAATCCTGAACATCTGATAGGAAAGCACAGGTTAAATCCCCAGATATAACCCTAAAATAAACAATAAAATACCATAATATACGTCTTAGCTGTAGTAATGTAAGCGGTGGACAGGTGTAGCCGAAACACAAAGTAAGTAAAGAAATTGTTACAGGATAGCTAACTCGAAGAGGTATTGAGCTATCTAGGCCGTGGTGCGAGAGTACGGAGATATGTCAGGAAGGCTCGGTAAAGTATGTTAAAGTTTTCTTGAACTGTTTTTAGAAGATTTCTTAATAACTTGTTATATTGTTAAGGTCTCTTCTCCGTTGCTTGATTCTTCCTCAACCAGCGGGGAGAGCCCTTCTATTTATACAAAAGTTTACGCTACTTTCCTTTCTTGAGGACTTATGTATCTTTTGGTCTTTTAACTTTGTTCAGGAAAGTGCAAACACTGTTTGACCCTGAAAGTAATTGCCCTGCTCCAACTCAGAGAGTCTCCTGACTACTAATTTATCTAGGGGTGTTTCCACTCCACCAGTAGATAGTCTTCGATCTCTTCATCCTAATAGACTATGGTTTAATATATGCAGCCAGTGCGCAAACATACCAATAGTTCTCATAGAATAACGAGTGATCAGTTCGGATGGCCATCTTTCAAAGCAGCATGCATATATATGTAGCTGTACCGGATATGTGATAGAGTTCATATATGTTATCATTCCAATCAGTGAATTACTTCAAGGAACGTGAACTCTTCCGGTTGCCTGAGTAGCTACCACGGATGCCTCTGGGTTCGTCCTACTTCTAGCAAGCTTTAGGGTTTGGATATACAGTCAGCTTTGATGAAGCTGTATATCCTGTACTAATATAGGTGAGCTATTCTTATGTGCGTAACAGAAATACACGGTAGTGTCATGAAATATACTAGGAAATATACAGAAAATTTCAACAATAAGAAGAGGTAACAAAGAACTAGTGACAAGAAGGGACAATCGAAAGTATTCAAACGGAAGTAAAGAATAAGATAAGACGAAGGCAGACAGGAACGAGATGCGATGAACTGATAGTGAACAAATCAAAGGCAAAACAAGGTTCCTTATATCCTAACCTTCCACCAGGCCATGTTATCTGTGCATGCACCATCTTTCTTCTCGGTGTCTCCCATTCTGTAGTGGCGGCATGTTGACTTCCGAACTAGTTCCGAGGTTGAATCAGAATTCCCGAGGGTATAAGGCGGCCAGCCCCGCAATGAGTGTGAAGCCGAGAATGAGGTTGTTCGGTTATCGTGAGTGTTCCTGTTTCAGTGCCGTATAATTGGTGTTTGGAGTTATCGCATCAAGTATGCAGGGTCGATATTGCAGGTGGTATGGAGCTAGTAGTGGGGTAACAGCTTTTAGGCACTGGTGTGTAACAGACGATGGTAGATGTGTTTCTCGTCCTGCGAGGATGGGAACATATGCATGTGGTGAGCAGCCCAATTTCCAACATGACAGGCGACTAGTTTTAGTTGGGACGGTGGATGAGCCGAGGCCCGTGGGGGGGTTGATGATATAATAATCCCAGTCGTAAGACCAGATAAAATTAGGTGCGTCCAGGGAACGTATGATATCGTAGATGTCGGGGAGAGCCCATACCGGTATGGAGGAGCACAGCAGTATGAGTAGGTGTGGGCCCGTTAGGCCATAGATGGATGTATAGGGTTATACTATGTATGCCGTGCGTGGGGAGTTTTCCGCCTATCAGATCACTGGTTGGAAGAAACCCCGAATAGCGAATACACGTATCGGCACCTCCGACCCTTGACACCCCCGAGAGGTTCTTTCACCTACATTAGTCGGGAGTAGGGAAGGGGAGAGGCCATTACATCCACTGGGGTAGCTGAGCAATGGTTAAGCAAGCCGTGTGTATGAGATGGCGTATCTGGACCATAAGCATGAGAAGCCTGTACTCGAGTAGGGGTAATAGATCGCAGCTGCGTGATTCACCAGAGACAACTAGCCCAACCAGAATTCCCGACAACACTCAACCATCTCGATACGACTCTAATGGATGGCAGGGTCAAAACAAGAGATCATTTTTTCACATCCAGTAAAAACCAAGGGGGGGGTGACAGGATACAAACATAGAGGTGTTAGCATTAATTGTGATTACACGCAATGTAAGAGCGTTTTTTAAACAAGACCTTTATTGCATACCGCACAAACCCAAGCGAAAGAACAAAATTTAGGTAGGATGGAATAATTGTCGCTTTCGAAAACGCTTCGACATTGCAAGTATAATTGTGGCTGCGATTGTAACCGATATCGTGAGTATCCGGATTTGGAATTTTGAGGGGGAATCGTGGTTCTGCTGGTTGGTTCAGAAGCTAATCTCGCCCGGGTGCTTGAGGAGTAGGATACGGTATGCCATCCGGAGGAGCAGGAATGGTGTGCTCGGGTACGCTTTTGCCGAAAGTGCAAAAAGTGCTGTTTCTATTGCACCAGCTTAGAATGAAACTAGAACAGGGTTGGCTTGTTGTTCTCATTATTTCCAAAATAAATGGTCCAGATGGGAATATAGGAGGGGCGGGAATGGAATGCGAAGGCGCTGGCGTCGTGATTGGCAACAAGCTCGATAACAATCAAAGTCCACCAATTATTATCCTTAAAGCGTTCAGAGATCTTCTCTCCTTTCCACGTATGATATATACCACTGCATGCGCATGGCCTATGAGTAAACCTAATCCCCACACCACCAATATCCTGCCCGTGGACCAGTCCCAGGACCCAAGCAAACGAAAGATAATGTGGTCCCCCAATTGCTTCCATCTATTTCCATACTAACCTATTGTCCTCCATGCGTGTCCTTGTTCACTTGCATACCCCGATGATAATGAAGGAGAGCTTCGCAGTCCCCTCCCGAGGGCGCTTCCACATTCTGAGCACCTGGACTAACTAGGCACCGATATCATTACACATTCTCATATGGATCCTCCATCTCAAAAATTCAGACAGCAACTTGCCGTCTCTCTTTTATCTATTATCCCATTACCTGGCCTTTGGGCACTGGGTCCTTGTCTGTACTACCTCCGACTTAAATCGTTCTGAGATGCCGGGGAAATTTTTATCACAATACTGGGCTAGCAGTCTTGTCCTATGGACTTTTCTATATCGCGCTGGATCTCCAATGCAGTCAGTAAAAATTACGAAAAAATATGAAAAAGATTATGAAATACTATTCCTCTTAGATTACTGACGGGTTCTATGCAACCGATAATACTGTGTTGGTCAGAGCAGCTTCGCTGACAGGGGTTTACAGAACTACGATTCGCAAGAATCATGTGGTGAGAGAAATGCTTCTAGCAAAGCTTCCAGGTGTAAATTTAGGTAGGGTGGTGACCATGATGTAATAACTATAGAATCGTACATGAGTTTGTCCAGCACATTGTGGTCGCTGTGCTGCCCTCCGCTTCGGCCATGTAACTTACTGGTAGGCGGAGTCTAAGCGTTTCAATATCATGGCAGATTCAGCACTCTAGAATAACAGAAGCAGCAAGGAAATAATTACAAGTTTTTTTTTGGCCCGCGTGGTTTGGGGGCTTTCATTTTTGCAAAATGGTCTGGTCTGAGGTCTTGAATTGTAGTGTTACCGGTACCCATTTTACAGTACTAGGGCAAAACTGTTCGTCCGATGCCCTTTTTACACCAAAAGTGCCCATCTTCACCACCCTCTCTCACTGCACAATGTCTCTAAGAATCAGCGAAAATTTGTCTTTGCATTAGCAAATCAGTAGATAACTTCAAGAAATTTACAGAATCCCTAAATATTACGAACTGATTGAGAAAAGGTTGTTTGAGTGTCAGGTATCAGTTGCCATGTACTTTTTTGTATGGAGCCTTGTAACATGTATACATGTTCCGGTAACTTTATACAGGAGCGAAGTGCAGGATTTCCTATGTTTAGTTTAATTACTTTGCTTACTTTGATTAATTTGATTGTTTTACAGCTCTGGAGCTAGATTAAGGCCCGGTAGCTTGTGTTAAGTTTAGCTTTACATGTTTATTGTTATATTTAGGTTCACAAGTGAAGGAACAGTCATGTAAGCTGACGATAGCATGCAGGCAGTGTTATAACTCTTAGGTTTCATGTGGGATCACAGGACATGCAGGGCAAGGCACACTGCATAGTAATGATCGTGGTTGCAGGATATCTGTTTACTATCACCCTGGGGGAACTCTTGTATTTAAACACATCTCCTGGCTAGCAGGAGAATGGCAGACTTCAGCAGAGTCTAGTTTTATGAATATACTTGGTTGAATGGCGATGCTTTCGTTCCAACTTGCCCTTTAACTATTATCTCTCTGACTCTGGGTCTCTGGAAGCCTCCCTTAGACCTAGCGCTTGCCGGTCAACCGCTAGCCCTCTATTGTACCTTTTCGTTAGACAGGAGTAAACCTGTTACAAGCCTCATACAAAAATCAAATCGCTGTCACACCAGTTGATGCAATCATGCATAATGAAGAAAGCTTTGATTCCTTACACTTGTACATGTAGAGGTTTCAATACATAGTAATTCCCTCGCTGATGGAGAGATTTCAAGTGTTTTTATATAAGCAGTGTTGAGAATTGTTTGTTTAAAAATGTCTATTTTTGGTGTAAAAAGGACATTGGATGAAAGGTTTTGTCCCTGTAGTGTAGTGGTGAACGATTATAAAAACTTTCAACATCTGAATCCAACACACCTAGTTCAACTAAACTCGCAACGGGGGTGATGTCGGTTCCCAGGTGATGTCGGGAATGCAGTTACGCAGGGGAAGTATACTTCAGTACTCGGTGCAGACTCGAATACCCAGAGTGACGTCAAACATTAATTCTTATTCCTACACTCAATGTGTATGTCTCTTCCTGACATTACACAGGAACCGACATAGCCCCCGCCACAAGTTTAAGAGCCTGTTTACAGAAGCCTATAGGACCAAATCGCCACCAAACTGACAAAACAAAAAACATTGCAACAAAAACCGCAAAGTTATTTTACATTAGAAGAATAGCAACAAATTACAACAAAGCCAGAAGGAACAATGAAGGAAAAGAAAGATTTACTAAAAAAGACAAATTATTTATATGGTATTCCACAACAACGCGAGCCCCTAGTGCAATTTTCCGAAACAGCCAGTCCTCTAATAGTTGAGGTAGTGCTAGATGAACCACTGGTAGTAGTCTGTGATTTCAGCTCTGTTGTTGAAAATGGTGCTGCTCATCATGCTCTCTTGATACTTCCTTTGTCGCTTGTTTAGCTTTCGGGAGAACACTTGTTTGACTTAGGAAATGCGCTGAGGATCTGGGCATATGGCTCCTGCTCCGGGCGTAGGTTTGTTATTGGATTTGCACTGAGGATTCAGGTATGGGTTTGTGGTCAGAAACAGGCTTTGGGTTAGGAGATTCACTTTGGCTTCGGGAATATAGTCCAGCTTCAGGCGTTTGTAACAAAATTGGGACGTGAAATGCGTGGACTGACGACAAGTTAGAGCAAAAATATATCAAAAACAAACTTATATTTCAGTGACCTACACGGCTTGAAGCTATGGGCAAACAGAGCCCTTAGATATAAAAACTGATCGAGGCTCTTCTGGGAGTCTCTATAATATGATCACGCTATTTCCACCTCTTCTCGCACCATCACTTTTACTTCTTGAGCTTTCTTTTACCACCTTCCGTCAAGGACTTCCTTGCTGCCCTCCTAACCGCTTTTCTCAGTAGGTGAAAGGAGTTCGCCCCCACCTCTAGCATCTTCACCGAGTAGCTGAAGGCTCTCCCGTGAACCCTTGGACATCTTTCTAACATCTTCTAGCCTGGTATCATGTCCGGTGACCACAGAGTAAGTGCCGCTGGTTCACAATAGTTTGTTTGGGTGTTAGGGAAAATATAGCGAATGCAGGAATGCGTCATAGTTTGAGGATTGTGCAGCTTTCGGGGAAACTAGGGGAAAGGTGGATGTACTGTAAGGTTAGCATGAAAGGGATAGAAGCCCGGAGGAAGCAGCAGAGTGTTTCTTTCTTTTGTTAGCTTAGGAGTGCTCATGATAGAAAGGGAGGCTCATATTGTGAGTTGCTTAGAATTTCGTTTCACCTCTCATCACTTGTTGTGCAATTATTTGGCTGCCCTTGAAGCCAAATACAGCTGTTATTCATATGCTCTTTCTGTCATTGGTAGGGCCTCACCATTATCTATGTAGTTGTCATTTCACAGTGTGATGTCTATAGGGCTCTGCTGTCCGTCCAGTGCAGAGGTTCGGACCGACAACATGTAGGGGTCCGTCTTGGGTGGAGTCCAAGTACTCAGAACCCATCCAGTCTCAAGCAAAAGCCACATGGACTAGACCGTCGGGTTCACTGATATTAACAAAGGAATTGCATATCAGGCCTGGTGTTTATAGACAAGGATCTCTACCTTCTAGATAATTTGCCCTATATAGAACTGTGCCCAGCAGCTATGCACATCAGGCCTACCCTTTTTCCCTTGTTCAGACTAAGTTATGGTTCTTGTTTTTTGATCCTTTTTTTCCTTCTCATTTTTTATACTCGTCTTTTCCTATGTTTATTTTTTCATAAGTCATTTATTTAATATAATGTTAGTTCTCTGGAGTTGAACATTATTCTTGTCGTTACCGAAATTTTATTATTAATCCAAATTAATTTTTGTGTTTTCAATGTAATGTTTTTTGTATTTTCTGTTTGGTTGCGATTTGGTCGTTATAGGCCTCCATGGCCTGTTTACCTAAGAGTCTTGTTCTAACATTTTGGTGGTAAAACTAGACGGTGGCGTCTCAACCGACATCTAATTCTCATAAACGTGTTACCGAATTTTCCACCGCCCTATTCTGGCTGCTAGACAGTCAAAACAGGAGTTACAGAAGGCAGCTCAACAGGCCTGGTTGAAATCTCCCTCTATGGGCACCACCACAATGCCACCCGTTCGTCATACCCGCAATCGTCGGAATAGCTACGAATAAATTCAATTTTCCTTGCACAATCAGCCGTTCCTTCTCTCATAATCCAGGACGAGTTCAAGGACCCAATTCCCATCTTGAGTTTGAGAGGAGGCCTTGTTCCTCGGTCCGATATCTCGCTTGCAGAGTGCTATTCAGAATTGAAAGCTACATGATTACACAGTTCACGTTAGTTAAGCGAGTTTTTCACACTAGACTACCAACACTAAGTTAGACGACACATTAGGTAAACATTTTCTCTACACACCTCTCACCTTCTACTCGAGTAGCCTTCCTTGATGATCGGCACCCTCTCCCGTTGCACTATAGGTAAACGGGCTCTAACGAGAGACTGCACAATAGCAAGTCACTCTAACATTTCCTCCTAAACAAGGGAGGAAGGCCACTAAAGATATTGGATACCGTGGATTCGTTGTGACACGGAGCTCACAGGTGTTGGAATGAGAATCTCCCTTGAAATTTCTCGTCAATTGGCTATCTTCCGGGGGAGGATGGAGGAGGTTTGTTATCTTTGATATTTTATTTTTATCTGCACTAGTTCAGACCAACTAGAGCAGGAGGAGGCGGATTTTACAATATCCCGAACACTTCCATTGAATAGCTCTGCATATATCATATTACACAAGGCTGTCATCTGCATACCTAACCTAGAACCCTGTCTCACAGTCATACGTGAGGCTGATTAAGGTCGTGACGATTGGTTAAAGCCTTCAATGTGTTTGAGATTTCCTTGGCTTGCATATGGTTGAGGAGTAACTCGGTTGCGACAAAAGGAGCCACATCGCCCCGCTTTTCTTCAGCTTTGCCCAAAAGCTTTTTGTAAACTCCCCCATTTACGCTTCATATTTCTCTACCATTTCCCCACACAACAAATATTTTGAACAAAGCATTATGGCCCAGACTACATATACCCAATCGACCGAACTCGGCGACAACAATGTGAACTCCGGCAACACAATAGTGAGCTACAACACAATAGGGAGTTACAACCAAACCATTATTAAATCCGACGAGGATACACAGATAATGGGTTGGCTCTCGCCTTTAGAGCCCGAAAAAAGACATCATGGTGTACGCGGCGACCGATTCGGCGGTGTCGGTGATTGGCTTTTAGACACAAGCGAGTTTCGAGAGTGGCGGGGGGGTAAGGGTGCAGGCGATGCGGCGGTCTTATTTTGCTCCGGGAACCCGGGAGTGGGGAAAACATATTTGAGGTAAGTGGCGGAATTGGTGGAAGGAAGCGAAATATCGCTGATAGCCAGAAATTCTAGCTCCCTAGTGATCGACAGCCTGTGCGATCAGGCAAGAAAGGAAGACATCGCCGTTGCATGCTTCTATTGCGACTTTCCGGCCCAGCGAGACCAGACAACTGCCAACATAATGGGAGCTATTTTAAGGCAGCTAGTAGGGAGGGGGGGCATCCCGAACGATATACGCTGGGCGTTTCAAGAGGGGAAAAGGGAGGTTGGCGGCCGAAGACTGCTACATGCTGATTTAATGAAGATGTTAAAGATCGCTATTGCCTCACTGCCACAAGTTTTCATCTGCATAGATGCACTCGACGAATGCCTGCAGAAGAATCTTCCGGAGCTACTCGAGTCGCTGAGAGATCTTGTTCGGGAGTCCCCCACCACGAGAATCTTCCTCACCGGGAGGCCCCATATCACCGGAGTGGTTCAAAGATATTTCGCTGGAGCAGCTGTGATACCTATCAGTCCAAACAAAGGTGATATTAGGAATTACCTGGAGATGAGGTTAGACAAGGATGACGAGCCAGAGGCGATGGACGATGATTTGCGCGAAGATATTCTGAAAGGCATTCTAGACAAGATGTCTGATATGTACGTAGGAACATTTGACGTCTCTACCCTATAGATGATCTCTGCTTACAAAAAATTGTGATTAGATTCCTCCTTGTTTCGCTAAACATCGAAACTATACTGGGGGAGGTAACAATTAGTCAGAGACGGAAGAAACTCCAAGAGATGGCACGAGGTGATGGGCTGAGTAATGCCTATACGGCGACCCTAACACGACTAAAAGCCCAGAAAGGAAATAGATCAGTGCTCGGGTTGAAGGTCCTAATGTGGGTGTTGCATTCGGAACGCCCGCTGCTAGCCGGGGAGCTATGCCACGCCCTAGGAGTAGAGATCGGATCTGCCAATCTAGATCGGAAAAACATCCCTGTGCTACGGACACTCCAGTCGTCTTGTTTGGGTCTTGTCACCATTGAGCCATCTTCGTCCAGAGTCCGATTAGTGCACTTCACACTCCAGGAGTATCTCTTAGCCAACCCCACACTATTCAATAGCCCCCACGCAACAATTGCGGAGGTTTGCTTGACATACCTGAATTTTGGATCTGTCCGGGATCTTTCGCCAACTCTTCGCTCAGCCCCACCCACGCTACCACTCCTCGAATATGCTTCTCTTTACTGGGGGAAGCACACAAGAATCATGATGACGGAAAATGTCAAATTACTCGCATTAAAGCTTCTTGATAGATTTGATGAGCATATATCTGCTCAACTACTGCTCTTGCAGTATGAGAATGAAGCAGCTTGGGACGAATCTCCTCAAATACTGATACCACCTATAGGATTTACGGGACATCATGTAGTTATTGAATTGGTAGAACGGCCTTTGGGATTCACGGGACTCCATGGAGTATCATTTTTCGGGATAGTGGACATAGCTGGTGATGTACTGAAGATGAAAGAATGGGATGTTGGCGCAATTGATCGTACGGGGCGGACGGCTCTTATATGGGCAACTATAAGAGGGGACGCGGAAATTGTAAAGATCCTCCTGGAACGAGAAGACGTCAATCCCGACCAGGCAGACACCAAATTTGGCCGAACGCCACTCTTCTGGGCGGCTAGAGCGGGGCATGAAATGATAGCAAAGATTCTTTTGGAGCGAGAGGACGTCAACCCCAACCTGACAGACACCCAGGACGGCCAAACGCCCCTCTCGTGGGCGGCTGATCGCGGGCATTCGGGGGTAGTAAAGATACTTTTGGGACGAGAGGGCGTCAATCCAAACCACGAAGACGCCAGATATGGCCAAACGCCACTCTTGTTGGGGGCTAAGGCGGGGCATGAAGAGGTAGTAAAGTTTCTTTTGGAGCGAGAGGACGTCAACCCCAACCACCAGGACGCCACATGTGGCAAAACGCCCCTCTTGTGGGCGGCTGATCGCGGGCATTCGAGGGTAGTAAAGATTCTTTTGGAGCGAGAGGACGTCAATCCCAACCACGAAGACCCCATAGACGGCGAAACACCACTCTTGATGGCGGCTAGGGAGGGGGATGAAGGGGTGGTAAAGATTCTTTTGGAGCGAGAGGACGTCAACCCCAACCGTAGGGGCGCCATATGTGGACAAACGCCCCTCTGGGAGGCGGCTCAGTATGGGCATTCGAGGGTAGTAAAGCTTCTGTTGGCGCGAGAGGACGTCAACCCCAACGTGACAGACACCCAAGCCGGCCAAACGCCACTCGCGCGGGCAGCAGAGTTCGGGCATAAGGGCGTAGTAAAGATCATTTTGGAACAGGAGGACGTCAATCCCGATCAGCCTGACACTACCTGGGGCCGAACGCCACTCTTGTGGGCGACTATGAAAGGGCATAAAGGTGTAGTAAAGATGCTTTTGCAACGAGCGGATGTCAATCCCAATACCGCGGACTGGCATGGGCGGACGCCACTCTTGTGGGCCGCTGAGAGGGGGAATGCGGGGATAGTAAGGATGCTTCTAGAGCGGCAAGACGTCAACACCGCCGCCCGGGATAAGAACTATTAAACTAGGATCGACGGCGACGACAGTATGGCAACAACGGAACGAAACGGCGATCGGTACGAAACGGCGAAGACGAAATGCCAAGGAACTCACACCTAAACGATCGCACACAAGAAAGGGGGAAAAATCTCTTCGCTAACAACAACAACAGTCTCTCGCATCCACGACACTCAACAATAACCATCTAACTAAGGACAAAAGGATAAGTATATATCATCCTTTCCTATGAGGAAAGGATGTGCCCCTGTCTCCTCCTTTCCCAACTTTTCCGAAATCTCATGCTAACAAAATGCAGATACAAACAT
>Ga0307509_10001661_pt1 | contig 37241 bp, 36 predicted proteins | sample 10_EM_MG_FD_202245 | JGI IMG/M metagenome (GOLD analysis project Ga0307509, IMG submission 202245) | Populus trichocarpa ectomycorrhiza microbial communities from riparian zone in the Pacific Northwest, United States - 10_EM | ecosystem: Host-associated > Plants > Roots > Unclassified | place...
AACCCGAAGCCTTCTCATGCTCGAGTCCGAAGCCTCCTCATGCCCGAAGGCAAAGCACGTTCCCGGAAACTATCTAAAGACAAAGAAAGTATCCTGAGAGTATGGCGAGCAGCATGGTTTCCAATACATTTGCACCGGCCGTATCCTACCCGGTGTTGATATCGAATGCGAGTAGAAGGGGAGAGGGTTAGAACAATAATTATATATCCTCAAAAGTGATTGATCATGAGGGAGTCTATTCTCTCTTCCTTTCCCTTTCTCTTCCTACTCTTTCATTCTCTCAATACGAGATACCAGGCTCAATTATTGTGCAAGAGGACCTTTCCTCTTTTTCTCCACGGGTACAGAACGTAGGCCACTAACATTTTCACTATCGGGTTAGCCACAACGGGGGTAAATGTGACCCGGTATGATACCAAAATAGCCTTATTTGTATGTAATCATAGTTAGTGAAAACAAGGGGATGAAGGGGATACACTCGGGATAGTGCTGTATGAGTGCTGCACAGTATCATTTCGATCAACCAGACCAAATCTCTGAATACCCTAGTCCGAAGAATTAGCAATTTAGAATCTTCGCTATACGATAACCCGTACCGGCATTAAGGTTGCCTTAAGGGCTACTTTGATAAATTTCTCGAGCGTGTAGTAAACAATTTGATATTAGGCAACTAAATCTTCCAACTCCAGTATGACGGCACATTTGTCTAAGAATAAGTTCATGTCTACCATCCATAAAGTAAGCGTCAGCACACTGTATATTTTAAGAGCAAAAAACTCGAGCCGACAGCCGACTTACACCAAAACTAAGCCTACCCTTCTAACCATCCTCTCTCCCCCGACGAGCTCGGGGGCTCCATTCCAAGTTAAACCAAAAAAACCGAAAACACGAAAAGAGCATTTTGGAACAAAAGAAAGTTGAATCGAGAGTTAACGGAATGGAGGAACTACTGATAGTCTAGAAAAGAAGGTGGTTGTTGTGCACATTGCCCTTTGTATGGCACCCCCGATAGATAGTCTCAAGTCATCTTCAGGTCTTGCACCGCAACATAGAACATTACAAGTCGTCAATTTGCAGACCGTACATTTCCGTTATAAGTAAAACAGTTAGCTTCACGATGCTCATAGCTTCTTTACCCGGGTAGTGTCTAGGAGTGAGTCTCTAAAGAGGGCTATTCCTGGTGGAAAGCAATCAATTTCTTGAGCTTTTACCACCCCAGCTCACTGCACTATGCAATCGGGAAAACAGCTGCACTTCCCCAACCTAGCGTATTACATCAATGACCGATTGGCCTCCCTGAAATACTCCCGATACCAATACCTACACCCCGCCAAAAACAGGTCTCGAGGTCTCCAACCCGGCAAGCAAAGTACCATCCCACAAAAGACGTCCCTGCACCATATAAACAAGGAGTGATATTTACCCAGGACTAAAAAAAAAAGACTCAAAAAAACAGTGACTCACCCAAGTGTGTCAGCAAGGTCCGAAAACTATTCCCGCTCGTCCAATACAAACCTTTAGAGGGCAAAGTTGTGTTTTCCTCGAGACAGGCCCGAGCACTGCAGAGCCACCATCCCCATCCAGTGATTCAGCCCGACCAAGTTGTTTTCCCGGATTGCTGCCTTTCCAATGACTTTTTTCGTGCCTAATATCTGGCTGAAAAGCATCTCGTTGTATCCTCTTCCTGTCCCTGGGCAGCGAGTGATGGAGTCTTGGAAATACCGCAATTAGGGTTTCCTTTCGGAAATTCCCACCCGTGCTGCCGAATCAGTCGGTGAAGATGAGGAAGGTCAGAAGATTAACGAGAAATGTGGTTGTACAGTAACGCACAGAGCCCGGCCGGCAAGGTAAGGCAAAGCGGCCTAACAAGCGCCCAGTTACCCGTTGAGCCTCCATGCAGGGTGTACTCGAGTATGTGCTATGGCACTTTCCCCCAGGTGCTAGGGCAGTTATTCAGAGTGAAGCCTGCGTTTTCGTACAATACCTCTGCAGGCTGGGAGTTAATTCCGTTGCGGGATCTAACCTTGATCCCTGAAAACTCCTGCCAATCCAAGCTTCATGGCACTCGGACCAAGAGAGAGAGATTTCCTTAGCTGAGGACATATCGTATCGTGCAAAAGTACGGTACTAGCACGAGCGGTCATCAAACCCTGATGGCCCTTGATCAGCTGAAGAGAGACTCTCCAAACTTCTCGTACATGTACCCAGCTCGTCATGAGATCCCCAAGGCGCAAGAGAGAGCAGGTATGTCTGACGGGAGTGGCCTAATCGGAAGTTTTTTTTCTTTTTTCTTCTTTTCGTGGTCTAGACGGAAATGTCTCTGCGGACAGGTTATCATTAGTCGTCCGGCACAAGATATACGCCGAATCAAGCAACGGTTCTTGTTGAGTAATCCGGGGTTCTAGTCACCCACACCTGGCCCGAGCTAATCGCTGGGATAGCCAGCTAAGGTACGGGTACCTCGTATGGCGCTTAGGCTGGGTGGCGACCGATACGACACGATAGATATATAACCTGGGCGAAATTCCGACTACCTACTGGTACCGGCAAAAGACAATGATACCCCCCTTCCCTTGCATCATTTCCCCCAACTGCTAGGGTACTCTGACAAGTATCATAGGTAGCCTCCAAGTATTATATCTGGCCGTCGCTGGTAGGTACAGTACAGTAATGAAGTCACACCACACACATACGACGCATACACACAGATACATAATCATACGCCGACACAGTCTTCCTCCTCCTTGCAGAAGAAACCTTGCCTGCTACTCCCTGAAGTGAAATTCCTGCCTTTAGCCTGGGCCTGGGCCTCAGACGATCAATGCTCCATCGCAGGATATAACGCCTCAAATAAGACTCACCTGCTTCAGCCTCTCCGAATCAAAAACGTTACAATTCAGGCGGGAATTGTTGAGGGCCCAAAAAAAAAAAAGGGAAGCTAAATCCGGATGAATGAATGAATGAATGAGCGAATGGGTGGATGAATAAGCGCTCAGGTCTTCGTAGGATATGGTGGTAGATAGGTTGTTCAAGTACCGAAGAGAGAACACATAATCGAAGGCCAATCCACTATCTTCCAGTACAGTATTATTATACATAACACGACAAGGGTTTATGAAGCATGACATATAGAGAATAAGGCACGGAGGCGGAGAGAACGAACAAAGCACAGGCAACCCCCCTTCTTCCCCCCAATCCGATCCAATCCAATTCACAAAAGTGAAGTGACATGGTTCACCACTCACTAAACTGGTCACAGCAGATCAGTTTAAAAAAATTAAAAAAAACAGCCGAATGGCACCGGAAGAACTCGAACTAAACCTCGCGCTATTGTAGGACGTTGGAGTTGCCATTGCGAGTTAGGTCCGGCACTTTTTTTTATTTTTCCCTTCTGTCTCAAGCTGGGGCTGAGGGAGGGAGGCGGGGAGGGGATCAGCTTTCTCGGTGCTTTCGCCCCCACCCACCCAACCATGATACCCCACCCAGTTATCCAAGAGAGGGAATTTTGGACGTCTTAGAGCGAGGTTCGAAAGGTATTCGAGCTTCTCTTACGGGTTACTATACTAGTACATAATAATAATATTATCATACTTGTAGTAGACTATGATACATTTTCAAAAACATTTCCACCAGAAGACACCATACCTCGCTCACGCACTCACTCACTCACACAGACACATAGAGGGTCAGACATGCACCACTCGCTCAGAGGGACCCCCATACATATTCTAACCAGCCAACCAACCGGACAAAAAAAAAACCAACCAACAAGATAATCATGCCCGACCGACCGAGCCCACAGGCCCCAGACATATCATGGATGATGATGGAGAACGGACAAGAAATGAGTGAATGAACGAAAAGAAAGAAAGACACAAAGCGGGAATAATCCAGGGTCTATTCTTCCCTCTTCCCTCCCTTCCATCCTCTCCCCTCCCTAAGCCTTCCAAATGCCTCAAATATAACTTCACCCGACCCACTCACTCATTCACAAAACGAAAAAAAAAACTCAATGAAGGAAAAAAAAGAAAATGGGAAAACCGGGCACCTTTGAAATCCATCCCATCCTACCATTGGATAATTCCATCGAGGACCAGTCCCGATCAGAAGGCGTCCATCACACAAGTAATGCAAGCATAGTTACCAAGATAGATACATAGATGAATATACCCATAGCTAGATATACATCGGATTATTACCCCAAGACCCTTTTTTTTCTTTTCTTTCTTTCTTTGTTCCCCTTCTTTTTCTTTCTTTTTTTTTCTCTTTCTTTTTCCTTTTTTCTTCTTCCCCTTCTACTCCTTCTTTTCCGCACCAATCCTTAACTGATAATACTTAACTTGCTCACTACTCGCCGGGCAAAAATAAAAAATGAACCAACTAAGGAACGAACGAACGGACCATCTCTTGGCCCCTTTTGTCATTCTATCGTACTATATCGCACTCATCCCATCCATCCCCCTTCAGGGTGCCTGCCCCCCACCCCTTCGAAACCGGGAAAAGGAAAAAAAATAGGTTTTCCATATTACGGACAATTTGCTTGACATGGCATATCTATAATGGTATAGTAGGGTATATAGCATAAATTACATATACACCCCAGCCGTCGCCGCCGCCGCTGGTTGCCAACCAGACTTGATCCCACCCATCAACCCCTACCTTACTGCATCTATCGCGCGCATATCCCACCATGCCAAAAAAACCGATTCGCGAATACTAATTGGTACGGGGGGGGGGGGCGCTCAGGGGATTAGCAAGGAGGAGGAGGAGGAGAAGAAGAAGAAGAACCTTGTTAGTTAGGTTAGTTATTAGTTAGTTAGTTTTGCTATTAGTTAGGTGCTGTGCTGTGCTGATCGAGGTCCCGCCAGTACCGCACATCAACGTCGCTTCATCGGATTTGCTACTGGGCTAATGGGTGGTGAGTTTTGCTGCGACTGGCAAGGGGGGGATTTTTTTTTTCGCTAAGTTGTTACATTTTATTGTTTGAAGGATGATTGGGTGGGGTTTTTTATTGGGAGGCACTATAGATGGATGTGGATGGATGGATGGATGTGATGAGGGAAGAGGCCGAAGGTGCTGTGCTAATACAGATCTGCCCATAGTCATGAGTTGTCACTCGAAAAGTGTAGCGTTTTTTTGGCTGATACCCGACGGGGAGTGAGTGGAGTTGGCACATGTTCATATTGGAAATAGCCTACCGGGTAGATGGGTGGATGGGTATCATGGATGGATGGGAAGCAAGAGTCGCCGTATCTACTATATTCCAGAGCCCACAAGCCCTCAACCACGGCATCACACAGTGAAATACAGTACAGTCCAGTCCAGCGCATAGCGTAGATCACAGGAGCTCACGATACCCACCCCGCCTTGAAAATCAAAAAAAGGGAAAAAGAAAAAGAAAATCAAAAAAAAAAACCTTGAGCGCAATGACAAAAAAACCCCACACCGCCATCTCATCACAACCCAGCCCTGAGACAAAAACAAGGCAAAACAAAAACAAGACAAAATGGCACAAGCGGAAGGAAAACAAATGAATGGAAGAAAGCTCGCTAAACCATTCGCTTAAACGCCAAAATGTTTCACAAAGTGCTGCATGTTTCTTCGCTGGGGCCGGTCCAATCAAGTGAGCATACTGAGATATCCCCGCACCGCGCAAGAAAGCACCTCATCGAAAAATTTAACCATGATAAATCTACCAAGCCACGTCCTGCAGTTGCTAGTTCTAGCCTGGAATAGCACCATAACCCCACGGCACGGGCCGTGTTAAGTATAGCAGTGGTAGGGTAGGCGTGACTTGGTCGGCCGGCGGGTGGGGGAAGGTAAGCCTCCCCTCCCCCCCCCCCACCAATGACTAAATATGTCTCTGAGCGGGCACGGAGGAGCGGAGTGCAGTATAGTGACAACGGTGGACACATAGTATTAAGTAAAAATGAGAATAATAGCGGAGGGGGGCTAGAGTAAGGAGAAGCAAGGAGGGAGAAAAAAAATGCCTTGGGGAATTTGGGTTGGCTCAGCCCAGCTCAAATCAAATCAACTCAACAGCGCCGGGCGGCCAGCTCGGGATCACCCCCACAACTGCAATCATAAGTCAGCGCTGTTGATACTTCGTCATCATTCAGACGGTTAAATGACTTAAGGATTTCACGTGACTGAGGGTGAAGGCAGTCTTTTGCACGTTTTATGTCCCAAATCAACACTGTCTTGTACAGCCCGGTACCATGCCTGGTCTCCCGTACTGTACTCTACCGGGGGGCAAGCAATTACCTTCTAGAATCACTTAGATCCCCCCCCCACACACACACACACTACCCCCATCGCACACATCCGCATCAGAGCGGAACGGCAAGCCCCATCCCAACCTTCTCTTCTCAAATGGATGATCCCGCAGTTCTAGAACCCCTTTTCCCAGAGTTGATGCAAACAACTCAGCCCTCTTACCGGTATTTATTTATCAATACGGTATTGCTACGTTATGAGGAACACTTACCCTACCGCCTTACGGCACTGTAAAGTACTAGTACTGTGCCCACCGTTGAGTGATGTGGATGAAGTGGGTGAGGTAGACCAGATCCAGCCTATCACAAACCCTCCACCTTCCAAGACCTACCCAATCACAGGGTAGACTGTCGAATTGACCAATTATCCGTGGGGGGGTGATCCGCTGTGCAATATCAAAAAAAAAAAAAAGGGAATAAAAAAAAGAAAAGGGGGAGAGAAAGATATAGGTTACGTATGGTTACGAGGGACCGGGACTTGTATGAAATTATCTTGCCGTATAAGGTGGTGAATATTGTATACCGGTAATATAGACAACTATAAACGGGAATCTTCGGCAGATGGGGAACAGTACTATACAATACCGCACGTATTGTTTTTTCTTCTGCCAAGTCCTTCCATTTATTAGTGAGACTACTGGGGAGCCCCGGCAAGAATCCCAAAGTATGGGGTACAGCACGCACCGGTCTTCCCAGGTATTACAGCTGAACCCAACGGCGCGAAAGTCATCAAGAGCACACCCCCGCTGTTCTCGCCGATGGGGACATCTTCGTTTGTTTCCCTATTTTTCTTTCCATTTTTACGCAATCGGTGTTCTGCACTGGTACTGCTATTGCTACTGCTGCAACTGCGACCACTGCTCCTACTGGGTTGGAATGAGGAGAAAAAACGTAAGTTAAGGTGAGGGAAAGAAAAAGAGCTGAGATGACGTTAAGCTGTCTTGCGCTGATTTGCCCGTACCGGTACTGTCGGTAATGTACTAGTACACAATTAGCCGTACCGTATCATAAGAGGAATACCGGTACCGGTACGAAGAAGGAGAAGCAGGAAAGAAGAAGGAAAGAAGGGCACGGATGCCTTTCCTACCGTTATGTAATTTCCTCGCTCCCTCGCTCTCTCGCTCGCGTGCCTGCCAAGTCCTCACCATGCCTCACCACCAAAGGCTCAAACCCCAGTCCGTCTCAGTGCCAGACAAACTCGCAACAGCCTTCCGCTTCCAGCTTCAGGGAGCAAATAGATGAGCAGAAATTCATCACATCGGGCACCGATACTTGTACCATAAAACTGAGAGGTATAGTAGAAGGTCAAAGTGTTCAAGTACTTGAGTACCAGTGCCAGCTATCGCAGCGCGGCGGGGTTTTTCATTAGGGCGACTGGTCACGGCGGGTGGGATTCCTGAAATGGAGTTTTTATGCGAGCACCTCTGTTTGCTTGCTGTTGTCTTGTCCTGGTTCCTGGGTTCGGGATAAGTAGGGGTATTTTTTTGGGGAGTTTGGGGTATTTGCCTGTTTTCTGCCCTGAAGGGGTTTATTGATGCGGTCGAGTTAACTTTGGGGCTCCACTTTGGGATGCCTTCGGGAGTTTTTATTATTATTATTGCTTAACCGTTTACTGCGGTATGATGCATGCTATATTCCGGACGAGGATGGGCAGGAAATATGGGAGATATCACTCGTCTTGTTGACCTGGCTGTGGATACACCAGGGTATACCATAGAGAGAGAGAGAAGGGGGGGGGAACTCAGCGGGTATCCAGATATTGAAAAGCCCACACACACCTATATCACCACTCCATTAATAAAAATTGTGGAAGCAGGGGGGGAAGAAAGAAAGTCGAACTCGGAAAGAACCCAGATCTCCTAACAAACAAAAAAACAAAAAACCCGTTCACTTCCCGACCCGGCCAGGTGAGCTAAGTTACCGTACCCTACCCGCCGGGGCAAGGTTCACCCAGCCCACACTCATTCACATACACATCACACATCACACATCACACAGGCCCACACAGCACCCATCCTCCCCTCGGGAATGTCTCTCATATTATCAGACACCTCTCTGGCTTGTACCACGGTTCCAGCAGCCCGGCTTCCCACGAGTTTAGCCACGGCAAAAGTAAACATCTCTTGTACGGTACTCTGCCTTTCCCGTAACGGGTTCTGCTGGGAAATTTGTTGCCGATCTAGCTTCCACAATGGTAAAACCTTCTTGCCATAGGGAGCAAACACTGAAGCGTCAGCAAACCCCATCCCCGGATACTTCGTCCCATCATGTACTCGAGTACCTTGGTAACCGGAGAAAAAAGAAAAAAAAATGATGTCTGGAATTACCATGGAATGTATTAAGATTCAGCCACAAGCCACCAGGAGTGACTCGGACCTTCGAAAGAGGCGCCTGGACAAGGGTGAGTGCGGTTCTGTGAAATCTGCATTTTCCCTTGCTTTTCCAAGAGATACGATTGGGGACGCTGGCTGACTGGATTTCTATTTTTTTTTTGTTTCGCGGGGATTGTCTTCGGTGCTGCATACCCGCCTCGTAGGGAGTACCGTAGTTGGCAGTGCCGCCGGATGTATGTGGGTATGTACTCGAGTAATCCATAAGAGGTGAGAGGAAGGAAGCTAGGGGACGCAGGATTAGCGGATTTCTTGCTTTCCCTTCTGATTTTGGCTGTGGCAATTGGGATGGGAGTGGAGGTGTTTTTTTAGGACCTCGGTGGGTTGAGATAATCGGGGATGGTTAGTGTGAAATGGGCTCTCCTGCTCAAAAACTGGGAAAGGGGGTGGGGACGAAATCTGTGGCAGTGGAACTTCCACCTCGCCAGATAATGAGAGGCCACCATTAGGCCAGTGAATGAATTGAAAAAGCTCTGGTGGTGGAGCGTGCGCGGATAGGTCATGGAGGGGTAGCCTGTAGCTGGTTTAGTCGCTATCTGTTTTTATTTTATTTTTTCCTCTTTTTTCTTCTTTTACACTCCCTACCTATCCTTCCATATGCAATTCGGGCCTGGATTGGAGAGAGAGGTTATGCATATCACTCGCAGCTATTATGGCAGCTGCAAGCCAGGAAATTTGACAAACCTCTCATGATAGCTAGACAGAACAAGGGGAATGCCTCGAGGGACAACAGCGAATGAGAGCATGTTCCCACCGAACTGCAAACAGAAGCACGCAAAATACATGGCAGAGCAGCATATGGTCAAAGGTGAGTAGGCAGACTTGCAGGGCCCTCTGATCGGACAAGGGGCCAGATGATGATGGTGGGAAGATGATGGCACTTTGTTGGAGATTGGGCCTCCTTCACCTTTTACACAGCATGGACCGCCCCCGTTTACGATACGGGCGATTGATCGCGGAAAATTGCATCAATGGGAAGAAAAATGTTACAGGACTAGAGGAGGAGGAGGGAAGGGCAGAGGCCCCGAAATGGGGGGTAGGGGAAAAAAAATGGAACATTTTTTTCCCCCCCGAATCCCCGAATGGTGGGGGGAGGTTACGAAGATAAGTAGAATAGAAGAGGAAAGACAATGAGAGTGAGAAAAAAAACTGCCGAGTGGAAACATCATTGGTCCTCAAGGGAGTGTGATAATTTTCTTACCGTCAAGTACTTATGGAAGGTTCTACCCGCTTCCCACTTTTCTTCTCACCACCCCTCTGAGATCAACTCCACCCACGCACGCTCACTCCTTTTTTATATCTATTTAATCACTCACTTCAAACATCCTTCATCTTCCGGCGTTGTTGAGGTTTGACGTTGCTGATTACTCTCCTCTGCTTGTGCTGAAATCTACAGACCTTGTCTTATACTCTGTCCCGTCGTTACCTCTTCGGATTGCGTATCTGCAAACAGAGACAGATAGCGTATAGAGTTGAGCTCAGATAGCAGTGCACCACTTTCCCAGGCGTATATAGTGCGCCCGCAGGATTAGGGAGATAGTACAGGCGAATACATCAGATTCTCGCCTCCACCCTGCAATACTAACTATCCGCTGCTTCAACTGCCACTCCCAAGGAGCTTACTTGCGGAGTTAGCGGGGCACTACTAGTATCAGCTATTTTGCTAGGCTGGCCTTCTCAAGCCTTTGAACTAAACAGCTGCATATAAGAGGAGCTCACTCGCCCATTTATTCACCTCCATCCGCTCAATATCTTCTCTATCCCACGCATCACTCTCAGCCTATATCCATCGCAATGGCATTGCTCAAACCAATCACCTTTCAGCCCTCATCACCCAAGCAAAAGTCAGCCTTTCCAATGCCTCCCGCGGCAGCTCCTGCTCCACAGCCAACACCAGCCTGGAATCCAAGCTTCCGAAGCGTCGAACCAAAGCTACCACCAGCACAACCACAGCTGAGCATTACACCTGGCATCGGCTTCCTTCCCAGATCTGATCCTCCAACCCCTTCGCGTGGCCCACCACCCACACCCAAACGCAGGCCACACAATGAGCTGTCCAAGGATGGCCCTCCGACTCCTCCGCGCGGTCCTCCGCCAACTCCACGCGGTAAAGAGGTTAGCCTTGGAGCTCCCGACTCCCTTTCCCGGGCTGATCCCCCGACTCCGCCTGGGGGACCACCATCAACCCCAACCCCGAGAGCTCTCGGGAGGATGGTGGGGGATTCCAATATCTTCGACTCAAGATCCCGTCCTCCTTCCCCTTCTCCTGCTGCTCCGCCGTCAACTCCTACAGGAACTGGTAGAGCTCTTTCTAGAGGCCTCCCAAAGTGTGATCCGCCGACTACACCTGGTGCACCCCCACCATCACCACAACGGACTAGGGCTGGGGCATACTCAGAGCATTCTCGAACCAGCCCCCCAAGCCCTCCCCATAGACCCCCGCCGACGCCGAATCGCTCGGTGCCCTGGACGACGCAAGAAATTAATCTACTGGTATCGGTTTGCAGAAGTGGTGTGGAACTAGTGAGTCAATTGCGCTTGATTTGTTCCTTATTTCCTTCTTTTCTTTTACTTTAATGCATTGTTTGCCCTATTCCTCACCATTTCCTGCCGAGTTGGCGGTGGTGGTGGGGAATGGAAGATATTTGGTTCACCCCCTGGGTAACGCCTTGTTGCAAACGATCGGATAATTTCCTTTGAAAGGTTTTTTGTGTCTCTCGATTTGTCAGGTTAGAGAAACTGGTAGCGCTGACCCAAGTCCTTTTCTTCTCTCTATCGGCAGGGATGGTGCCAGATTGCCGGTTTGTTTCACGGAAGAAGCGTCCTGGAATGCAGGAACAAGCTCCAAGATGTCACTCATGCAGAACTAGAGGCTATCGACTTGGAGCACGGGTATTGCGCTTACGATTGCGAACGTAGTTGGGACGGAGAGGTTTTCTATGGCAACAGCAGAAGCATCAGGTAATGCATATCATACATATATATTTCACCTATTCCATCCCCCCCCCACACACATGGCAGCGTCAGCAACACAACATGCTCTAGAGGCCTCAAGCAATCGACCAGCCGTTGAATCAAAAACAGCATGCAACTGTCCGTGGTTGTTATTTGCTTTTTTCTTCTTCCTTCCAAACCCTGGTTACTAGATTGAGACTTATTCATTTTTCTTTTTCTTCCTTCCTTTTCCTCATTGGAGGAAAAAAGGAAAGAATATTTGAACTTTTTTTTTTTTGTGGATGGGCTCACTTAACTGATCCACGATGCGTTTCGCAGCAGAGAGTGCCTTTCCATCCCGACTGAGGCAGAGGACCCGGTTCCTGAATTAGTCGTAAGCAATGAACCTTCACCAGTGGGATCGCCTGTGGCCGACCGCCGAGTCATCAGAAAAAGAAGTTGGCGACAGATCAGTGACGTGGAAACCGCTGGTGAGGGAACCATCCACCACCACATCTATGGCAACAATTCCTCCGACAGACATAACTATTCCTCCAAGAAGACAAAGACTATTACGTGAGTTTGATAACGATTTTTTTAAACTTTTCAACACTTTTCATCTGGATAATCAACCCCCACAGCATTGTCTTATGTTTGTTCTGCCCCGTCTCGTCTTGGGATTATTTTATCCTGAATTCATTTACCGCCTTCCTTCCCCCTACTCCACATGCATGACAAAAGCTATCGACCAAAACTAATCAGACAATAGACATTTATCGGACGAGCTAAACTTTGTCCTCTCACATCAATGGGCCTCAAACGTCATGGACCGTATCCAGGAACAGCACGCCATGTCACAGCACGCCGGGGAAAAGTATTGGTCTCCCAGTACAGCTCCTGGTTTCGAATTGGTACGGGTGTCATCTGTACTTGACAACCAATCGTAGAAAAAAAACAAAAAACATGAACCCTTGAACGAATGAACTAATAAAGTTTCTGACCGAGATGTGATGACGAGCTTGTTCTCTTTTCTTTTTCTTTCTATGTATGAACTACTACTGTACAACCTCTACTCCTTTTTATTTGTTTAGCATTTTTATAAAACCTAACCCTTTTCCTTATTTTCATTGCTGGATTTATCTATCTACGGTATTTACTTATCAAATTAGACGGATGGGATGGGCTGGGACGGGATTAGGATGGGTGATATTGGGAACGGGGGGTTCCTATAGATGAATAAGTTAACTTATGTACTGTACGCTTGTTACATCGGGGCGCTTCGATATCTTTCTCTTTTCCGTTTTTGCATGCATTTGATAGTTGGGTATTGTGCGGCAGTTGGCTTTTCGCCGGGCCAATATCATATCCTTGCCCGAAAAAGGAAATCAATTAGGAAATGCAAATGAGGATGTTGCACGATCGTACTCGAGTTCGGAGATACCACAGTAAGCTATTACGCATGGGGCCATTCATACCAGCTTCCACCGTACCGTACCGGCAGTTGGGTTCCAATAGCTCCGGAGTAAAGGGGTGTGCTCGAGTACCATTGCCGAAGAGTCGGTGGCCGTGTTGGATGCGCCCCGGACCACCGTGTATGGCGTTGCTGCTTGTTCCTCAGGACTCTGGAGGATGGGCAAGTGATTATGACATGAGAGAAATTTAAGAGGCTCCATATCACGATATTCGGTTTTTTTAGATTATACGTTGACATCGTTGGCCAGCGAGCCGCAAGGTCTGGGCAAGAATTTACAACACAGTAGTAAATACGGTACCGTACTGTACAATACTCCGATGAAGGTCTACCATACCCTTCCTCAAATTTGGGATTCGGAGGACTTAAAAAGTCAGAGAGAGGGAGTCTGCCATGCACACACATTCTGTTTTTTCTTTTCTTTTCTTCCTTTCTTTTTAAGCATATCCAACGGATCGAACCTACTTCCTCCCGAATCCTCTTACGATTAGGACCGTATCGATTGATGGGCAGTCCGTATGCAAACATTATCATACCATACCATACCATGCCGTGCTATACTATACAATCCGATCCGATGCGGCTCCAGACTTGACCAGACCGGACCGGACCGGACTAAACCAACCCGAAAAGAAGAAGAAAAAAAACCCTGCAGATAAATCAGTTATGATACAAAACCGAACACAGCGAAGTACAATAGAGCCAGAATCTCTAGAGCTCTCGTCGGTACTATGACAGATTGACATTATCTTCGGGGGTGAATGAGGGTGGGTGGGTGTAAAGGCGTAGATATCCCACTCACACCACAATCCCCTCTAATCTAGTATATATACAATAAGGAGCTAGATATGTACCATGGTCCAGGTAGCCCAAATTTTCTCCTCCTCCTCCTCCTCCTTCGGAATAATAGGGCGGGGGAGGAGGGGGAGGAGGAAGGACTGAAAAGGAAAGAAAAATAAAAAGAAAATAAATAAATATCGGATCCCCACGATATTAGAAGGGGCCGATTTAACGTCCTCTTAGTATAATGGTTTAATTTGTTTGAGTTAGTGAGTGAAGGGTAGCATATGGGTTTTGGAAATGGGCTTTGTATTTTATTAGTAGTGGTGGGTCTTGCTTGCCATATCGTACATGGTGGGGTTCTTTGAGCTGTGGGGTGGTAATGGGCTTCTGCTCTCGCTCTTCCTGCGCTTCCGGGAGGGTTCGTGGTGGGGTGTGTTCGGTTGTGGAGTATGCTCTTGTGGTAGATTAGGTTTCTAGATGCTGTATTTCTTAGGTATGTATGTTGCGCCTTTTTTCTTTTTGTTGTTTTTTTGGGCTGCGAATATGAGAGTGTGTAGTTGATACTTTGTCCCTCGGTTTCAAGGGTTTAGTTATTTATTGATTTTGGGTTTTTCTTTTTCTTTTTCGTTAGTAAGGTTGGACGAGCTCGTGGTAGGATGAATGGACGGAGAGGTCGTGAATACGGAAGGTCTAGATTATTATATGATAGGGCTGAGAGAGACGGGGTCTTCAGGGGTGAGTTAGTGGAATGCAAATGGACTCGGAGTGGCAGGCGATTGGAAGGGTGGTTTTGCTCCCATGGGCTAAGAGTTACTATACGACATTCTTCGGAATTAAACTTAATCATCCTGTGGATTCGGCACGATGTTGAAGCCTGTCAGAAATGATTCCAAAAGGAATGTCACATGATTTCTCCGAGTGAGTTTTGGTGCCTACAGTGTGGGGTTTTTTTTAATTTTTTTGGATGTAGCTATGGAGCTCAGGAAGGCTCATAATACACACAGCGCTCGGGCACCAGGATTCAAAAATCCACCTAGTTTTTCGATCTTGCTAGAGGAGGATATGGTAAGCTTAATTTTATGATAGAGTATCTTGTATGATCTGCAATAAGCTGAGTTCCTGTACTGAAGTGCAGTAGACTAGTAGTATCAATTCCCTGGATTGAACCTTATACTGGTATCATAATATTATCGTAAGAATACTCCCTGGATCACAAAGTCCTCATCCACCCTAACTAAACCAAGTAAAATCCCCTGACATCAATTCACCCCACTTATGAGATGCAACTTAAACAACTTGTGCCATTAGAGGATCTCTAAATAACACTGGCTGCAAGCCTACCTTAGGTAATATACTTTTCTCTCATTTGTTTTCAAAATCCATTGCGTTGGGGCTAGTTAATCGCGACAGCGGTTTATGAGGTTTTAGGGTGGATGCGGACTTTATAATCAGGGGAGTTGACTATGCTCTACACTTTCAGGCAGAACAAAGAATTAAGAAGCTTTCCCTATCCTAGAAATTTGTCCATAGCACCTCCTAATTGGCTGAGAATACTCTCCAGGGAACCGGTCAACAGATTTTCTCACTATATTTGACCCAGAAAAATCCCCCCTCCCTCTACTGGAAGGTACTTCACTCACTCAAGGTCCGTTAACATACTAAAGAACCTGTATATATCGCGCCCACAGAGCACCACTTTGAGCAATCACCATACCCGTCAAGAGGCCTTTCTCCATCGAACAGCAAATAGTAGACCATGCTCATCTAAATCTCCTCAACAAGTATTTCCCAGCATTTCACATCAGCCCCCCTTCCCTCCACCCACCCACCCACCCACACTCCAACTTCCTTTTCTCCACCCCCCCCCCTAGCAAATGGAATCACCTATATACCCAACTACACACTCCAACCCCACTACCACCACCACACACCAAAATTATTCCCAACAACTGGAATCCCCCTCTATAGTCTTTTGGCGATCCGCTCTAAAACCCCAACGGCGATCGATATCTAGGACTGGACGGACGATGGAGCAGTAGTCCGTCATCTTTAGTATTAGCGGACGCCTCAGACCCGAAAGCCTAAACAAAGATGAACCATGAACTAGGAGGTCCGTTGCGCGATATTCTCTAACAATTATCCCCACGGACCTTCAAGGCGCCGGTCCTTTATATTCTGCCACTAAAATATACCCTCTTGCAGCTGATTTCCCCCATTATTTACCTACGGCTGGGTAAGCCCCATCCAACTCGGGCGCCCCATAGTGGTGGTGGGCCCTCCGCCACCCTATATAGGTTTGGTTAAGAATATGATTACTTGCCTTGTAATAACCCACTTGAATTGTTGAATGCGCTTGAATTTGCTGCTATCAATATAGGCGGCAGAAAAGGTTAGAAAGATTTGTTCTGAAGTATAAGGCGTGTCTATAGGTTGGATAGACTGCGGGATTCCTTCCTTGCCCCGGCTATTCATTCTATAATACCTGTATGACCAGATTTCAAAGTTGAGATGGAACAAAAATTGAAATCATGAAACATCACTCATCACATCCCCCGCTGTCCTTCACCCCCCCCCCCCGCTGCCCTCCCTTGTCGCTACCGGCAGTCCTCTCTCTCCTGCCCCTCAAAGCACTCCCTCACCCTATCGCGCCAACTGTCAAGGCTAAGACTGGCCGTCCTATGATTTTGCTGCCCTGGGCGGACTCCTATGGGTACAGGTAGCCCATCCCCATCCTATGCTCCGAGCAGTTCCCCAATCTCATGCCCCATATCCCCGCGATAACGTCCTCATCCACGGCCGGAACAGGCAGAAAAACAGACCAGCAAAACCAAGCGGGGCAAACGCAACAGCAGAAAGATTGGGAAACTAGTTACGAAACCCTTTCCCGGCAGACAACCAACCCGGGAACCTGGTCGAATGCGCGCACACAGCTATCTCTGTACCCGATCATTTAGCTCCTGACGAAAAATTGTCCACGTGGCAGTGAATTCAGTTCTATTCATTTCCATCACCAGCGCTGACGACAATTGGGCCAAAAGCCCTGATCCCCTTCCGCCCCCGGCCTTTTGCCCTCAGTTTTGGTCTTCTTATGAGGGCTTAATAATAAAATCACTGGCAGTAGAATCACTCACTCACTGCAACTAAGATACTCCCGCCTTGGGTGGGCGTTCTGTATATATAACATCAACTATTTTTCCCACTCTGTTTGTGATCGATCGGCGGACTAAAGTTGATCCTTGACCCCGCCGGCTCAAATAAAAAGTTTTCCACCATTTTTGACCGTGCCCGAGTATGATACCGGTACTGATCTGGCACTTTGCTTGTACTGTAGCATCCGATTGTCTTGTCGGATGACCAGGTTCGCGCTTTCCCAAAACCGTAACTGTCGGAGGGGCCGAATGGGGCAGCAATAGGGAATCGGCCAGGAAAGCCACGCAATGTCGTTGTAGTATGTATCATAGTAGGCGGGAGAATTTGGCACTAGCATAGATTTTATGGGGAAAGAGGGCTCATCAGAGAGCAACACGGGAGAAGGAAAAGAACAAAGTCTACAATTGGTGGGAACAGTTTTTGTCTTTGAGTGCGTTTTTTTTCTTGTCATGGATCTCTTCTCTCCCGAACGCACTTTTGGTTCTTTGAAAAAGACTTTTGCTAATTTCTCACAAAAGAAGGCCTTGCCAAAAAGAGATCAGGCAGTAGGTACGGTAATTTGATAGATGGACTACGGGTATGTAAGTGAGTTAAGGCTTGACTTTACGCACCGCACGCATACACTGCGCCAAGACGCGTTATTATTAATTAATAATTATGCGACCTTCAAAACTAGGGCAGCCATCAGCCAGCCACTTGCCCCCCTCCCTTCCGCTGACGGGATCTCGCTTGCCAGTTGCCAGTTGCGCTAGTTTGCGGGAGGAACGTTGCTCTGCAGTACGATAACCGGGTTTAGACAACCGGTGTCGCACTGGACGTGAACCAATCACTCTACACAAATCTCATTCACCCCTCTTTCTTCACTGACCCTATCCTATCCCCTTTCCTTTTGCAACCAGCAGAACCCGAAGCACAGTCACAAAATGTCATTCCCGCTATCTGGACACCTGGTCATTGAATTCGCGGGTTTAGCGCCCGGGTATCTCACCTCCCTCCCCCCCCACACACTCTCTCCCTTCACGCGCTGACAGGTAAAGAGCAGCCCATACACCGGCCACCTCCTGCAAACTTACGGGGCTCGCGTCCTGCGCATAGACCCACACACCGCCCCTCCAGCACCCACCAGGGACACACTATCCGCGCACAAGCGCTCCCTAAAACTCAACCTCAAGTCCTCCGCGGGCCACGCCCTCCTCCTGCGCCTCCTGCCCAAGGCCACAATCCTGATAGACCCCTACCGCCCGGGCGTGCTGGAAAAGCTAAACCTCTCGCCGGCCGCCGTGCACGCCATAAATCCGAAGCTGGTGTACGCGCGCCTCACCGGCTTCCGGCGCGACGGGAAGTACGCGAGCATGGCTGGGCACGACATCAATTACCTGGCCGTCAGCGGGGCGCTAAGTCTCTTCGGGAGGAAAGGGGAGGCGCCGGCGCCGCCGGCGAACGTGTTGGCAGATTTTGCCGGTGGGGGACTGGTCTGCTTTTGCGGCATTCTGCTGGCCTTGCTGGATGGGAGGCGGGAGGGGAGGGTTGTCGAGGCGAATATGGTGGATGGCACGGCGGGGTTGACTTCTTTTGCGCGCTTCGAGATGGCTAAGGGCGCGCGGGGTGCTTGGGGGAATGAGCGGGGTGGGAATTTGTTGGATGGGGGGGTGCCGTTCTACGATACCTTCCGGACGAAGGATGGGAAGTTTATGGCTGTGGGCGCGCTCGAGCAGAGCTTCTACAAGGCGCTCGTGGAGGGGCTGTTTGGGGGAACCGAGCTGCATGGGAGGGTGCCGGATCGGTGGGTTCCGGGGAATTTCCCGGTTTTGAGGGAGTTGTTTGCCAAGAGGTTCCTGCAGAAGACGAGGGAGGAGTGGGAGGGCGTTTTTGACGGGACGGACGCATGCGTTACGCCAGTGCTTGAACACGGGGATTTGATGGCGAGAGGATTCGAGCAGAGGCCTATTGTCACGTTGAAGGGCGCGGAAGTGGAGGGCTCGGGGTGGACGGGGAAGGCGTTGAAACCTGGGGAAGGGGGGCGGGAGGCCCTGGGTGAGTGGTGGGGATTGGAGGAGGGCGTTGAGTGGAAAGTTAATGAGGAAGGTGTCTTTGAGGACGTGAAGGAGAAGGCAAAATTGTAGATCTCTCTTTTTCAAACATGTGATATTTTTTTGTTAGCATTAGCGGAATTTATGGATCCAAAGGTTACACGGTATCATACGATCCGGTTGGAATTTGTAAAAGTGTATTAATGCCAAACAAGGCTTCATGCTTCATGAGCAACAGTAAACCCGGCACGGTAAAAAGAAACAAATCCCATCGATCCCGCCTGCCTGCATGAAATGATCAAGTCCCCAAACCAGCCAGCCAGTGAAACCCCCCCAAAAAAAACAAGGAACGCCTAAAGTATAGAGGAAACAGAGGAGAGTACGATGGAGAAACAAACACTTAAAGTTAAACAAAGAAAACAAGACAAGAATAATCAGGAACTCCTAGTAATACGTTTCTGGACCATCTCCTCCTGACCGTCCGAGAATCTCCTCTTGAGGATATACTCCGTCTTCGTGACTCCGTTGACCGTGACCGAGCGAGTAGCAGCCACAGAAGAAACCACCCCCAAATTTCCCCGTCCACCAGAATTAACAATCGCTCCTCCCGTTTTATTCTCCGGCCTACTCGTCAGAGGAAGTAACTGTGCGTACGCATCCAACTCTGTCTCCTCATTAACTTCCTCCCTCCCTTCTACCCCGCCCTCGGTCCTGCTTTTCTCCCCCTCTTCACCTCCTTTCTCTCTTCCCTTCCCTCCGGCCTCTGCCTCGCCGCCGCGACACACACCCCGCACCCAAACACCTCCAAACCCACTACGTGGCCAAACCATCTCCTCCGCCAACATCCCCTTCAACCCCAGCCCAGCATTCTTCACAAAGCTGCTAAACACCTCCTCAGGATCCTGTAGGAATAGTTGACGCTCTATGGTCTTCCATTCTTCATTGACCATTCTCTTGTCCTTCCCATCCCCTGCCCCTATAACCGCTTGTTGCGGCTCTTCACCAGAGGGCGTGGTTGGCTGTGACGACGTTGGGGTGGTGTTGGGAGCATCATCCATGTCCGAGAATGTCGGTGGCTGGAGCGTGCTTGGTAGTCCAATTAGCGAGTGGAGGACGCCGGAGATTTGATTGTTCGTATAGCGGCGGATGGACTCGAGGAGTGTGGGTTTCTCTGGTGCTGCCATAGTAGCTTATCTTGTATTCTCGCTTTTGCTCTGCTTCCGCCGGTGTGTGTGTGTGTGTGTTCGTCCGTGTTCGTTTGCCTGCTTGTACTGTAGATGGGTTGAGTGGAGCGGTTTGGACGCAACTTGCGTGGACTAAATTCAGGAAAATAGAAAAGGGGAGAAAGGAAAGAGTTGAGGTGGCAGCAACAGGGATATTAATATTATGATACGAGTTGATTTGTGGGGAAATCCCTGCCCTCTTTTCCAACGTTGTTTCCACTCAGCAACAAGACTGCGCACCGTGGAGTGAGGAAGGGGGGGGGTTGGCAGAGGCCAAAACACACTAATTCTATGGGCTTTTTTTCCCTCTCGATCTAGCTGGATCCAGCGAGTTTTTATGATGTGAATTGGGAGAACAGGTTTCCCTAAGGCCTCCTAGGGTGTTGCGCTTTTCGGATTTTTCTGCCCCAACTGCGATAATATCACAGTGATCACTACTTCCTTTTGTAGCTCTCTGATACCTGCCAAGACAAAGGTTTTTGTGTGCAAAAGATGATGTGTTTCACCCACAGTTAACAAACGACCTCACTGGGTAAATGATCAGCATCACCAAAAAAACAGCTAATCCAAGCACACTGACCGGTACTTCTGATGTCCCAAATCAGAAGTCCATGTTGATACTTTACTGTATGTACCATAGTCCACCCTCAGGGGTTTTTTTTGAATATTTCTAAGTTTTGGAACGAATTGTCCGCGCCCCCTCTGTCAAAAGTGACACTTTCCGCCCCCGCGTGACAATGAACCTCCAATCCTGGCTGCTGCTCGGTCCTTCAACTTTGCACGGCAAACTGTGGAAAGGGCTTCTTCTTCTTCTTTATTAGATAGAAGCGAGGTACCAATAATATACCTGGCTTAAGTGCCCGGAATTACAAATTTTCCTCAACAAAAGACTGCCTATTACTACAGCTATCCTCCCAATATGGAGAGGGTGGTTTTTTTTTTTGGAAACAGGTAGGAAATTGGAGCGGACGGGGCAGAGGAGGTGATTGATTGATACCCCTCTTAGTGTCCTGAGCCGTTCAACGTTCTATCATGATACTGGTATGGGCTTTTTTTCCCCTCAAGTCTGTTGGTTTATGTGATCGCTCACCCAGCGTGTGGCTTCGATCACTTCAAGTGCCTTCCCTCTCTAATTCAATGGATTCCATTGAATTATATTTTTTTTGATAAGAAAGTGAGTATCGGTGGAGAATGGTGAGCTCTGCATATCATGCTGGGGAATGTGAGCAGACACAACTTGTTGTAACAAAGGTACAGATTTATGCCAAGGCGCTACTTCTTTCTATGTATTATATACAATTAGGGGATATGAGAAGTGATCTAACCTCGCCCTATTTATAGCGGTAAAACTATCATACCAATACCGGCACAGTGTCTAACTCCCAGAGCGCAGCATCTGGACCGCAGGGTTTGTTGGGAATCACGGGATTGGGGAGAGCTCACATTTTGTATGGAGCAGGTGGGGGATGGGCAAAAACCCTACTGTGCATTCCAATCATTTGTCCGTTTTTTAAAGGTTCCCATTCAAGCTTAATAGTAAAATCCGTGCGATAGTGGTCACTCGGAAAAATCACAATTTTTGGCGTGCTTTGGCATCTCTATTGAACGAGCAAGTCTTGTCGGTGGCTAATGAGTGACCAACCCGAGATTCGCTAACATTCCAGAGAACGAACTGGATGGGCGCAGCCGGTGGCATGATCAAACCTGGCGTTTGCTATCTTATCATACTTGGTTTCACTGCCCATTCTTCCCCCTACAACCGCTACCGCTTATGCTACCGGTATTCCAATCGAGCCCGACAAGTCCTCTCTACCCAACCTTATCGTACCATTTCGGACTTGTCTCCCTCCCAAGCCTTGCAGACCATGGCAACAATGTTTTAAGCTCTCGGGTTGAGGTGGCTTCTCGCGGCCTCCTTCGGCGTCTGGGTGGTTTTTGCGCATGGTCAGAGCTTTTTGGCGTGGTTTGGTGGGGGCTGAGATTACGATAAAGTGAAAATATGACGTTGAAGTGGAGCCTGGAGTGAGCGCTAAGCAAGCCGCATGTTACATAATATCTGCGGAGAATCTTGGTGTGGTTTACCGAGGCCAACCTTTTCGATGTTCGGATATATCTATGGAGTTTTGAAGTTACGAACTGATCTGGATCCTAAAGTAATGGATGATGACCCAGAGCTGGAGATTATGGCATTTAGTCCGGAGCGTTTTCCGAAACACGAGTGAAGTGATGATTACTTTAACCTGGGTAATCACCACGATCTGACAGGCTGTGGCATAAGTTCTGGCTTTTCTACTTGTTGCTTTGCATACCGACGCAATATTTGGGAGGAAGCGCCATTCTTAGAAGGAAGCGCAAGCTCTGAGGGATGGGAGATGGCCTTAGCGATGCACAGAGTAGGACATTAGGGGGGGTTGGGAGGCAACCTGGGTACAAACCTGGGGTCGGAATGGCAGTCTTGTTGTGGGTATCGCTGGTGGAGAGACCCTTACACACCAGAACACTGTGTCAAGTCACGGCAGCAACTTCTCGAACTATTGGCCTGGATACCTGAGATATTCCCTTGATGATATATCATAAGGAGTACGGCTGGTACATGCCGCTCTACACCAGTATTTACGCAGCCATCTCGACATTACCCATGAACCGTGAGGCCATTGCCCAGACAAGTTTGGCTTAACTCAGCTCCGGTTCCACCGAAGACCTCTGGCAAGGTTTTTTAAACTTCACCGAGGAATCCGGGTTTTTTGAGTATGCGTCTGATTACTGGGGAACTCATGCTACAAAAGAGACTACACCACTTGAAAAGACACTTGATTTCCAGGTGCCCCCGGACAGCAAATGGCATCTACCTGAATACTTCTATCACTTCGAAGAAAGCTCAGACTGAAATCATTGTCACTCTCCTGCAAGCTTACTGAATCACACTGGATGGCCTGTGTCTGGTCACTGAAATCGCGGTTTCACTATGGAAAGGGTCGACACCTGCTTAAAAACGCCCGCCAGAGTGGTGGACGCAGACTATTTTCTTGGGCTGCTCTGAGAGGGCATCAAGGAATGGTGGAATGGCTGCTCAGCCGAAGGGACGCTAATCTCGACTTGTTAAACGGGAGCAGCGGCGCACCGCTGTTTTAGGATATCAGGCGGGCCGTGGGTCAGTAACACTAAATCGAGCCTTGACGTCAACCGCTGTAGAGCAGATATTTATAGCTGAACACCACTCCTAAAGGTCGCACAAGTAAGGTAAAAAGGGATAATGGAAGTGCTATTAGGCTGCCCTAATATCATCCCTGATCTGCCGACACCCGCAGCCACAAGCCACTTGGTATGGCCGCCTGCTATGGGCGCAAGACAATCTTTAGGATTCCACTAGTTCAAGCCAGGGCCAACCCCAATTCAATTGATTTTTTGGGCGGGACAACCCTGCTTTGAGGTATTCAATATGGACACAGCGAGATCATTTCCAGTGATCTGTATCGTTAAGCTTATGGAATCTGATGGTATTAGTTGGCTTCTGCCATACATGATGACGGGCTACTCGGCTGCTAGACATTCCTGGTCCTATAGCACCTACCGGCTTCTGTTCAGACACCCGACCACTGAGATCACTGAAGTTTGCATCATTAGCTGTTCCCCATGCTTTCATTCTCTGGCTCTCCCTCAGATTCTTCCCTTTCCTCCCTTTCCCCATTACTCCGGCACCTCCTCCCATTTGCCCATCCATCTTCGGGGGCGGCTTCCATTCCGAAGAAAGGTGCGTCGAGACGCAGCCTTTCGACACCGGACTCTGCGTGACCCGCCTCCTTTCTAGCCCTCCTGGAAGTAGGGCTACCGGGTTCACCGGATCGCCAATATTTCTCGAAGATGCCGGGAATACAAACTAATAAATGCTCTACCTTGGCTCCGACCACATTTAGCAGAGCATACAGCGCTCATAACCCAGTGGGCTCTCTTCATCAATGCCGCCATTACTCGGTAGTAGACGCTCCCCAGCCAGAAACCTCCTGGGGGCGGCGGGGCCACAGTCTCAGAAGTCCGTGGAATAGAGTAAAGGGCTATTTGGCACGCGAACTTTTGTAGGGTTTACCTTATGGAATATGGTTTAAAAGGTTGGCAGTGTTTTGGTGGTGCATTGTGTGAAAGGGAGAGTTTGGGAACCTTATGAACTGTGGCTTGAAAGTAGTCTGTTTTAGGGGTTTAAGAGAGGTTTGAAAACATACTGGTAAGTGGTAAATATAGGAGTTTGCCTTCTGAAAGATTTTGATTTAGTATGATATGAGGAAAATGAATGAGCAAGGTCTCAGCAGGTTATTTTGAGCAGTGACCCTCAATGATGGATATGAACTGTATTTGCTTTTTGACAACGGGGGCCGACTTCAGCATATCAGGTACGGTACAAGTACCAGGCATGATTTTTTCGTACAAGTGGGGTGGATGGTTGTGGAACGAGGGTTAGGTAGACATGGAGAGAATGTTGTTTGATGAGGATGGGGTAAGGAGGTGTTTAAAGTTTGCAAGATTGATAGGATGGGAAAAGAGGAAGTGGAAGAGTTGGAGAGAGAGAGGAGAGGAGGGGAGGTTGGGAAGGATATTGAGGCCTAAGGTGGAGGGTGGTGGAGGTTGGTTGATGCAGAGGAGTGAGCAGAGGAGGAGGGAAATTAGGAAGGGAGTAAGTGTTAGGCATACCGGAAGGCTTAGCCTTCCATTAGTGAATAAAGACCTATAGTTACCCTACCTTAGGATTCTGAGTTCAAAAGGACAAAGCCAACACCCCCCTCCCACACCAGCGTTGGGATGGCACTACATCGGCAGATGCCGCTGTAGTTGCGTCCCCTCACCAAAGACATGGTCATTGGAGCCCTCCTCGTAACCCCGTATACATCGCGGCCGTCCGTCCGACCGAATCCCGTTCGCAGGGTATATGAGGGAAGACATTTGGCGAGCTTAAGCAAGTGGTTTGAGCCAAATCGGTCGACGTCGCATAAGGTTACTGAGCACTAAAGACAAGAGTCGCGAAGGTGGTCACTAAGTAACGGGACGTTTTCACGGACAATGGTTAGGCAAGACATTCTATACTGCACGCTCTCGCGATGAAAGTCGCAGAAGTGAATGGTGTTGTCGGATGAGGTAGTTTGAGGAATCAGGGATACCTGCACTCACACACATCAATAGTATCCATAGGATGCTAACGGAACCCTACGATAACGATATGACTATGGAGGGATAATGGCTATTGGTGCGATTATCGTAACAAGTCTATCTTATGCCTCGCAGATGTCGGTTGCAGAATATGTCTGCAATGCTGAGAGGTTCGATAACAAAGCTGGCCCCTTTGTTGGTTCGATCATGGAGACTGTTAGGCGGGAGCCTATCTCAAAGTCTTGCAAGATAACTCAGGCCGATAATCTTAATTGTAGACGGAGATTGTCTAGGAAGGCTCAATGATTCAAAGTAGAGGTAGGTAAAGTGATAAAGATTTTTCTAGCGTAAAAACTTATATTGATAAGATCTCTTCTCCGTTGCTTGATAATATTCAAATAGCTCGGGAGGCACCTCATTATTTATATACCGCGTCTGGGTGGTTACGGGCTACATCTAGTTCTCATCTAACTAAGTACCTACTCACAACTGCAGCTTTTTCTTAATAGTGCGAACACCATTTAACCCTGACAATTCTGTTATCTCACTTCGACTTCCGAATCGCAACACCATGAAATTTCCTGACAGTGCTCCCACACATTAGTCCATTGGTTACGATCCATCTTTGTCAGCATGGAGTCTAGCATACCATTTGCATACGCAGAATGGTCTCCATGATCGAACCAACAAAGGGGCCAGCTTTGTTATCGAACCTCTCAGCATTGCAGACATATTCTGCAACCGACATCTGCGAGGTATAAGATAGACTTGTCACGATAATCGCTCCAATAGCCATTATCCCTCCATAGTCATATCGTTATCGTATGGTTCCGTCATTATCCATAAGATACTATTGACGTGTGTGAGTGTGGGTATGCCTGATTACTCAGACTACCTCATCCGACAATACCATTCACTTCTGCGACTTTCATCGTGAGAGGGTGGAGTGTAGAATGTATTGCCTAACCATTGTCCGTAAAAACGTCCCGTTACTTAGTGACCACATTCGCGACTCTTGTCTTTAGTGCTCAGTAACATTATGCGACGTCGACCGATTTGGCTCGAACCACTTGCATAGGCTCGCCAGAGGTCTTCCCTCATATATCCTGCGAACGGGATCCGGTCAGACGGACGGCCGCGACGTATACGGGGTTACGAGGAGTGCTCCAATGACCATGTCTTTGGTGATGGGACGCAACTAAGGCGGAGTCTGCCGATGTAGCGCCGTCCCAACGCTGTTGCGGGAGGGGGGTGTTGGCTTGTCTTTTTGAACTCAGAATCCTAAGGTAGGGTAACTATAGGTCTTTATTCACTAATGGAAGGCTAAGCCTCCCGGTATGCCTAACAGAGACCATTCTGCGTATGCAAATGGTAAGCAAGACTCCATGCTGACGAAGATGGATCGTAACCAATGGACTGATGTGTGGGAGCATCGTCAGGTAATTTCATGGTGTTGCGATTCGGAAGTCGAAGTGAGATAACAGAATTGTCATGGTCAAATGGTGTTCGCACTTCTTAGAAGAAGCTGGAGTTTGTTAGCAGGTACTTAGTTAGTATGAGAACTAGATGTAGCCTGCGACCATCCAGACGCGGCAAATAAATATCGAGGTGCCTCCCGAGCTATTTTGAACATTATCAAGCAACGGAGAAGAGATCTTATCAATATAAGTTTTTACACGAGAAAAATCTTTATTACTTTACCTACCTCTATTTTGAATCATTGAGCCTTCCTAGACAATCTCCGTCTACGATTAAGATTATTGGCCTGAGTTATCTCGCAAGACTTTGAGATAGGCTTCCACCTAACAGTAAGATTGAGAGTGAAAACGTGGAGAGAGAAGAGGGAGAAGGAAGACAGTTTGGAGGTAAGAGAGGAAAGAAGAAAGAGGAGGAATGAGGTTGATAAGATAAGAAAGAGGGAAGGAAGGGTGAGGTTGAGGGTGGTGAGAACTAGGGGTAGCAGGATGGAGAAGAAGAATGTTAGGCATACCGGAAGGCTTAGCCTTCCATTAGTCAATAAAGACCTATAGTTACCCTACCTTAGGATTCTGAGTTCAAAGGGACAAGCCAACACCCCCCTCCTGCACCAGCGTTGGGACGGCGCTACATCAGCAGACGCCACCATAGTTGCGTCCCCTCACCAAAGACATGGTCATTGGAACCCTCCTTGTAACCCCGTATAGGTCGCGGCCATCCGTCCGACCGGATCCCGTTCACAGGATATATGAGGGAAGACCTTTGGCGAGCTTATGCAAGTGGTTCGAGCCAAATCGGTCGACGTCGCATAAGGTTACTGAGTACTAAAGACAAGAGTCACGAAAGTGAGCACTAGGTAACGGGACGACTTTATGGACAATGGTTATGCAGCATCATTCTATACCCCACGCTCCAGTGATGAAAGTCGCAGAGATGAATGGTGTTGTTGGATGAGGTAGCTTGAGAAATCGAGCATACCCGTACTCACATACGTCACTAGTATTCTTCAGATACTGACGGAAGTATACGATAACGATATGACTATGGAGAGATAATGGGCATTGGTGCGATTATCAGGACAAGTCTATCTTATGCCTCGCAGCTGTCGAGTGCAGGATTTACCTGCAATGCTAAGAGGTTCGATAACAAAGCTGGCCTCTTGGTTGGTTCAATCATGGAGACTATTCTGCGTATACAATGGTAAGTAAGACTCCATACTGACGAAGATGGATCGTGACCAAAGGACTGACTGATGTGTGGGAGCACCGTCAGGAAAAACTCATGGTCTTGCAATTCGGACGTCAAGTGAGATAACAGAATTGTCAGTGTCAAATGGTGTTTGCACTTTTAGAAGAAGCTGGAGTTTGTAAGCAGGTACTTAGTTAGTATGAGAACTAGATGTAGCCCGCGACCACCCAGATATAACATATAAATATCAAGGTGCCTCCCAAGCTATTTTGAAATCATCAAGCAACGGAGAAGAGATCTTATCAATATAATAAGTTTACGCTAGAAAATCTTTTATCACTCTACCTACTTTGAACATTGAGCCTTCCTAGACAATCTCCGTCCACAATAAAGATTATCAGCCTGAGTTATCGCGCAAGTCTTTGAGATAGGCTCCCGCCTAACAAAGAACATAAGCACTCGTGCCAAGGTTATGGCTGCACCACAACCCCTGGTCGTTTGCTGGCTCATGACCTTGGGCACTCTCAAGAGAGTACCTGACAGCTCAATGGTCCTTTACAGCTCAACGGTCCTGACAGCTCCATGGTCTATTGCCATAGAAACTGTACTAGTTTAGCTATCTTTGAGCCCAGCATGTAGGGCAACCTTGTAAATAGATTAGGGCTTGTTTGGTAAAAATGGAAATGTTCTGCTAAATGACTATTTCTGCTTTGGAAATAGGCTCCTATTCATCTTGTACTCTCTGCATTTTCTTTTTGTAGATTACAATGCTCTGTTTATCTTTAATATATACCTTTAACTCTGTCAGAAATAAGCATTAGCAATATTGTTACTATGGCAACCGCTCATGGAGCTGTCAGGCACTCTCTTGAGAGTGCCAAAGGTTATGGTGCAGCCACAACCTTGGCACGAGTATGAGGGATATGGTGCTAGGAGTAAATAAAGGGAGGGTTGGGAGAAATGTGTTGGGAGAAATTGTGAATGGAGTGAAAAGAGAGGATATTAATGTTGTTCAAGGTGTTTCTTCCTTAGGGGTAGTATTACCCATTGCAAGTAATACTTCTGATAAGAAGGAAGAGTTTGAATAAGTATTAGAGAAAGTTATAGGATAGGGGTGTTTATGCCAAGGTCTGAAAGGGATTTTATGACTGTAGGCTAGTTTAGATTAGGGTCGTATGCTTTAGAGTAGCAGAAGGACCCCAAATGGAAAAGTTTTATAAAAAATAAAAAAAAAGTTTTTGTACAAGGGTTGCCAAGTAAATCTGATGAGTGGTCAGCAGAGCAGAAACACCAAATAGCAACACATTATGGTATTGTGACCTTAGAAACACTAACAGTATTGCTAGTAAAAAAGCTTAATCTGTTTTTTTTACAAAATAATCAAGGAACGATACCAAACAGTTTGCATAAATAAAACAGTAGTGTGTGAGATTAGTAAAAAATTAAAACACAGAGTTGAGATAGAAGAAACTATCCTATTTTGTACTTGTTCGGGTACTTGATTAAGTCCCGTTGGGTTCAGAACACTTTCTCCCGCTCCCATAATTGCTCTGTTTTCTACATTTATTACAGCCTCACTGCGCTCTAAGATTCATGGCTTGCGCGACTATGCTGAGTTGACCTTTTATCGTATCACTCAAGAGGTTGGAATAGCTTTAAGTACTGTATATTTCATATGCAGGGCATCAGCAACTGCAAGGAAAGTTAAACTAGTATAGCTGAAGATTCTCACAACACCTACTTGAAAGAGGCTAGTAGACTTCGGTATATCTTCTGAGAACAATCACCGGCTCCTATTCACTGAGGTTGCAGAGCTGGCTAGTATTACAGCTGATATGTAGCTGTTTTACGCACTGCATTTGCCACTGAGAGGTACTACTGGCAAATCGCTCATTGTGGCACATTTTTATCACATAAATCTAAAGAAAAGCAGCTTGCCTGGGTCTACTACTATGCAGATTGGACCCAGGCTGACTGGAATAAGGTCTGTTTTTTTTTCTTCCAATTTCTTTTTCTTTTTCTTAGTATAAAACTAATAGTAAGAAAATATGAAATACTTAGGTTATTTGGAGAAATGAATCTGCCTTTAATATTGGAGGTTTATCCTCTAATAACAGGGTTTAGGTTACTAGACAGTTAAGAGAGGAAGATATAGAGGATAGCTTAGTACCAAAATTTAAGAAGTTAAGAAGTATTATTGTTTGGACTTACTTCAAGGGGCATGAGAAAGGACCCTTAATCTTTTGGGATAAAGAGTGGGGAAAACCAATTTAGGTGGCTTCTCTTACTACTCATATAGTTCCTGAGTTCTACCAGTTCTGACAGGAGCAATTATAGCTTTAGTTAGACTATGTTTACTTGTAGCAGGATAATGCCAGTCCTCATGCAGCTGCCCACACACAAAACCATCTCAAGAAGCTTGGAATGTGAGGGTATATCACTGATTGGCTTCCCTGTTTACCAGACTGCAGCTCTATTGAAAATGTCTGGTCAACTATTAAAGATTACATCTGCAAATGCAATTCTTTTTCTACCTCAAATGAATCTCTTTGCCAGATAATTCAAGAAGAGTGGGATGCTATTTCACCTGAAGAACTTGAGTCTTTAGTAAAATCAGTCCCTACCAATGTGCGTGAAGTATAGATAAACTGGATTCACTCTAGTAATTTATTACTAACTATTAGTTCTTCAGGTTTAACTAGAAAATGAGAGCGACTCAGGTTATTCAAATGTCAGCTCCACTTTACATCTTCCTACATCTATAAGGTAAAAATACAAAAGCCATCCTTCATCTACCAATATATTAACTACCTGCATGTTAGGTTCAGCCAATGGAGGTTATTTCAGTTATTACGATACCTGCTAAGTCTGTTTCTTTCTTTCTTCTTTCACAGCCTGTTTGACAAAAATGGAACCTTTCTGTTCCGTGATTATTTCTCCTGTGAAGAGAGTATTCTCTCAATTGTGAAATGGAAAGAAGAGGGCTATTTTTATTAGTAGAATGGAATGGAATTGAATGATAGTATCCAAACAAGCTCTTCTCTATTTTCTCATTGTATTTTACAATATTATTATAGGATCGCTTTCTCTGCTGCAGTCTCGCTCAATGCTCTTCTGTTTTTCTACACAATTAACTCGATGTCTTAGACATCTCTGCTGTTCTGACCTTGTATGAAAACATCATACCTTATACTTCTACTGGGATTCCTTTCTTGATTCTGAATTTCATGTAACAATCCGCCTACCATGTATTACCCTATTTCTTAGAAAGGTAAAACAAGAAATTCAGTACAGTCATGAAATTGTGCAATAGTGCTCTCTAAGACATGGGTTTAACAATCAGTAAGCAATATTTGCTCAATGTAAACTAAGATTAAAACTCTACTACGGTAGGTTGAATGAGTAGCTATAATATTGATTTTTGAGCAAAAGATACCACAACTAAAGTAAATAGAGAAAATATAATCAAGTGGTAACCAGAGGTGGTATGGTCAGGTATACTTAGTATACAAAAAGCCCGGTTAGCCTTGAGCTTGTTGATAAGGGTTATGTAACTTCTGTGAAAGGTTACGTGTTCAACTCTCAGAGTGAGAAGAGTTATTTTATGCATAACACAAATGTTTACTACATGAAAGATTTAAGAAAAATTGAGTAGGCACTAAATATCGTTACATGACATAAAGGTTCCTCAGTAGGAAGAACCCCAGTTACTCTACCTCACCTACAAAGTCATCCTGAAACTAGAGAGGGGTTAGCTAACACCATTCTCCACCCCCATAGTTGGGACAGCGTATCATCGACAGACAGCTACATAGTTACCTATTCCCTAGTAAAAAGAGAGTATTAGAGCAGCTGTCATAACACTAAATAAGTCGTTGCTGTCCGTCGGACCGGATGTTGTTCGCAGGATATATAACGGGGGATAAGTTGCCACAAAATATGGGGTTACGCATAAATAGTCTCTCCGGCACCTAGAAGTCAATCTTTGCACAGGGGTTGTAGGGTAGTCTTCCTGAAGGTCAATAGGTAGTTCAAAGAGGTCAGAGTGCTTTTGTGACAATTACCTGAGTGGACACCTGGAACCTTCTCCTCTTGATTTGTAGCATTACTATAGGTTGTCAGTGGACTCTAGAGGTATGAGTCTTATCAAAGTAGATTATATTCCAAGAGGCTGGGTATGGGGAGCGTCCATTTAGCCAACCATTGGTTACATCTCACTGGGGGAGCTTGCATGTTTGAATATCGTATTGAGTAGCTACGGAGATTAAATGACGGACTGTATAGCTTGTATAGACGAAGCTACCACTGGCATGACTTCGATAGGAAGAGTTTTTCCACCTGCTGTTGTATTGGTGATATATTGCAGAAACTCATATTCTATTGACAGGGTTAAGCATACCTGGGCAGGCCCCATACTCCAGCAGGATAATTTCTGATGAAGGGTAGATCTCAGACAGCCCTGAGCAGGACAGGGTGCTCGCACAAGATTGGAGTAGTGGTGAATATCAAAGACTTAAATCTGATATATTCTTAAGTTTAAGTGTTTGGTATTCTAATTTGATAATCAACTATCCTTGAGAGAATTTATTGAGTGAAGCTTTCAGCTTAATGATATTAAGTTTTACCCTTTTGATTCTTCATGAATTATTTAGACTATCTTTATCTTCAACTTTGAGTTTGGTCCGGTCACAACCTTAGTGTTCACCTCTCTACAGGTTACCCCTGTTACACTCCTCCTTCTTTCTCTTATTTTCTGCCATTGCTTTGACCTTCTCTTTTTGTTCAAGTTTCTCCTTATAGGACTTATCCAAGGTCTTTCTACCTATTACTTCTGCTTGGGTTATGATTGCACATGCATGCGATTTGCTTGCCTTGTGTTTTTTGAGCATATCAAGAAGCTGTTTCTCATGAACAGCTGACTCAGCAGAAGCACCCTTTGCTAAGAAAGCAAGTTCATTTCCTAACTCTCTTGCTTGCTCAATAGAATTTACTTCCTTTAACTGCTTCTCTAGTTGACAGATCTTGCTTGTAGGAGTATTGCTGATACTTAGTGGTCGGAGGTTGTGATGAGTTTGATAGGTTAGTGTTGGTTTTTGAAGATCTGGATTGGTGAGAACACAGTGTTGGTTAAATAGTGCAATACTAGTACATTGAAATGCAACTTTAATATTGCTATCTGTTAAAGCTTTCTGGCATGCCTCCATTGCTATAGGAAAGAAATCACCCTTTTGGATTGTGGAATAAACTCCATGTGCTTGGAAAAACTTCTCGATCTGTTGCCGGTAATAGGTACCAATTGTACCAAAGGGATTTTGGTCGAGAGGTTGAAGGATGGGCATAAGATGTGAGGGAAAGAACAATAGCTGTATCTTATCAGTTCAACAGTAGTTGTAGAAGTCGAAATCTTGATGTCAGGTATAGTTGTCGAGTAGGAGTACCCTGTAGGCACTTGGTGAAGAGGGAGGGCTGTGAACTGCAAAATATTCTTCCAACGACTTCAAACAAAGTCTTTTATACATGTAGCCTGTAGAAGAGATACTGAAAGTGGCTTCATTCCTCTCGTCATAGGTATGCCAGCTTTCGCGGTGGGATTTTGCTTGATAGACAAAAAATGGAGGAATACTCTTTCCCACTGCAAAGATAGTATCAACCAGAGTGACCCATTCTCTTCTACCATTCTGAATAAGGCATGCATTTCTCTTCCTTGTTTTACAGAACACCTTTCCTCTACTAGCTTGCCCAATTGCAAAGCTTTTTTTATTGGAGTTCCAAATATCATTATCCACAATTGTGAAGCAACTTTTCACCTCCCAGAAACAATTGAAAAAGTGACTAAATTCTTACTGGCTCCTGTGCCAGTGCCCGATCCTTGTTGATCAGTCTGGCTACCTTGTGAGTGAAATCTGCATTTCGTTTCAAGAAGCGATCAGTCTAATATTTCCCCAATCTTATTGCCTTTAGCTTATCCTCTCTCTTAATCAGATATTCTAACATGTCTCTCACATGCCGGTACCTTGGTGGAGTTCCCTGATTATCCATCTTGTTGATCCAGACTACAAGTACTTCCTCCTTCTCTTGATTGAGGTGCTGCTAGTTCACATGTGCTGTTACATGAAATTTGGTTCACTTATACTAGTGATTTCCAAGAGCTTTGTCATTAAGAGCATGAACATGAGCGACAGTAACAATTTCGAAGTTGGGATTGGCTTCAAGCTGTTTGCAAGCTTCTTCAATTTTGGCCTGATGTTGGTCCTTCAAATTTCGCATTTTTCATGCCTTTCCGGTGTTTTTTTGTTGAGAAAATCTGTTTTAAATTTTTCATTTGCTCTACATTATATGTTCACCTTTGCTTCAATAACCCCAGAACTTGTAATAACCCAGTCAACAATATTATAGTGTTATGAGAGCATTCTCATAGATCGTCTTTTACTAGCATTTTAGCAACTATACCGATATAACTAGTGACCATTAAAATTGGTGTTCAAATGACTTTTACGTGAGATACAAGCTTCCCTGGGTAATTCCGCATGTGTCTATCCACATCTAAGAACCTTTAGATTGTCGGACAATCCTTACTTAAGTTCCAAATTTTCCTTGCTGGTGAAGGTAGGGTAACTGGGGTTCCTCAGTAGGGTAACTGGGCCCTATGGGCATAATAGTCAAGTTTCTAAAGTAGGGTAACTTGACCCTCTTATGCCTTTAACCTCCTTGGAAGTCTGCCGAGCGACATCCGATGTTATCTCAGACTCTCGTGTGATATTCCCATGGTTTCCTTACCTTTATGCCCACTTACTCCCGAAAGGTGACCCTGCCTGACAGAGTACCCAATACTACTCTGTTATCTCCATAGTCTTTTCTAAGGTTAACCAGCCTTTGTATACTGGATAATACCACCTCCTTTGACCACTTGGTTAACCTTTTCCGCTAAGGTGGCAGTCATTGTAGCTACCTATCATAGGATTATTGCACTTGATAGTAACAGATATGAGATAATATGTGGCCACAGTTTGGGACAAGCACTCTCAAAGTTGTTGTGATAAAAGGCAGGCATTGCTGAGCTTAGGTATTTTGATAGAGAGGGTTGTTGGAGTTCCTCTAATAGTTATATTTCAGGTAAAGTATAAACTGTTATGTGATCAGTGTTCTAGATATGATTTCTCAGTACTTGTCAAATTTAATGACAAAGCATAATGAATGACAAACTATTTCTATACTATATCAAGTACTATCTGGTCTTAGTCCTTGGTAGGTGTCTATTACAAATTGTGACAAGCCTAGAACATAGTTTCACATGACTAATTAGTAGTTATAGATATGATACTTTTACACTATAATGTAGCTTTGACTTATTGTTCTCACATGACTGGTAGTTGTATGTTATAGTTATGATAAAATTAGTTATTATTTATATAACTTACAATTGTAAGTCATAATAATGTAATGAATTTTGCATATAACTTATATTATGAACAATAAGTTTCACTCATATGAGGTGATTAGCTCACATGATTTGTTTTATAAGTTATGATAGATTTAGAGTATAGTGTGCAGCTACTTATAAGAGTCAATTGATGGATTTCAGTTATAACTAAGGAGGTATGATTCTACAGGGTTAGGGTTAGGTGAAGAGGTTTATTTAAGGCAGATCTCCAACTTGGTACTTAGAGGTCTTCACATAATTATCTAAGTACTTTCTTATACTTTACTTTTAAGACAAACTCCTTAGATCCACCTCTCACTTGGATGTAAGCATTCTTGTCTTCTATGATAGGACCATACACCTTACATTATTATAAGATAGCTGTAATTTATATGACGAACTAGAAGATATTATTTGTGACGAATAAATATCTGACAGTCTTATATGTTAGGGAGCTGTAGAAGTAGTCTGGGGCAGATAGAAGTGAGTTGTTACCTATTGAATATTATCATATATCAGGTATGATTGTTATAGTTCTCTCCCTTATTTATAATTAGTCTAAAGAGGTCTCATACAACCCTAGCCATTCTAGACAAAAGGGCTATCACGCAGTATCTCATCCTCTCTTCTTATCCCTCGTGGATGTACGAGTTTGGCATAACCTCTTGACATTGCTATCAACAAACTCTTCATTCAAAGATCTTATTGGCAAACAAACTTATATAGCAATTTTCCAAGCCGAAACTATTGAAAATATTTCCAAAGTGGAGTGTATTTAGAGTGTAAGTATAAGTCTGTCAAACTTATACTAATAAGTGGAATTTGGTATGGAGATATGAGATAGCTGTGGATATGATTGACCATATCTTGCCAAATTACTGAATATTTGAAGGAGAAAAGTCTGTTAAACTCCTGAAGTTTAAATACAATAGAAAAAAATAATACTTAGTTGGATTCTGACGAGCTGCTATTATTGTAGCTAGTTTCTGAGGCATACTAGCAATAATCCTAGAGAGCCTTTTTGGAGTAATACTGGCTCAAGTGGCTTAAAGCAACAGCATTCCTGGGCAGCATTCCTGGGTAGCATTCCTGGGCAGCAAGTTGCAAGAGGTGGTTTATGTGTTACTGCAAGTAGGAGTATTTCGGGAGTGGAGACTTGCTTGTCTTAATTGAAGTCTTTATCAATTGAAGCAGTCCCCTCGGTGCTGGTATACTATAATTGACAACTTTCTCATTACCTCAATAGGGTTCGGTCGCAGCAGATTTCATTGCAGTGTCTATACACATGAAAACAGAACAATTCTAGTATGCTACATAGACGATGTGCTAATTGTGGAAGTTTTTGGACAAGTCAAGCTTGTATATGATAAATTGAAGGAGAAGTTTGAGATGGTTGATCTTGGAACTGTGAGCCACTTCTTGGGTATGGTTGTGTTGATGGATATGAATGGTCATAGAATCTGCGCAACACAGGAGGGGTATATTGGCTGGGTGTTAGAGAAGTTTGGAATGTCAGATTGCAAACCTGTTGGAACACAGATGGAGAAGAACCAGCTGGATGTGAAAGGAGAGGGTGATGAACCCTGTGATTGCACTCTCTATTTAAAGCTTATTGGGAGTCTTGGCTGAATTGTGATCGCATCAGCAAAAAAACTGCCCTGCGCCCTGTTGCATCCTGTTCGCCCCGTCCCCCGGACGTTCCAGGCGCTTATAACGTAAACTCCAGTTCTGGGTGCTTCCGCCCGGGCTCGTTTCGTCCGGGCGC